>Ga0210059_1010185_pt1 | contig 14559 bp, 10 predicted proteins | sample Ectturendosymbi2_FD_188042 | JGI IMG/M metagenome (GOLD analysis project Ga0210059, IMG submission 188042) | Ecteinascidia turbinata endosymbiont from Florida, USA - Sample 2 (SPAdes) (version 2) | ecosystem: Host-associated > Tunicates > Ascidians > Unclassified | place: Key West, Florida...
AGATACATCACACCTAGTTTTGTTGGACATTCTTTTCGTGTTGAAGGTGAAACTTGGTACTTTTCTGGCAATTCGCCGTCGTGCACTTTGATTTAATCTCAAATATATTTTTGTGTCGTTATGCAAACAGAACCCTTAGAATGAAACTTTTGACATGGTGCAGATTTATAAATCTGGCAGGACTTTTCGGGTCGGGCCGGGCTCGGGTTTAAGTGTTTCAAAATATTTCGGGCCTGCATACAAAACTTTTTGTGTAACATTAACTTTTTGTGATGCCTTCTTTTATTCTCTGCTGGGATTAGTCTCCCACTATTTTTGAGAAGGCGACAGCGGTGAGGAAATTAGAGAGATGGCGTTGCGTCGAAAAGATCAATCCAATCACTCACGCGATTCTTGGCTTGTTTTTAAGAAGCCTACAAGCCGGCTTTTCATATCTATAGAGCTATCGTAGAAAGTTTTTTTTATGCCTATAGCGCTATCGTAGATAGTTTCGTGATAGTTTCTTTTTATCTTGAGAAACATTTATTACGCACTACTACCGTTGACTAACATACTACGTTTGTGCCAGATTATGCCAATGTTTTGTTCAAGGTGGTTGCTATTTTCAGTGTGATAAACCGTGTACCTGAAACTACAGTCGCGCTCAAAAGATTAAACCACTTGCCTAAAATCTGGATTTTTGCAACAATTTGGAAGATTGTCTTATTTGCTTCGTCACCTTGCTTTTTATTTTAGAAGAACAGTGTTACATAACTGATGCTTCTATTACAACCTTTAAGAGTGAGCTTTTCAAGAGTCTGGTTGTCTTGGAAGCAAGAATGCTCAACATTATCGCAAATTTTGCTGCTAAAAATATGGGCAAAAAGGGGTGTTTTCAGGTGTAGATTGGTCAAATTGCATGAAGAGGGGTACTCAGAAGGCAAATATCTGAAAAACTGAAGTTCAGTCAAGACTGCAATCCATCAATGATACCTTCCTCCACTTTTGCATGGTCCAATCGAGGTGAGGTTTTGCAAAGGTATTTCTCATAATTTTCATGGAATGTGCAAGCCTATGTTTTCTGGCAGATTTGTAGGCTCTGAGACCAAATTGATCACTGAAACGACATTTAAGGTAGATGTTCTGGCATCTGCACCTGTTAGCAACAAATCTGGTCAATTTTTTTTGCTCAAAGTTGTAGGTGAGCGCACTCCCATCTTCTTTATCCTGTGATCATCTCTTGGATTGGTAACCATGGGCCCACCAGCCCTGCTCAAGTCCTGAAAACTGCCAAATGTCTTGAATCTGGTGACTGCCTGATGGATTGCTGTCTTGCTGAACTTCAGTTTTTCAGATATTTGCCTTTCTGAGTACCCCTTTTCATGCAATATAATACTTTTTGACCTGTCCACACCTGATAAAACCACTTTTTTGTCGATATTTTCAGCAGCAAAACTTGGGATAATTTTGAACATTCTTGCTTCCTAGACAACCAGATCGGTAAAAAGCTCACTCTTAAAGGTTGTAATAGAAGCATCAATTATGTGACAAAGTTCTCCCAACATAAAAAGCTGTGTGACAAAGCAAATGAGACAATTTTCCAAATTTGTTGCAAAAATCCAGATTTTAGGCAGGTGGTCTCAAACTTTTGAGCGCTACTGACACTTCCACACAACGATTGTTGTTACTCTGCAGTTGCGCATATCTTAACTACGTCGGTAAATTTGGCTTTCAGGCCTAAATCGGGCTTCAAAAATAAATGTCGGTCTCGAACCGGGTTCGGGCTTCAAAATGAGGCCCTTTTACAACTCTGTGTGGGTATGTAGGCAGGGGCCAACAAGGAGAGATTGAACGGACGGTACATCCTCCACCCACTAACAGTAAAAATAGATTGAAATCATTTTGTGAAGTAGGCTACGCTAATTTTAGCCCAAATGTTATTGTTGCTGGTAAGAGGATATCAATGGAGATTTTGGTTGTGGTGGGGCTGCATGCATGAAGCCCAGTAGCATTTAAGATTTGCAGCTTTTTCAAAAAACGTAAAAGTGAAAGAAAAATATTAATCGTCTTTGTAACGTTAAGCGACTTGAACAAGACATCAAATCGCGATGTAGCCCACACTTATAAAATGCATGAAAACTGAAGTGTTCTATACTGTAAGAGTGATATGCACGTGCGACCAATGCGATTCAGCATTTTGTGCACTTCAACTTACAGCTCTGATAAAACCCAAATGATGTATTCTACTATATTGCTGTGCTTGTTTACATCCAAATACGACATTAAATGGAAACAGGCTGGACTACAGTACCGTGTCCAGCAACATATTTAAGTATATTAATATGTAAATCATCTGCAAGGACAAAGCAACGCGTGATTAGTGTTGCTGTCAAAACACCTCTAGAAATAAGATTGGGAATCTGTATGTATAAAATGTGACTTCTGCATCGACCTGATGACTATATTGGTTTCCCACCAAGATTTCCCTCTCACATTTTACAACAAAATTGCTCCCATGGCTAACTCAATATGTTTTTCACGCAACCATTGTCTTTGTTTCGTGAGAATCACTGCTTTGCGTACTTCCACCCGTTTTTAACTCTTTACTTGGACTGAAGATGCCGTATGGCGAAATCGATTTCCATTAAATAACATCAGTGCGTGCTGATTTTTGTTACTTGTGCACAGACAGTACATGAATTCAAAACAGACTCATTCAAAACAGACCATTCATAACAGACCACTCAAAACAGTCCACGTTCATAACAGACCACTCAAAACAGTCCACGTTCATAACAGACATATTCATAACAGACCATGGTCATAACAGACCCGTTCATATAACAGACCCGTTCATAACAGACCACATTCATAACAGACTCTGTTCGTACCTAGGGCCGGACGGGGCAAAGGGTGTTAGGCAAAATGGTTTGGACTTTTAGCGTCCACACTGCAATAGACATCAAGAAGGGTGCGTTATCAACGTGGTCTGTTACGAACGGGTCTGTTATGAACGGGTCTGTTATGAACATGGTCTGTTATGAAAGTGGTCTGTTTTGAACAGGTCTGTTATGAATGGGTTTGTTATGAACGTGATCTGTTTTGAATGGTCTGTTATGAGTGGTCTGTTATGAACGGGTCTATTTTGAATGGGAAGCATTTTGAATCATTGTTATGTTTTTATGAGCCACGAGTTTCAAACTGTTTACTGTAATTGGGTTCAGCGCAAAAGCCCCCTCATACTGAAGTTTGTGATAGCAATTGCATATGTTGCAACAATTTTGACTTTAAAAATAAAAATGTAAATTATAGGTAATGATTCTGAACTTTTCAATATGAGTGGAGGGCTTAATTAATAATGCACCTCCAGACAGAGATGAAAGGAAAGATGAAGCCCGCTTTTAACTTCAGGTATTCCAGAGCTAGCCTATATTGATTTGCCAGAAATTGAGAATAAAACTGTGGAATGCTTGCCAAACAGCTAAAAAAAATCCTGCACAGAATCGGGCGTCGAAATATAAAAGTTTTTGGTCCAGTAGATGGAGTTGGGAGTCAATAAATTTTATCGAACGAGCTTTGGCTACATTGACAGCACAACAATATAATTAGCCATTAGCTGTAAATCCAACAATGATTGACCGACTATCGTAAATATACGACAAAAACAATTACACCATTAGCAATATCGACAAAAATTTCCTCATTGGTTGCAACAGAAAACTATTGTAAATGGAATAGAAACATATTGGCCTCCACACCTTTCCTTTCTGGTATGACTGCGTGTAGCATGCATATCAAAACGACTCGTGTGACATCACAAAACTACTGACTCCCTTCCTCCCCCTTGTCACAATTTGTCACCAATCTGGTGACCCATGTAGCAGTCACGCTAGCGTGACCGCTACATGTGAGCAAAGACGACCAAAGCAAGAAGGGAAAGACCAAGCAAGCGACACACAAGTCACTTCCATGCACATGGAAGTAGGAGCTCTCTTTGGCCGATTCGTCTGGGGCGGCTAGTATTTACCAAAAGATCTTGCGGCTTATTTTTGATTTGATCTATGCTAGGATTATTAATAGCAGTATATTTTATTTATCGGAACTGATCAAATTTGAATTGATTATCACAATTTTTGAGCGTAATTGTGTCTATTTAAGCTCTCAGAATTAATGTGTTTTCATATTAAATGCAGTGTTAAGTGCCAGATATCTAGATATAGCACCATTGTATACTTGTATACACCATACCACCACGATGGGCGTAGTCAGCCATGGTCACCAAAATATATCAATTCCATAATGTGCCTCGAATTTGGCCAATTGTACAAAAACGTCGTACTTCGGTTGAGTGAACATAGTGACGTCATCGAAACGCAAGCAATAAGGTTTGTCACCCCCAAAGTTTTTTAGCAAACTCGGTCCCTGAACATGTAACGAAGGATTTTTACAAAGACCATTATTTTTTGAAAGTTTAAGAAAACGTCTCCGCTCACATAAAACTCTGGAGATCGCGTTTTTTATTTAAGTAGGTAAGTTTGCTAATGCTCTGCAGAGAACTACAGACTGCTCACAAAGCATACGTTTATAAACAGCTTGAAAATATTTTGGGAGCTACATGAAATTGCAAAGAAAATAACACGAAAAATAAATGCATTGTCAACAACGCATTCTTTTTACAAAATGTTATTCTAGAATCCCGTGCCATTTAAGCAGTTACGAATTACAACACAGCCTACGTCTGCCACTGTTGAGAAAATGGCCGGTATTTTTACAAAATGCATCTAGCAACCAGTGGCGCAATTGACGGGGGGCAAGGGGGCGAGTCGCTCCCCCTGGCAAGCTAAACGTAAAAACTGGACCCCCTTTACTTGACATTTTGATATTTAGTTTTTTTTAATTTGTTGTTTTTTGCGTTTTTCGGGGGTGTTTTTGCTTTTTTTCTACTATGGACTTTGACAACATCCAGAGATTCACTATCATTTTTTAGCCTTTTTCGGAGTTTTGGCTGGTGAGCTCTCCTACTGTGACCAGCGGGCCCCTTCAACTAAGCTCTGCCCCCCTGGCTCAAACCTGTGATTACGCCACTGCTAGCAACCCTATTCTGGTGTCATGGAGTGGTGAGCTTGCAATTCACTCACGTCCGCTCCTTTGCCTGCAGAGGCAGCTTACGAAACATACGAGCGGTTTGTTCGACTATTGACCTTTATTGCGTAACAATAACATGGCATCAAATCCTCAAAGTTCGACTTCACGTTATGGTAGTTGGCGTTTTGCCGCATGTGACTGCTGAATGCAGACAATACATCATGGCAGGTAATTCAGCGAGACAGTGACTGCTGGCGCTGATAGCAGTAAGCCACGCAGTTTTATACTGGGTGAAAAGAAGCATGAGTGAATTAGCAGCAATGATTCGACAAGTTAGAAAAATCCATTGTTAGTGTGAGACCGAACGCTTGTGCGACTGATGTATTATGAGCGTTTCACCGTGAAAAAATCAGTACATAAGCACGGTTTTATTGAAAGGATGGTTGATCGCTTTGGACAAGATCCCAGACGTTTCCAGCTCTTGTTTGAAAATGACGCTGACAAATCTTGCCAAGAAAAATAAAGTCATAATTTGGGCTTTCGTTAGTAGATCATTTCAATGTTTCGTTGAAAAGAAGTACCCTGCTTGGAAAATTTGCGGATGACCTATTGTCCCAATCAGAGGTGCAGGGACGCCAGAGAAGCGGTAGAACAGCGGGGGGACGCAGTAAAAGAGTTGCGAGCAATGGAAACTTATAAATAACAAACAAATCGTTGTAAATTACGTTTGTTTCTGCTCATCAAGTATGTTGACCTCACAAATAATAGCAGAAATTATATGAAACCAGTCTGAATTGTGTGGGTGCGTGAATAGCTACAATAAATTTGTTTCAAATCGATCTTGATAAACCATAAATTCACCTATGATACTGTTATGAAAAAGCACATCCGCCCCCGCTGCCCCCAGTTTGAAAGGTAAGGGGTGGCAATGCTCCCGTTCTCCGACGTCCCTGCAGGAATGCACACTCCACAACTGTAGGTGTGACAAAAATTTATGCTGCCGTGCACATGTAGTTTAATGCGTAAGTTATGGCTGCGGTGGAATAAAAACTCTTTGTCTACTGCAGGGGTCTCAAACTCAAATTGCTCTGGGGACCAAATGAGGACCTATAAGGTAACCCGAGGGCCGCATTGTAACGCTGACGCAACATTGGCAGTACCTGAACCTTACTAGAAACAGTTTTTACATCTTATTTCCGGCGAAAAGTATCGTGTGTTATAAGCAAATCATCTCTAGCTGTCTCTACTGTACATTCGTTTGAAAGGAACTTGTTCACTCGCTGACCGATCACTTTTATACACCGGTGAATAAATTAAATAACTTAAATATTGGTTATATGAACATTCCCAAAAAGAATTGCTGGCCGCACAAAATGCCTTTGCGAGCCACATGTGGATCGCGTATTTGAGACCCTGGTCTACTGTATGAGCATTCTTGGTAGAGAGTAAGCGCAGTTCGCAATTGCAAAAATATAAGGCTGCGCATAAGTGTTGAGTAAAACGCACTCAACGCTACGACAGAGCAGTTCACAACTGCAAAACATCATGCTGCGCGAATGTCTCCTCGAATAGTAGTCGAGCAGAGAAGGTATGCAGCTGGGATGGCGGACATCCTGGGTTGACAGTTTAGTTTGAAACTTGCTAAACTACGCAAGAATTGACAATGCGCATAAAGTACGCAAGAAAACTTCCGCTTTTTGTTATGGGGCTGTTATATGTACAACTGCTGGGGAGAGGTTGTATTGTGCAACGTCTTCACTCCCACACGCAAGGCGCTAGACCAGCTATGTCCAGCCCGCGGCCCACGGACCGCATGTGGTCCAGTCGAAGGTTTTGTGCGGCCTAGTTAAGGTTTTTGCTGTAGTTAAAAGTATCGTATGTACTGACAACCTGTCCTCATTTTGACAATCTTGAGTTTACCATTTTTAATGCAGATGGTCTTCAGCGCCACTTTATCACGTCTGTTACCATTGCGGTTAGGATTCAAACGCTTTCAGTACATTAACTTAAGCTAAATTTGGTTTGCTATGATCAAAGTAAGCCTTTCATTGTGCGTCCCGTATTAACATGTCATTCAGTGTGCGGCCCTGGTTAAGATAGTGACATAATTGTTGGCTCAGTAAGCAACTTGGGTTGGACATAGCTGCGCTAGACTTTAAACATGCACCGCAGTAACAAGGAACGCACAAATACATGAAAGAATACGAGCATATATACGTGCCGGTAGTAGAGAGTATACTCTTGATGGCGTTAACGCATTTACTTTGATGAAACAAAAGCATATAAGACACATGCATGAATGGCGCCATCATGATTATTATAATGTAGCACTGCGTTAACTTCCATGTACGCCGATTTATAAAATGCATGAAGGAGTGGGAGGCTGGGAAGGACCAGGGGTCATTTAAGCTGCAGACCTCCCAAGGACGAAGCTACTTATAGTGTAAAGGGAACATTGCATACAGGGGCGTAACGACGGGGGCAAGGGGGGAATAATTCCCCGGGCGCTAAGTCAGTATGAAGGTGTCGAATCACTGCAGGGGGCCGAAATCTCCCAACAATGTCACAAGTACTTTCTTCAATACAATACATATTTTGCTTCCGAAAGACTTCAGCTTCAAACATGGGGCGCCGAACTTGCTTCTTACCCCGGACACCTTCTAGCCTCATTACGCCCCTGAGTGTATAACAGTGTCTTTTGCTCTGAGTATCAAGAAAAAATGCGGTTATATGGTTTATTGAAGCAAAATGCGTTGCAGGCAAGGTCAAGCCACAAGAAGAAAATGGTTTAAAGTTGTCAGATTAAACATTTACTGTTTTTACATATTTAAAAATATTCGTGAATGCTAGAGAGGAAATGCGTCAAAGATACAAACTGGTGCAGCGCTATAATGATGTCATGAGGTTTAAGCAGGTTGAGAACTAGGCGTCCAATCATGCATTGTGGGAAAAGAATTCGCTGTCAATGTATGCGTGAGAACGGAAATTCGTTTGCAGTTCAGTAGATATATAGTTTGCTTTGCACCTGTAGACTAAGGGCATCCCACTACTTCATACAAAGGTTTGATTTTGGTGAACGCAACGAAAACCAAACGATATAAAATATAACGGAGATCCTTCATGATTTGACAGTTTCCACTGTAACAGCGTTAAATAATTAAATCAATGCACCTTGTATATGTACACCAATAAGAAGTACACAAAGTATGTTTCTGGTAGCCGAGTAATACATATTTCTTATACTTTGCGGCAAAAAGTGCCAAACACATTTATTTTTAATTTCTGAAGGAGTTTTTGACCAGATTACTATTGCACTCTATTTTAACATTTTAGCACACGAGTTTGAACGTGCTTTTGGCAAAGCAAATTGTCGAGTTTCTATTTGTCTTGTATTATGCGGGTGAACATCTGTAATGAGTTTAAAATGATTGTTAAACGTAGCAGGTAGCTGACACTTAGTATATTTGTACATGAATTTACTCACTTCAAGATTGTATATATCTTTTAGTTGGAGACATTCTGCGTTTTATATATGGTAGTAACTTTGCTAGTCAAAAGTTTGTTTGTGTTTAATCATCTCATGGCGCGGTTTAAAACAACCGATATTGACTGTAAATGACATGAAGCAGCTCTTCCCCAGGCATGTAATCCCATACTGCGCTCGTGAGTTTATTAAGCTGTGATACAATATGCGTAATGCTTGGTTATTAACATAATGTTTAACTTAATTCATTACACCAACATATTTGGATATAGTACAACACAACTGTTTACAGTGCCCTTTCCAAGTGAGTCTTTCATCTACAATTACACCAAGGTACTTGTAAGTAAAAGTTCTTTCAATGCGATTACTGTTTGAATTTATTACAAAGGATTCTGTGCTTACATTTTTCTTTGTGATCAACTTATATTTTGTTTTGGAAATATTTAGTGAGAGTTTGTTTGCAGTTAGCCAATCCATTACTTTTGTCATTTCACAATTAACCGAGTTTTGTAATTTTCCCAGATTGTAATCGCTCTGAGCTAAAAATGTATCATCAGCAAATAGTATTGTTTTCATAAAATTTGAATTTGTTAAGTTGTTTATAATATTAAAAAACAATGGGCCCAAGATTGAGCCCTGGGAGACCCCAGAAATAATTGACTTTAAAGATGTCGTGTTTTTCCCTTGTACGTACTATTTTCTGTTGGGGAGACACAACTGTATTAGTTTAAACGCATTTCCTCTTACGCCGTGATGCTCAAGTTTTGTCAGCAAATGGAGTGATTCACTGAGTCAAATGTTTTTCTTTGATCTAGGAAAACCGCACATCCTATACGTTTTTCATCGAGGTTTTGAAAAAGGTTTTCGTACGAGTCTGTAATAGCCAGGAATGTGGAATGGTTATTGAGAAAAACATATTGTTGTTGACTCAATAAATTGTTTATGGAAAAATAATCGTTCAGTCTTACGTACAGCACATTTTCAAATATTTTTGATAAAGTATGTTAGAACTGATATCGGTCTGCAGTTCGTGGTAAATTTCACAATCTCCCGACTTAAAAATTGGTACTACTTTAGCGATTTTTAGATTTCCGGAAAGACGCCGTCACATATGCATTCGTTTACAACATTTGATAGAAGAGGTGATAAAGTATTGTGACAATTTCAAAGTGCGCACCGGAATATCATCTTGTCTGCATGACTTTTTAGAGTCTAATCCGTTAATGAATGCGAGTATTTCCTCCGGAGTGGTTGGTGATAAAAATATAGAATTCACTTGGCGTGATAGAAGATATTTTTTTGTATTTGCATCAGTAGATTTAGATGGGCCAATAGGAGTGAGATATGCCTGAGCCGAAGTAACAAAACTGTGATTTGATGAATCTGCAATTAATTTTGTAGATGAGTAAACTCGTCCACCAACATTCAACCTTTGGGGAAGACTGGATGATTTGGTTTTTTTTTGAGCAAAATCCTCTTGGTAGTATTTGCGCTGAGCTAATTCTTTGACATGAGTAAGATGGTTTCGGATATTTTTGTAACTTTCGTAATCTTCAATTAATTTTGATCTTTTATAAATGCGAAATAAGTAGTCTCTATGTTTGGGAAAAGAAATGATCCCTTGTGTTATCCATGGCTTTAGTTTAAGTTCATATTCCCTTCTTGTGTATTTTCTATCAGGCATGTGTGTATCAGCAAGGCTTTTCATGGACCTTACAATAAAATCAAATTGATCAATAACATTCCATTCTGAGTATTGCGTCGGTAACGAATCTGAAGTTTGGTGTAGATCGCGGTCAAAAGCAATGATATCAACATTGCGTTTATCTCTAATGAATCTTTGTTTGACATCTTAATCGAGCTTTACTCACAGTCAAATAAATTGGTTAGTGATCACTAATATCATGCAGCATAATACAGGGCTTTATTCCGGTGGATAAGTTATTCATATATATATTGTCGATACATGACTTTGTTTCGTTTACCACTCTGGTTGCTTTATTTATAACTGGGTAACAGCCAAGACTGCATAGAGCAGCTATGTTCAACCTAAATTGCTTACTGAGCCAAACATTATGTCACTATCTTAACCAGGGCCGCACATTGAATGACATATTCATGAGGACCGCACATTGAATGGCTTACTTTGTAACAGACGTGATAAAGTGGCACTGAAGATCACTTGCTTCAAAAATGTCAAATTCAAGATTATCAAAATAAGGGCAGGTTGTCAGTATATAGGATACATTTACTACAGCGAAAACCTAAACTGGGCCGCACAAAACCTTCGACTGGGCCGCGGGTTTGGCATAGCTGGCATAGAGTATCTATATACTGTTGTTTTCTGTTATCATTTGTTGCATTAAGTAGATTTATGTTAATATCGCCTAATACATAATACTCACAGTTATTTTTTGCGATTTTTGCTGTTGTTTCAGAACATGATTGCAAAAACTCATCTATGTTGTATTGAGGGTGTCTATACACTATTCCGATTATTATTTTCTGACGTTTTCCTAATAACTCAAACCATATGTTTTCACATCCACACATTTTGAACTGGATGTCACGTCGTTGAAGATACTTCAAATTATTTTTTATGTGGGCACCTACACCTCCAGCTTGCGTTTGGGATTTTCGTCTTGAAATGAAATTATAGCCTGGAAGTGGTGCTATAATTGAAGTTTCCTTAATTCTGGTTTCCGACAGCGCTATAATATCTGGTGGTTTTGAACATGGAGATACGATTTCTTCAAGCTTGTCTATATTTTTATACAAAGATCTTACGTTACAATGTAGCAAAGAGAAATCGTTTGACATCAAATCATCAACATGGCTCACAAGTCAGCATGTGTAGCATACTGCGAGAGAGGTAGTGATAGAACGCTATCGGAGTGGTTGTTTCTACTTGTTAAGCATTCACACTCAGGAAACAATTGTGCATTACAGTGGCTACAGTCATTCATTCCGGTTTAGGCTGGAAGCACATATTTTGCATTGCTGCGCCAGCAGTCATGTGTTCATAATAATAAAAGTATTCTAACACGTAAAATTAACACACTTACGTATGCATTTTGCTTCTGGCAGTTTGCTGTTCACGTGAAAGTAGTCGCTTGCATTGACTATTTGATTTCAGAATTCACGGAAGGCAATATCTTTGCGGTAGAGTTAGATGCTAAGTATTTTGCCACAGCCCATCTGTTTACAATCAACATTAATTACGTGCTTGAAGAGATCATCAGGTGAAGTGACGGTAACCCATTTTTCGGATGTCTTGAGCAGATGACCTTAGCTTTTATATTTTCATTTCGAGTGTAGCAAGAGATATAAATGTATCAGAACAAGATTTTTGCATCTACTTCAGTAGTTTGTACCGTAGAAGTGTGAGATCCTCACAAACAAAGTCTGCCTTCGATGTTTTTGAGATCCCTTTTGTTAGTAAGAAACTCGTTTCTTTTTTGTATGTCACAAATCTTGCAATGATTGGCCGTGGATTCTCCTGGTTTCTCCTTTTGTCCTAGCCGATGTAGTCTCTGTAGGCTATGTCATTATGTTGGAGATCGATTTCGAGCTCATCTACTGTGAACAAGACCTTTTCCTCATCATCGTTGTCTTATCTTGTTCTACTCCATAAATAAGAATACTTTCTCTCCTTATGTATTGTTCTTGTCTGTCAAGTTGAAAGACAATCAGATTTGTTTTCTGAACCATCTCATTGCGTAGCTGTATTTTATCTTCATCCAGCTGATTCGACTTGTTTTTGTGTTCAACCATACTCTTCTTTTGAAGTTGATTTTATCCACGCAGTCTCGTTCATTACGGTATGTTTGATTCTTTCATATTTCGATCATCCAATACCAATAGACCAGCAAAATCAGCAGTAAGTTGCAAATTGTTTAAATACAGTGTTAAGTTATTACCTACACTATCCCCTGTCTTATTCAAATAGTTCTGGGGGGACAGAACAGACAGGGACGCAGGAGCAGCGGTAGGGCAGGGGGACAGAAGTGTTGAGGGCAATGAAAACTGTAAAAAAACAAAAAATCGTTATCAATTACGTTTGTTTCTGCTCATCAACAATCTTGACCTGAAAAATAATAACATAAATTATAGAAAACCACCCTGAAATTTCTGGGTACGCGAATAGTTGCAATAAATTTATTTCAATCGATTTTTTTCAACAAGGACATTAACTATTATACTGTTATGAAAAGGCACCTCCACCCCCGTTGCCCCCTTCTTGAATGGGCAGCGGGGTCAACGACTCCGTTCTCCGGCGTCCATGAGAACAGATATGGGCTTGTGTGAGCCATTATGATCAATCCGCCTGAACTGACAAGTAATGACGAAGCTCGAAAAAAATGACGAAGCTTGCTAAGTAGGGCTACCATACGTCCTCTTTTTGAATGACGTGTCCACGTTTTTCATTAGAAATGAAATATTTTTTGAGGACATTCAAAAATGTCAAAATGTCCTCCTTTTTGCATTTGTTATTTGACATAGTTATAATCAGTGGCGTAACCAGAGTTTTGATCCAGGGTGGAATCAAAACTCTGGTTACATACAATAGGATGAGCTGTGCCTACTCAACTGCAACAAGATACGTGTTGGCGGCGTTGCTTAGCTTATGGGAGGGCCTGTAAGGTGTCTAATTAATCTATGTTTTGGTTGAGTTAATTATAGGCTGGAAAGTCGGGAATGCTTTAACATTTATCGTCGCAATAACAGTGGTAAATCTTCTTTCAGTATCTCAATGACTTTGGCATAAGACTGCGGACTGCTGACTCCATTATACTGTACAAGCTTTGCAATGAACCGTAATACGGTGATCAGTGTATTGCACATAGCTTAGTGTAGTAATTTCTAGTAATTATAGCTAATCAGTAATGCTGAAAATGAAAATATGCGTCTGAAATATCCTTTTTTGACCCAAGAAATTGCAAAATATTCATGGGCTACATAGGACAAATAAATAAGGATTTTGTTTTGTGTGTTTTGACTGAAATATCGTCCACACTGGTCGTCTTACGTTAATGCTTAAAACCTATCATTAGGCTTAAGTGATATTTGACTTATTAAGTGTAGATAATACACTCAAGTTAGTGACAGTCGTAAATTGTTCTCCCTTTTTGCGATGAAGATATGGCAGCCTTATTGAGCTAATTAATAAAAAAGCATGGACAGAAGAAAGGGGGACGTCACCCTTACAAGTGTAGAGCGTATGCAATTGGTTCTAAAAAAAACGTAAAAAGCAAGAGGCGAAAATGAGAGAAGGAAGTTGCAGCTAAGTCAAGAAACATCCAAGCTACTATTCACAGTGCCAGTGAAGTCCAGCGGAGACATTTCTGCGGAACCTGTAAGAGGACAGAAAATCGAAGAATATGTTGTTACAGACTTACGATGAGAATACACGTGGTTTAATCAGCGGTGCAGTAGCAGAAGAACGTCAAGAAGTATCATCGAAATACACGATAGATAAGATGGCTGACGCTATCACTAGAGGCAACGAAATCGGTCTCTGGTCAGCCAACATACCGGAATAAATGCGGAAAAATTGGTTGAAAAATGAAACAGGTTCTCTTTGGCATTGTGATGAAAAGTTACTTTTAAGCCATGATGTACCACAACACAGAAAAGACCGAAACTCGTCAATGGATATGCACCACAAGTCTTATTCGTCGCCAGAACCACAACGGCGAAGTAGTTGACAGAAGCTGACTTTGTTTTTCTCCTTCACAAACTTGTATTTGTTGTTTTACTGGTAGGCTGATGTGTGCGGATACGACAAAATGTGCGCATTTCATTATTAAAAAATGAAACTGCGACTGGAAGCACGCTCTTGAGCGTCTGAGGAGCCACGAGCATTCAGTGGAACATACAGATGCCACGATTACGTATAGTCGCAGATGAAACTAATCACAATGAAGAATTGATGCAGAACTCGCCAGTCAGGTCATTCAATGCGAACAATATTGGAAATCGCTTCTCCCTGCAACGTTTGGTTTCTGTCG
>Ga0210059_1010186_pt1 | contig 14559 bp, 8 predicted proteins | sample Ectturendosymbi2_FD_188042 | JGI IMG/M metagenome (GOLD analysis project Ga0210059, IMG submission 188042) | Ecteinascidia turbinata endosymbiont from Florida, USA - Sample 2 (SPAdes) (version 2) | ecosystem: Host-associated > Tunicates > Ascidians > Unclassified | place: Key West, Florida...
ATAAATTTGCAGCAGCACAGGCAAGAAAGTTTTGTCTACAACTTTGGAAAATTTGGATAATAGTTACACTTACAAGTAAAACATTGCATCACATAATTTCTTTTCTATTTACGTTTCAGAGTACAATATCGAAAGAAATGCTTCAGGAGTGTGCAATTTTTATTTGTCTAATTCTAATAGTATTGCATAAACACATTTGTCTTTACTTTTTCATATTTATTCTTCTGTCTGTTCTTAGCTCTTATGTATTTGTGAGTTTGTCTTCTGTCAGTCACTCATGACGTTTCAAACCTCAAATTCTGGGAGTTCATATTCCAAACACCCAACAGGTCGTATCTGCTGTTATTGTGACCACCAGGCCTGAAGAGAGAGGGGAACAAGCGCGTACGCTACATTCGGGGTCTTCAAAAGGTTCTAAAAACCCGTGCTTCAGAAAATAAGGTGCAACTCTGGGTAATTTTATGCTGTGTTATCAGAAGACTTTTATGCCCATAAAATTCCGTCATTAAAATTCATGCAGAATTTTGCAGATGATCGGGAAACTTTTGCCTAGCTTTTGCATTTTCTTTCACTAATTCCTACAATTCGAATGTGTTACCGTAATCAGTCGTGATCGAAATTTTAAAGTGATTGATGGCTCCACGCGAAACGATTCGATTCTTCACGATAGCTTAACGATTTCCAAGATTCAAAGGTTCTGGCGTCAATTCCGTGACGTCACAGTTATATGAAACTTTCAGACGAGTCTAGAAACAACTATATGCGAGGTCCAATTCAGCTTTCGACGCCCCTGTACTCCCAATTCATTCATCGTATCTGTGCTGCCACAAACAGACTGGGTGGAGGCGCCCAAACTGACTTTGCCCCCGGGCGTGGGAAACCCTAGGTACGCCACTCCTTCCACTGCGTGTCAGTCTCTATCAGCATGCATGATTCCTAGATCGTCAGCATACGCATACTTTCTAGAGACGGTGGTAGGCAGGTCATAGATGTAACCTAGGTGTTGAAGAGAAGAGGCGCCAGGACAGATCCCTGTGGGACGCCGTTCTTGATGCGTCGTAACCTGCTTCTTTTGACGTCTCCCTTGGTGATAGTGAAGCTGAGATTGCCAACCATCTCCATGATGATGCGGACCATGTGTCCGTCAGGCAGCAATTGCAGCAGCTTGCAGGTGAGGTCTCAGTGCCATACAGTGTCGTAGGCTGCTGCGAGGTTGCCAAACACAGCTCCGGCCTTCTTTGGAGCCAAAAGGCTATCCTCGATGTCCTGTGTCGGCAGAATGACCTGGTCTGTGGCCGATCTCCTGTGTCAAAAGCCCGCTTGCTCCTGAGGGAATAATGGGTCGATGATTGGTTCGACACCAGCGTAGATGAGTCTCTCGAGGATTTTACTGTAAAGGGGACACACAGCAGAGACACGAGACGCTAGCTTTTTGGGCCCCCAATGTTTTTTTCTGGCTTAGGGATCGCAACTATTAGTGCTCTTCTTCAGATCTTTGGAATTTTGATGTGGTGCATGCAGGAAGTGAGGAGGTCATAAAACCAAGATTTGAGAGCCGACCCGGCGTGGAGTATAAACTCCGGGAACATGGAAACCAATCTAAGGGACTTTCCTGGCTTCAGGCGTCTGAGGGCAGGAGCACGTTCCTCCAGTCTAAAGGTTCAAGAGATACTGTGACCGTGAGGTGTTGGAATCTTGCGCATGTCGGACAGCTCCTTGTTGACGAGCCTGGTACATTCGCGATTCCCAGCCCTGTGTGTCCCGTTATTCACGAGTTGTGAGGCAATGGAATTTTCCGAGACGTGACACTGGCGAAAGGAGCGTCAAGAGCCCCCAGTAAGTTTGTTGATAGATCTCCATGCCTTGCGGCTAGAGTGCGAGAAGTCAATGGAATTGACAGCTTTCTCCCATCGCTCCTGCTTCTTCTGTCCGAGCCAAGATAGTAGGGACGAAGCAGCTTTATCAGAGTCAGTCCTCACTGAGGGTCGGGTGAAGAAGCGATAGAGTGTCTCGCACTCTTTGCCCCAGCATGGTACATAGTTCTTCCGACGGCCACGTGGGATCCACAGATAGTAGGCTCTCAAAAAAGTTTTGGTATGCTCTCTAAATATTTGGTGTGTCCAGAGGTGGCAATCGCTTAACGGATTCACCTGTGAAAAGACAAAAGCGCTTCCAATGAGCCTTGCGAAAGTTCCAACGCTTCACCGGATCGCTGTGGGCAGGAACCGTGAGATTTGGTGGCATTATGAGGAAAGGCAGATGTTGTGGCCGCTGGAATTTTCCTAATACAAGTATGTCCGACATTCAGCTGTCCTGGTCGAAACTCGCGAATGCCAGGTCGGGATTGGTGCCGACTTTCTATCGATTAGAGAAGAAGTTGGCTGTTTTCTTTGGGTTATCCTACAATCCAAGGTTTTTGGATGTTGCCCAGGAGTCCAGGCTCTCACCGCAAGGAGATGTGTTTTTGCAGCCCCAGTTGACATGTTGGCAGTTGAAGTCACCAACGTACAGTCTGGGGTGTGGTAATGTCGGGATTGCCCATGGTGTGAATAACGAGCGCGGAGGATTGTAAATGTTGATAATCGTGTATCCTGCAACGTCTACGCACAGCCACTCAGTCTCTGATTGTTCTGGAGACTGATCGACCAGTGACCATTCCAACCGCTCATGGACAAATGTGGCAAGGACGTGGTTCCTGCTCAGAATTGACCTAGCTAGTGAGAAGATAGGAATCACTAGCTTCTCTGCAGTTGTGCAGTGGGTCTCCTGCGGGACGAGGATGAAAGCCTCGTTGCTTGTCAATAACAGATATCTTCTCTGCAGTAAGACCCTCGGTGTTCAGCTGGAGTATATTGGGTCATGGGTCATGTTGGGCAGCATTTCTGCTGCCGCACCCTTTTCAGGGCGCGGTAAAGAGCCACCCCATGCCAAACACATCCAGTGCAGGCAGCAGTGATTGCTCTTGTATTGACTGGTTTAGTTGACATTAGTAGCGAATGTCGTGCACGAGGGCCACGTGAAGGTACCTGTGCACAGATAATGAGGTCCAAAACATACAGGTTGATTTTGGGAGCAAGTAGGCTAGTGAAGAGGTAGGCATATTGGAAATCTTCAGGAAATTTGGTTTGAATGAGAGATCAGAGTCATGTAAAGTCATCATGTTAAAGGAAGACAAATTAAGAGGGTAAGGATAAAGTTCGTCCAACTGTCAGTGATTAATCGCAGACTGTGTGATCAGCAATGGTTTGCAGGTGGACAAACTGATAGATGCAATGTATCTGAAGTTTTGAAGCAATGAGCTTGTCTAAAATGGCACTTTGCCTATCTTGTGCACGCTGCAGATTTTTTTTCCAATATAATAAATTAGCCATCTTGAATTAAAACGAGTTAAATTAAAACAAAACCCGTGGTTTTTGGACTCACTCTACACTTACAAACAGCCGGCCATGCAAGCTAGAAAAGCCACTCACCATCAATAGGTTATTTCGTCCCGGCAAATCCATTTCAAATGTGCAAGTTCTGAAATGTGTAAAATTCTTTATAATGGATAATAGTAATGCCTTTTCTTGCAAAATATTTTCGCAAATTCAATATAACAATGTAGGCTAGCAGGAAGTGATTGTCAATACCGGCATCAAGGAGAAATGTTAGAAAATCATGGCAGTGTCAAAAAACAGAAAAACTGTATGAAACAGGTGATAGGTGAAAAGCATATGTTAATTGAGCTGAAATTAGCATTAGGCTGTAGCTTGGAAATGACACAGCTTCATCAAATTAAAGTTTTGATTTCCTCTTTGAAATGGTATTACCTTAGAAACATCGTGGAGTACGCCTACCAATTATACTTTCAATAAATATTTTCCATGTAGGCTAAGGTAGGTTGCAAACTCTTTTGGATACTGTTTAATCAACAGATGTTTGCGATAAAAACGCAGCAAAATTTATGCCATTGCATAAGTAGCCTGGTGTATTTGCGCTATGTCTTTGTGGATGGTTGGAAATCGCAGTCATTTCACTTGATTTTTGATTAGCCTTGTACAAAGTTAGCGTGCAAGACTAATTGCAAAACTTTTTCCATGAATCCGTGGACAATTTGCAGTAAAACAGTCTGGAAAATTATTTTCAGACAAACAAAGTACAAACTGCTCACAGTGCACCATGGGTGCAATTTGGTGGGGGACACGGGGGACGTGTCCCCCCACTTTTTCAGACGGAGGGGACATAATATCCCATGCCCCCCCACTTTTTTCTCTAGGTTTTCTATTTCGAGAGGTTTCAAAAAAAAAAGTGATGCTTGTCACGTTTTGTGTGAAGAGCTTTTCATGTTAGATGGTTGGCCACACAGCCAAATTGATGTTGAAACAGTTTGGTGTGGTATCACTGATTTCTGTTAGTTTATAAATTTTAGCTTCGATAAAATGATTTTTAGCATTTTTGAAGTTTCCAGAGACCGTGAAAGATGTTTAACTGCTTCTGTCCGACATTTTACCCTGTTTGGTATAGGCCTACTGTTAGAAAGGTTATTTTCTGGTAACAGTGAGAGTATTACAGCTGCACATATGAGAGACTACAGTACAGCCATGATTTGTTCCGTGCAGAAATGTAACTGGCTTTGCTGTAACGTTGGTTGTCACGTATTCACAAACAGACAGTGTATAATTTAATGATGCTAGTGTATATAATGTTAGAAAGTTAGATTTTCAGGCACGTCTCTGCGAAGCTTTTGCCGAAGACAAAAAGCAGCACTATTGTGAAGACTTAGTTTTGGGATGGGGACTTTAGCAAAAGACTGTTTTCAACCATTATTGAACAGGATTTCAATCAAAAGCTTGGAGAAGTAGCCTACAGTATTTACCTAGCTGTATGTAGACCTATAGCTCAAAACGTAGGGACTTGACTCGGAAATAAGGATTAAATGTACATTTATCCTCACTTTTTGTCATGTCGCTACATGGTGACCAACAAATCCAAAAGATATTTTTACCTTGACTCTTACACTTTGTGTTTGTGCTGAATGCATTGGTTCATAAGTCATCTGATTTACGTGAGCTTAATCAAACCTACAATGCAGCAATGTTTTCATCCAATTCGAAACATTTGCTTTACAAGTGCATCACACCCAGTTTCTTTGGACATTCTTTTCGTGTTTAAGGTGAAACTTGGTATTTTTGCCAATTCACCGTTGTGCATTTTGATTTAATCTCAAATATACTTTGAGGTTGTTATACAAATAGAACTCTTAGAATGAAACTTTTGACATGGTGCAGAGTCGTAAGTTTGGCCGGGCTTAAGTTTGTCAAAATATTTCGGGCCTGCCTACAAAACTTTTTTTATAACATTAAGAGTAACGACTTTTTTCTTTCGTAACGTAGATTTGTTGCGCTCTCCGCGGTAACTTCTGTGAGTGAAGTGATTATGATTTTTCTTGAGCTATTCTGTTTGCAAACATAGCTGCATTCTTTTATTCTCTACTAGGATTAGCCTCGCACTGCTTTTGAGAAGGCGACAGCGGTGAGGAAATTAGCACGCGATGGCGTTGCGTCGAAAAGATCAATCACTCACGCGATTCTGAGCTTGTTTCAAGAAGCCTAAAAGCCGGATTTTCATATCTACACAGCTATCCTAGAAAAGTTCTTTTATGCCTATAGCGCCATCGTAGATAGTTGCTTTTTTTCTTGAGAAACATTATATTCCGCAGTGATATCGTTGACTAACATGTTACATTTGTGCCAGATTATGCCAATGGTTTGGTGAAGGTGGTTGCTGTTTTCGGTATGATAAACCGTGTACCTGCAACTACGTTTTTTTTTTGTTACTCCGCAGTTACGCACATCTGAAGTCCCTACGTAAATTTGGCTTTCAGGCCTAAATCGGGCTTCAATTATAAATGTCGGGCTCCAAGCGGGTTTGGGCTTATGATTTCGGCCTGGGGCAGCTTCAGGCTTAAAAGTGAGGCCCTTTTATAACTCTATGTGGGTGTGTATGCAGGGGCCAACAAGGGGAGATTGAAAGGATACATCCTCCACCCACCAACAGTAAAAATAGAATGAAATCATTTTGTGAAGTAGGCTACGCCAATTTTAGGCCAAATGCTTTTGCTGCTGGTAAGAGGATATCATCGGAGATTTTGGTAGGGGTGGGGCTGCATGCATGATGCCCAGTAGCATTGAAAAGATTTGTAGCTTTTTCAAAAAAACGGAAATGTGCAAAAATATATTTATCGTCTTCGTAACGATAAGCGACTTGAACAAGACATCAAATCGCTCTGTAACCCATACTTCTTATGAAATGCATGAAAACTGAAGTGTTCTACTGCAAGAGCGATATGCACGTGCGACCAATGCGATTCAGCATTTTGTGCAATCTAACTGACAGCTCTGATAAAATCCAGTTGATTTGTTCTACTATATTGCTGTGCTTGTTTACATCCAAATACGATATTAATGGAAGCAGGCTGAACTACAGCAACGTGTCCAGCAACAAATCCAAGTATATTAATATGTAAATCATATGCAAGGACAAAGCGTGATTCATGTTGCTCTCAAAACACCTCTAGGAACAAGACTGGGAATCTGTATGTATAAAACGTCACTTCTGCATCGACCCGTTGACTGTATTGGTTTCACACCAAGCTGTCCCCCCCACATTTTACAACAAAATTGCGCCCATGCCATGCACTACCAACCTGTAGGTCAACAAACAAAATATCCACTTCAAAGCCATCATTGTCCATGTGGATTATATGATCAGTCATTTTTATCAGTTATTTTGATCCTTATCAATATTCATTACCTATCATTTACGCAGAACTGTAACACAGTATAAAAGCAATCGAGCACCATATTTTTTTAACTTTTAATGGTGGACAACATATATTACTTTGTGATCAAACGTTTATGAGCACGTATCATGTTTAGGCCTACTTTGTCGCAGCCTACAGGTAAAGTCCGTCTTGCTCACGGAAAAACTAACCGAATGGTTCCTCAAAACTTCACGCCATCTTCAAGTTCTGTACCACCAAACGTCTTTTCAGGTTCCTCAATTCTTCTACATTAGAAGACGCAAATATTCGTGCACTTTTAATTTTGCTCTTTAAACAAACAAAAAGGCATTTTTATGATGTCATTGGGCAGATCTATACACCTAGGATGTCATTGATCTACCACACGCGGTTCTGCTGACTTTTTTGTACTTCAGTCAAGCGTGACATCTGATGCGACGGACTACATAGCGATAAGCCCCGCCCACTACCCGCCTACCAATCAACCATTCAGCGCCGCTTTAAAGGCGTTTTGAAGCGTGACGGGCTAACCCTTTCTAATCTTGTATTGTGATGTCATTGCACAGACTACACGAAAAGCGATGTGTACCGTTGTCAATCGGAGTGCTGCATGGCCGTTTTGCGATCGGGGTTAGCAGCTTTGTGAACGGTTCAGTGCAAGAGTTCTTATTTGGACTTCATCAATTTAATTTTGCTAATTGTTCTAAGTAACAGTAAGACATTTTTCTAATTTTGTTTCGTTGTCAGTTTTTGGATAGGACTAAAGATGTGTCAAACACGAAACTAGTTTCCTTGTGCAAATACGTTGTGACTGATTCGCTTGGTGTGAGTCACTGCTGTGACTTTACTATTATGAAGGCAAGCTTCAATCGTTGCAAGAGGATGGAGGGATCAGGCAGGAGATTCTCAAACAGCTGGCTGTAAAGCTAGAGCTTGCATTGTTCATATACAAAACATAATAGCAAAATCTCAATCTTCAAAATTCAGAGAGGACAACGCCTTCCTGCAACCCCTTTAAGACGCCCATAGCGGATATGGGTGCCCGTAGACCACTCGAGTCACTCCAAAGAGAGTACAACGAGAGTACAAAAAGAACATTTTCTTACCATTAAAAAGCAAAGACATTTGCAAAACCGTTTTGTTATCAGTTGACATTTGGTTTTCAGTAATCTTTACTGAAATGCAGTATAAAACAGGGGTAGCCTTTTAAAACACAAAACAGCAAACTTTTTTTATAGGTTTTGATAAATATCGGTTACAATTGCGTAACCTCGTCAATAAACTGGAACGTTCTGAAATTCTTTGCAAAATATTCAGATACATGCTTGATCTCTGGAACGATGCAATCACCGTGAACGACGGCTTGCAGGTGTCGAGCGCTTGGCCAGTATCCAAAATAAGTTTGATTTCTCTTTCGAACATTCATTAAATTGAATACTATTTTCCAAGTTTTCAAATTATTTTGAGCAAGATTCGATCCAACTCCCACGTGCCACATGAATGGACCCATATAAAATGATAAATGTCCTTGGTGTTGTTGTAATACATCTTCTTAATATTTTTGTTTGCCTGGCCAACTTTCGTTCTCAAAGTCCCAGTTATGTAAACATCTTCCAGATGAAGATCACTTCTTTGTGTAATCTGTGCTTGTCGGAAGATGTCGCTCAAGAGTTCGGAAGACAAGATGCTGTAACCTCCATGGCAAAAAGGAGGAAAGATGTTGCCTGGATAAGATTGATGTGACACAGTGTACTTACTTTGGCCTCTGTGAAACAAACAATTTATTGCAATACCATGTATCACTTATGCATCCAAGGACGACCAAACAGACAAACATTAATTTTGCAAAATCGCACAATGGAAATAACCACGTGACAATCAATTCGTTACCATCGTTTTTGCTGGTCGTTGCGCATTGAAATTACAGTTTCTAATATTTTGTTTGAAGCAATCTATTTTCATTTTGTTGATCAAAAATGTAAGTTTGATTGTTCGTAGAAATGACGCGAATGCAAGACACTATATCATATATGCAAAAGAAATCGCACATATACATGCAAGATATACACTGCAAATAATGACTTGATGAACCGGTTTTACATGCATTCTTTTTGTTCTTAGATAAGCCATATTTCCAATGATGAACAGCAATAGACGTTTTTCACACTTCGCCAAATTCTTGAAATGTTTATTTGAATGAGTTAAATTTCTCTTTGAGAATGAACATATAGCCAGGTCTAAACATTCGAATCATGAGGAAAGCGACTCCCAGTTACACATTGATCCCTTCGCTACCGAACATTCAGTCAACTAGTTTGTTCATTTCGGAAATGAAAAGACTACGTGTTTTCGATATTTATTGCAAAAACATTGGATAATTGTACAGAGCAATAACTATACATCGAACTATTTGATGTGAATTCGGATTTTTTGTTGACGAAACATGTTTCGCCAAGACTATTTGTACCAAGTCGCATTCATGATACACTTGTTTAATTTGTCCAAGTGAAGCTCTTTGTTGTTAGGATACTTTTATAAATGAACCATACTCACCTCACTGGCATTTCAAATTTGTTGTATTTGAAACCGCAGTGCACGGAAGGGTCTGACTTGAATTTCACTCGGTTGCTCCAGAAGTAATCAAATGTCAAAGCCATGTTTATTAAGCAATCGTCGTCGGTGAAGGCGTAAAAATCACTTTTGTTTCCGAGATTATAGTAAACCCATTGATAACCTGCTAACACTTTGTCCGGTAATGACCTGTATGTGTCAGGTAGGTTTACTTGTAAAATATCTCCGTGCCTGAAATTCTCTTCTTCCAGAAGCTTCTCAGTTTTTTCGTCGTTTGCAAACCCTATTAGAAAAGCGATGCGAAACCTGAAGTAAGATACAAGAAACTTTAACTTGCCGAAGCCTCGTAATCAGCAAAGGATAGGTAGGTACTAGCTAAAAATCAAACAGAACATTGGAGATCTTGCTATTTCCGAGCTCACCAGGCTAAATCACAATAGATCAAAAAGATTCAACTGGTGTATGAAACAAAACGTAAAAACGAATACTGCCAACGTTTCGTTGACGGTGCAGTCAACTTCATCAGGGCGAGAACAAGAATGTTTGTTTGATATGGTGGTTTGTTGTTGGTGCTTTATAACTACAATGGTCTTGTAGCGCCATGACTGAATTTCTTTTTCAGGTTTTTCAGGTTTCATTTCACTTGTTTATTATTGTTGTTGTTCTGGGTGAGTTCCCTGCAGCTCTTCCATACACCGTGCGTCTGGTCAGAAGGCTGCAGTACAAATTTACAAGGTCTTGGTAAGACCCAAGCACCGAAGCGGATGAACCAGCACCGAAGCGGACGCACTTACCACCGAAGCGGACGCACTTACCACCGAAGCGGACGCACTTACTACCAGCACCGAAGCGGACGCACTTACCACTAGACCACGAGCTGGTTAGAGAATGACGGGTCATCTGCCTTTCAATACAACTGTTGAGCGGAGTGATGCCTTAGGTATAAACACTTGCAGCGCGTAATCATTGGATCTGATATTTGACGCGGGATAGCAAAGGGAACAACGAATTAGCGTGAATAAATGGTACTGAGATGATTAAGCAATGCAATTAGAAGGAACGACGAATCGGTGAACCATTAGTAGGACATAAGATACTGGGTAGATATTAAAACGAATAAAATTACGAACGATATCATTTGTTTGACAAGAAACGATCTATATCCGGGAACATGTCGGAAGATTTATCATTCATATTTGAACAGTCAGTGTTAATATAACAAGATTCTATAAAATGCGTTTATGAAAATCACATTCAAAATCCAAAACCTTCGACTGTTTCCAATCCATGGAATGGCCGAGGTTGAAGACATGTCGTGTTAAAGCGCTCTTGACGAAGCGTTTGTGTTTTAATCAGCTATATGTTCATTTTGTATAGTTTCAAAACATCGTTTGGTTTCTGCAATATGTTTTTGAAAATCGTGACAGGAAACCAATAAATCACTCCTTGTCTTAGATTCTTGTTAATTGGATCTTTAGTTGAACCTAAAATGTCTCCAAATTTTCGAAGGACTTCGAAACCACTTTGACATTATGCGAACTTAGACAACGTTTTAATTTTTCAGTCAGTCCAGGATAGTATGGTAATACTGCTAAGCTTCGTGTTTCTTCCTTCTGCTTGGATTCGTAACGTTTGTTGGGGAAACGTGTCATGCGTTCAGGGTACCCATTTTCAATAAAAGATGTCTTGACAATTACTATTCCGCTTGTCTGTGTTTTTCGTCGTTGCAGACAGCACGATGTAACAGTGTGTTCACAACAGCGCTTGTGTTGGAGCGGTTATTCTGACTGATAGTTCAGGTATCTGCCAGTATGCGTTGCTTTTCTGAAAATTGATGTTCTGATTTGTCCCATCGTTCCTTTCTTCACTAATACATCCAAGAATGAAATAGAGCCATTGTTTTTGTTTCCATGGTGAACTTTATGGATGATTCAACTTTGTTAATATGGTCAGCAAAATTTGTCAAATGCTTTTGCTCAATCCAAACAAAGGTATCATCTACATATCGTTTCCACAAGCGAGGAGCATAGAAGAATGTTTTCATAGCTCTAGATTCTATTTCTTCCATTACTATATTAGCAACTACTGCCGAAACAGGTGAACCCATAGTCGTTCCAAAAACTTGTTTATAGTTTTTTCCACGAAAGTGTAAGAATGTGGATTCTAAGCATATTTTAAGGCTTTGACAAACATCTTCGATTGACCAATTCGTATAATTTTCAAACTCTGTCCAATCCATTAGTCTGCGCTGTGTGACCTCTAACGCTAATTCTACCGGAATCTTCGTGAAGAGTGAGACTACATCAAACGAGACCATTACCTCGTTTTCTTGTACAATCATGGTTTTAACTTCATCTGCGAACTCGATAGAATTGCGTACATGGTGAGCAGTATTTCCTACCAGTGGTTGTAAAAACCGTGCAATTTCTTTTGCTAGGTTGTAAGTAGGAGAGCCAATAAATGATACGATCGGACGTAATGGTAATCTTTCTTTGTTGATTTTTGGCAGACAATATAACCTTGGAACAGAAGCGTCTGAGCTTTTTAGCTTGAAGGATTCCCCTGTAGTTATTTTTTCTTTCCATAGTAAGTCAGAAACAAAAGCGTTAACAGTTTTTTCAATTTTGTTTAATGGGTTTGAGCGTAGTTCTACGTAAGTGCTAGGATCATGCAATAAAGTTTTTATCTTACTCTCGTATTTGTCTTTATCAAGAACAATAGTAGCATTGCCCTTATCAGCTCTTATTGTGACAATATCTTGGCGTTCTTTCAACACCTTCAGCGCGGACCATTCAAGACCGGACAATGCGCATGGTGGTGGTCGATGATTTTGTATAATGAACATACTTTTGCTTCTGATTACGTTGGCTTTGGAGGTTCTGTTATCGGACAGTTCATGTTCATCAGCATGGCCAGCAAAAGGAGACAAGTTAGCTGACCATTGTGTGAGTCATTATGATTTTCAGCTGTTGCACCAGCGATATACAAACACACACGTGACTGTGGAAAATCACAAACGAAACAAGAGAAGAATAGTACCGAGGATAAGCTGGTGTTTCCAGCAAAAAACAATCAACAAAAATTAGCACCAAATAAGCACAGAAGATCGAAATATTTTAGAACAAGGCAATGTGCAGAGGTAACCGCTTTTTGATTAAAATGTGCAGTGTGACTATGCCAATAGAGATTGTCAGTGCCGTAGCAGGCCAGCTCTGCCCCCCACCACAAAATACAGGGGCCCCGCTAATGGTGATTTCTGAAGAAAGATTTCGACGTTGTGCTACATCTCGAGACCAAATGGCCTACACAGCAAAATGTCCCAATTTTTTTCACTTTTTTTTAGTTCCACTTTAGTGAAAGTTCCACTTGCTGACGTAGAAACGTTTTCAGAAAGCTTTCCATTGGGGGGCTTCATGTTTGCACAGGGAGGCTAAACATTTTGAAAATGTATATTTAATTCAAACACAGTATATGCAAATTGGGCGAATGAATACAGTAGAGTTGCCCCTCTATAACGTCACTTCAAGATACCGGAGCAAAATCATCGGCGAACTGACCTTAGAGCCGATCTGAAAAATATCGTTCCTAGTATGGCGTTTCGATTGAAGGCCAGAGCCTGGCAAGGGCGAAAAGTGTTCCTTGGTCATGATTGCTGCTTACTGTATCGTGTTATCGAGAATATTCTGATGCGAAATACAAACAAAAAAGCATTTGAAAACACCGTCAGTTGTATTTGCCTGCAATGCCGAGCATACAATGATACAGTGCTGCATTTTGTTCTTGCAAAAAGTCGCTATGTTTCGTTTGTGTTGTTCTTGACACAGCTTTATATAGTACATGCGGTTGAATTTTTTGGGGGATTGTAAGATAATTTTTCCACAATGGGATACCGCTTCTTTTATTCGACATTCTAGCCACTGCTCCACCAAGTCTCGATCAAATTGACCACAATCCCTAATACAGTACACTACAGCAAAACAGAGGTCCCCACATTTTCTCGTCAGAGGGCCATATAAGCTGTTACACAACAGTTCTAGGGCCGGACATTTTGCATAATATAGTTGTTTCGAGACATGCTACATTCTACCAAATCAACATTTTTTCTTAGTGTTTTTTCGTTATTGTCAATATGGCTTCGCAGGCCGGATGAACTCGCTTCGCGGTCAGGATTGGGCCGTGGTTTGGAGGCCCCTGCAGTTAAGCATATAACAATTTCCTTCAACTCCCTAATATTGTTGTTACGTCACACCCACGGATCAACAATCCCGCGCTAATCTGCGTCTGCGTTACTTTTCAGTCATAAACGTTTTGAGTGGTGGCTTCACAGCCGAGCTTACACTTCAAACCGTAAAGAAAACTTCAATGCATGATTCGAGACGCACTCGAAGCCGAACTCGAATGCATGAAAAAGATAGGAGTTCTTCCGATGTCAAACGGTATTTCTGACCTCTGCGAAATTTCCGACCTATTATTGTTTGTCAGTTATTTTGCTTCTCAGAGTAAGGAATGAAGTTTGGCGATTACTTTTTTGATGTGTATTGTGTAAATTAAAACATTTGGTAAGATGTCAGATACCCAAAACAAGCTACAGAATGGGAAAAATTATAGCCAATGAAAATTTTTGACTTAATCTTAGACTTAAATTAATTTTCTTTTACTAACCCTAAAGCAAAACCTAACCCAGTGTTTTTCAACCGTTTTGCTGCAGCGGAAATTTCAGCAAACGTTTGCGTTGCTCAGGGAACCCTGCAACGATACAAGTGTCTATGTTGCTGCAAACGCATAGAACTGTGGTTGCCAACTTTGTCCCAGGCAACTTCGGTCTGTTTCGGCGGAAACCCTGGAAGCCACTCGAGGAACCCTGAGGTTCCGCGGAACCCCGGTTGGAAAACACGGCTTCGGAACATTTCTGCAAAGCTGAGATTGCGAGGATTTTTTCTGCCGCCTATCATCGAGAATTGAAGACTCCAGGCTTGCTGTGTGCTTCCAAGAAATCTACCTGCGTGGAATCGATTTCCTTGTAAATTTTACTTCCTCGTCCGAATCACCGCAAAGTGATGAAAGCAGAGAACGACAGAGAAGGTTCCTCGAAACCTGAATGTCACTTCTCCATTACTACGTTTACATGGTCAGTTTTGCGTTGTCTCGTTACTATATATGGATAACGAGTGGTCTGGTTCTGAACGTGATTTGCTGAGTCAGCACCC
>Ga0210059_1010187_pt1 | contig 14558 bp, 6 predicted proteins | sample Ectturendosymbi2_FD_188042 | JGI IMG/M metagenome (GOLD analysis project Ga0210059, IMG submission 188042) | Ecteinascidia turbinata endosymbiont from Florida, USA - Sample 2 (SPAdes) (version 2) | ecosystem: Host-associated > Tunicates > Ascidians > Unclassified | place: Key West, Florida...
ATACACTAGAGCTGAAAAAACAGCTACTTGGGCAATTCTGTCGAAATAGTACGTCTTCCCCTTCAAGTAAGCAAAACTTTACAATTCGAACGCGCATTGTGAAAGAGGCCAGACGAATTATTCGCAGAAACGGTATTTACTACGTCATGCACCCCATGTGCATCTGAAAGTTCTTTAACAATCCCGTAAGCGTCAGCCAAGTGAAAAAACGTGCTCTATTGTGGCTTATTCAGAGACAACAGCATCCACGAAAAACAGATGGCTTACATGAGGCGTCATTTCGTATCCAACAGGACAAAAGTAATGATTGTAACAGTGGTAAACAAACGCCGTGTCTTCGCTTCGCAGTCCCTGCTTCAGGTAATTGAGAGCGACTGGTTCCGTCATAAGTTTTGTCTGGAACCTTCCTGCCAAGAAACAACGAACAAATTAAACAAATTACCATCAACACCCTGTGCGACTGTCCACTGCGTCAAATACTAAGTCTGGTTTAGTCAATCTCAGCTAAGCTCTTTTGCCTGCATTGATAAATGATTTGATAAAAGTTAAAAGACAAATCCCGCAAGTAAGCATGAGGGTCTTGTTTGCGTACCGAAGACTGGGATTATGATCCACAGCAATCTGCCTCTATACTGAAACTGTCACATCCAGTGTCCACTTGTCGAAGAGAGTTCGACAGGTAAGATAGAACAGCAGTGACAGTTTTGATAAAATGCCCGAATTGGAGCTGCACCGTAGGGTGGGAAGCCTAGTCGCCGACACCCTGCAAATTTAACTAGTTCGATTTATCGAGTTTCGCAACACCTCTTCCAAAATGTGTAGCTGCCATAAACGTGCCGTTCCCCTCAAAGAAAACTTAATTATTTAATCCAGTTAGGACAGTGGTTCTCAACCTTTTTTGTACCGCGACCCATTCCATCAACCCACTACGACCCCCGCCTGCAAATCGAATAAAGCAAATTTGCAGCTGTGTGCATAAAATATCTACTCGTGACCCCTCCAAAAATGGTTCACGACCCCTCTGGGGGTTGTGCCCCCAGGTTGAAAACCACTTAATTAGGGGATTAATTAATTGTTGTTTTTAGCAGGGTTGCGGCGTCGTAAGGAGTCGGAGGTATTTGGGTGGAGTCGGATTCCTAAGCGCACTACGAGTCGGACCGACTTCGGAAGTCCAATTAAATAATTTTATACATTGCACTCCTAAATTACGAATCCTAACTCGTGCCTGTTGAAATGGTACAATTTCTTTTGAAATTTTTATTGAAACAGAAAATCCTCGCTGTGTAGCACGATTTCCATTGATTGCTAGTAGCTACAAAATTGTTGACAGCGAAACTTCATTCATGTTATGCTAAGGAGTCGGAAATTTTGGAAAGGTCGGAATCGAGGTTGGAGTTGGACATTTTACTTCCGATTTCCACAACCCTAGTTTTCAGGCAGTAACTTGCCAACCACCAATGCTAGATGGAAAAACAAGTAAATTGCCATTTGAAACTTTTTCTCAGGTCCTGATGACTGTATCCAAAATCCCTTGATTCCTCAGTCATGACATCACACCAAGAAACGTTCAAATCCAAAATTGCCTGGGTTTTTAAAAACAAAGTTAGGAGACTTTCTGCTTCTTTAGACGGTTTGTACAGCTCTCTAGCTCTATCGCTCGGCAAGCTTATGACTGGACAAAGTCCAAGCCACAAATATAGCTTTGCAGTCCTTAAAGTTCATTGTGTTTCGGAAATGGGTTGGAGCATCTAATCTAAAACATGGTTCAAGTTGACTTTGTATATAAAAGTGACTTAGTAAACGACAAGACTTGAAACTTCTTGCTGAAAATTTGGGCCCGTTTCTGCAAAATCATAGACAAGGCAAAGGTTCCCCCAGTTCCCAATGACCACACAAAGGTTTACGAATCCACAAATTTGCAGTGGATACTGCACACAACATTGGTTTTCAGTCAGCACAAAAAAGGCAGAAAGAACAGCACGCTTTAAATAAATCACCAAAACATAAAGTGTGCTATAGTAATTGCATTAATCAGTGGCATTTGTTGCTGAAGTCAGAATTGATTGGTGGAAATTTAACTGACATCATTGGTGTAACCCAGCTACATCTAACCCAAATGGCTTACTGAGCCAAAAATTATGTCACTATCCTAACCAGGGCTGCACAATGAATGACATATTAATGAGGGCCGCACATTGAATTGCTTACTTTGATCTTAGCCAACTAAATTTAACTTAAGTTAATGTACTGAAAGCGTTCGAATCCTTACAGCAATGGTAACAGACGTGGTAAAGTGGCACTGAAGACATCAAAAATGTAAAATTCAAGAATATCAAAATAAGGACAGCTTGTCAGTATATGGGATACTTTTACTACAGCGAAAACAAACCTTCAGTCTGCAGGTTGGACATAGCTGGTGTAACCATAGGTTTGAGCCAAGGGGGAAAAACTTAGTTGAAAGGGAGCCACTGGCCACCGTAGAGGGACCACAAGCCAACACTCAGAAAAGTTAAGACATGACAGCGAATCTGAATGTGCAGGTTAGGGGCACTCTGGTCCTACTCTGAGACCTACTCTGGTCATGAAATAATTTGAATTTACATTTAAAATTTGTCATTCTCATTAGACAGAATAAATGCCATCATTTACTGTTTTATGTGTAAGTTTCATACAATTTTCTGCAACAAAATTGCTACTGTCAATCAATAGCAGTCTTAAAACTGATATTTAATTGTAAAATATTTTCTACAAAATTATATGCCAACGTAATGTTTTAGTCGCAGGAATTTAAAACTACTTTTTTTGGGTTGTGTTAAAAACTATTTGCGAACCCCTTGTTAAGGTTGTCTATGCTAGCTAAAAAACGAAAATATCCTGAAAAATGCAAAAAAAACAACCTGGAAAACCAAAAGAATACTAAATATCAAGGTGTCAGCTAAAGGTCGCCCAGTTTTTATATTTAGCTTGCAGGGTGGGCGATTCACCCCTACCCCACGTCAGTTACGCCACTGCTGACAGTGACAGTTTGTTTCTTGGCGACGGAATACATGCGAGCATCAACTTGTAAAAATGTCATAGCTGTGTCAACAGAAGTTACTGAAGTTCCGTGCCAATGCCAGGATATGACAAGGAGAAAGAGAATTAACTAAACTACCTGAATTGAATCAACCTAAATTACATAACCTTTTTCAGATAACACATGTCTTCCTTAAACAAACATAACTCCTAGTGCATACGTGTAGTTAGTAGTAACCTGCAGGAGCTGAGAAAATGCTGTCATACTAGTAATATGCCCTGATTCGTGAACTGATAAGTTCCTACTTGGCTAGTTCAAACAATGACATTTTTCTTTTGCACCGGACTTAGCTCTAAGCTTCTGAACTATTTCACCTCTGGATGGAGCACATAAATAGTTGCTGCAACGGTTACATTTGATGTGAGTACCCATCATATATATTATTTACATACCTTTGGGTTTGTACAAATAATAGGCCTTTCCCTTGACACCAAAATGAGTATTAAGCTGCCTGAACCATCTTATCAAAGTTGCATTGCCAGTAAATGGACCAAAACGAATTTCATCAAATGGAGGCTTGAAACCAAGGATGTTCAGGGCTTCCTCCTGAGTGTACAAATATAAGGACTGATAATAAATTCACCATATATCAAATGCCTCTTTTACCTTAAATTGTGGGAACATTAGCAAAAATGAGTTTGCATATTCAATGGAGCAAAGCCTCTCATTACAATCATTAACAGTGGGCTCTTATCAGACATGACAGAAGCTTTCTAATCACCAGTAAACAATTGAAAACAACTTTTTGACTCTTTTTACAATTTTAATCATCAAAGTTGCTGCACAGTCAATGGATACAATCTACCATAACACTAGTCACCACAGCACATGTGGAAATATTACATCAGTAAGATTTATCAAACTCTGTCAGCGCATAAGAAGTATTCAGACTACGACTGTGATGTGTGTAGTGATAATAAATAATATTAAATGGGGTGTAAAACATTCAGTTAAAGAGACAAGACAGTGTTGAATGTTGATGAAAGAAAACATGCATTGCTCTAGATGCCAAGTAATTATTCATAGGCGACACAGTTGGATCTAATTCAAGTAACTTCACTCCACAAGTGAAAGAAGCAAGGAATCAATCACAAATTTTTAATAGGAAATCGATTTCACGTAACACTACGCATCGTCAGTCCTATCATCTGTAAGCAATGCTAACAGGTGTAAAACGTAGAAAGGCCAACACAAGTTCAGAGAAAGTAAACAACCTCAAGACTGCAATGAAAAAACTGCAGACCCAACCGCGACAAATGAAACAAAACCACAACGTCTTGCTAAATTACATGCAAAGGCTGAAGCCACAAAACTTACTGCATAAATGACAAAAACTTACTAAAACTCAACACCAGCTAACGATTAACACCAAAGCAAAAGTTGCTTTCTGATAAAAGTAACTCTTCGCAGAGCGAGGCTTCCGAAGTCGGCTTGAAACAACAAGCGTTATTAATCAGTAAACGTGCATTTTGGTCGTTGTGGCAATCAAGTCTCTGCGGGCACGAAGGAAATGCTCTGACAGACGCAAACAAAAACACCTGCACACTGGTCGTGAAAAATGAAATACAAAAAAGGTCTGTAGAATTGAAGTACATCAGCGTTCAGCGGCAGAGAAACAATGATTATCTTACCTGTGGGAGGATCATGTTTTGAATATTAATTTGTGCGTTAAGTTTGTGATACCACGTATCTTCACAGAAATCTAACGAAAGGGAATTAGTTTCTTCAACAAAAGTAACAGTGCAAGCCTCATGTATCGGCGGTTTGTTCATGTTGCCGTGGGACTCTGAAAAATGCCACAACAAGGCCACTTTATCTTTGTTATTTTCATCAATTTCACAATTGAGTCTGTTGCAATTACTTCGGTGCGATGGCCATCTCGTCGAAAATTTTTTCTTGGTTTGCCTGACATATTGCTCATGGCAAATAACACAAGTCGCTACATAAATACCATGGTTTGCGCATGTCAATTTTTGGTTAAGTGGGAACGTTTTATTTTTGCCCATTATTTGTGAAACACATGGCACCATTGATTTGTTGTGCTTTCCATGGTTACCACAAAGTGCACAGTGGCCACAAGGACCCGACATCCCTTTGACATGCTCTCTCTTCTTGCTTAAAGCAAGGTGCTTGTACTTAGTAAGTAATTGTCCAATTGTAGTTGGTCTTTTGTAGGTTGTCATTGCTTTCGGGTTTAAGTTTTTCTCTCTCTTTGTGAGAGTTATCAGGTTGGGAAAAGATGTGGCCCAAACTTGTGGATCATCTTTCTTTTCGTCTTTTGGGGCCCATAGTCTTTCCTCCCAATTTGATGCCATTGCTATCATATCATTAGTCATGTCCAAAGGGAAGCTTGAGCGGATTGCTTTTTCTTTGAGTCGGTTTAAACTGCTGAGGTAGTTTTCTTTCCTTTGGTTTATTGCTTCTCCAAATAAGATTGACTTGAAGGTTGACTGTGGGTGGTGTGATTTTCCGTTTATGAACTGCCTCCCTTCTGCTGTGGGTTAACGAAGTCTTTAGTGACAAAGCCGAAATCATTGTCAGTTGTTATGCAATGATTAACATTTAGGAAGTTGGATCTATCTGCAAATTTTCAATAAAAGATTGATTTCATGGAACTCTATGCATCCTCAATCCTAAAATCTGCAAGCAGTGCTTATGGGTTAAATGTTGACGGGCTAAAGCAGGGGTCTCCAAACCACAGCCCGCGGGCCAAATCCGGCCCGCAAAGCCATTTCATCCGGCCCGCGAGGCCATTTATCAATAATGGAAGAAAAATATTTTTGCAATAACATTTGTTGATTTGGTAGAATGACACCTATCCTAAAACAATCACATTACGTAAGATGTCCGGCCCTAGAACTGTTGTGTGATAGCTGATGTGGCCCTTGGACAAAAATGTTTGAACACCCCTGGGCTGAAGCAAGCACAAAGAAAGCAAGCAAGCTTTGAGACTAAAATGAATATTTAAATCAAAACACAAGCAGTTTATGAGTTTTTTAGGAAAGGTGGCATAATTACACCTCTGGCCTGTCTAGGTGTGGAACCAGCAGAACTATCAGAGATTGCTAAAAAACATGAGGTATTTCAACACCTCCTACGGTTGTTGTTACTGATACAACTATTAAATAAGCAGTTGTGCTAAGACACTAACCAACTTTAATTGGTGTTAAGGACACCGACAGTCTAGAAGATCTGGGTTTATTCTGAAAAGCATTATCAAAAGCTGCCCATACCTGACAGAACCACTTTTACCTGGTTAGATGTGCCACTGCATTAAAATTGTGGTTCAATGTTGTGAAAATGTGTTGTTTGAGTTATAAATTGTTAATTGCCAGTGCTGGATTAAGGAAAGTGTGTTGTGGGGCCTCCTTGGTTTATGACTAGACAACCTTTTCTAGTATTTCTCAGGTGCAAGACATTGTAGGAAAAAACTAGAATAGGATTTGGTGTTCTGGATGTGGTTTGGCTATTCTAGAATAATTCTGGAATAGTGAACTATTCTGAAATGCCCATCCCTAACTTTTAAGTTTAAACAGAAGAAGATAGTTGGGAGATCGAATTCTACAGATCTGACAGTAAGGGCTTCAAAGCCAACCAACCTGAGTAACAGGATTTAGACTGCCAGTCCCAGTTGTAGCATACAAAAAATTCCAAACAGATACAAGGCTTGAAATACCACAAGACTTTTTGTATTGTGGTCTACACATGCAGTGCCATCTTCTCACATCCAAGACTTTTCTTGCAGCAATATCCAAATTGGAAATGACAGGATGCTCATATCTAAAAAATCATTTGGAGAAACTAATTTCAAAAAGCTTGTCTCTACATGCAAATTATAAAAACAAATACAAATACACAAGGTTTTAGAGCAGTAACAACAAGCTTGTCAGAATGGGAGATTATGAATTACGTGATCATTGGATTGCCTTTAAAGCACATTCAGAATCTTTACAATCTTTACTGACAATTCAAATAATTTTTGAGGTATTGTTGTTTGCAATTCAAGAACAACACATATTAGTATAAGCTACCCAAAAAGAAACATTGTAAAAAACTGATCACATTTCTCATTCTTGTTGAGATTTTGTGCAACTGAAACTGTTTTTGACAGTCTGATGCTTTGTGTTTGTTTATCCCATACTCAGTTTTGGGTCATTCTATGTCAAGCAATCTAACAAAACAAGGATTTTTCATCTGAATCTCAACAAAATTCATGAAATTTCATAAGGAGAATGATTTCAGCATTTCAAGCTCAATAGCATCGAAATTTTTGAAATCAAACCTGTATTTCCCAAATTATAAGCCTTTAAAATTTTGATGATTTAAACACCTTTGAAGTTGGGTGGATTTATCATTAAGATCCACATGAGCCACTTTTCTACCATCATTTTGTAACTCCATAACTCATTAGGTGATTGAGCTAGACAGCTGCTTAAATCCTTAAAAGATACGGTGAGGCTTCTAGTTTGGATTTTAAAAATTGGAAAAGTTTTATATTTCGTTTTTTTGTGGGTGATGTCATAAGTAAGGTAGGTTCAGGCATTTTTGGCCCAGGTTATCAGGCTCTAAGCCCCAACAACAAGAAGCGATTGTTTGACTCAAGTTTTTAGTGGAAACTAAACATCAATCCGAGTCTTATAGCCTTTTGATTAGATTTTTAGCATTTCTGGTTCAAATGTTATGGCCTAAAACCAATAAAGTAATTAATTAATCTCTTAAGTAATTAATTAACTCATTCATTATTGATTTTCGAAAACTTGTGAAAATATCTCTTCAAAGAAATAACTTCTGCATGCTGTTGTGGATAATACTATTTACAATGTGGTTCATGCCAGTGTGTTAGCAACCCATAATGCTCAAGCTCCATTGGCCATTGATTGTGCAAAGACTCAGCAAGTCTGCAATGAAAAAATAAAATTTTTGGTTTGGGGTGTTGTTTTTTTTGTGAGTGACATCATAAGTAAGGTAGGTTTGCGGCCATTTTGGCTCATGTTACCTGGCCTAGGGTCTAACCACTACATGGAAGTATATTGTTCAAGCTTTCATTAGAAACTATGCTAAAATCAGAGTCTTTTGATCAACTTTTCAGCGTTTCTGGTTCAAAAGTTATGATCCAAAAACAACAAATTAATTCTCTAGTGGATTAACTACTTATTTTGTTGTTTTTAGGTCATAACTTTTGAACCCGAAACCCCAGCAAGTCATCCAATGTCTCAAGACTCAGATTTTGCCTAGTTTCCAATAAAAACTTGAGCAAAATACTAATATCCAACGGTTTTGGCCTAGGGCTAGATGAAGTGGGCCAAACAGGCCTGAAACTACTCTACTTATGACATCACTCAAAAAAAATCTGTAATCCAAAACCAAAAATTTTTTTTTCATTGCACACTCGGAGACTAGCCAAGTCTTGTGAGTTTGAACAGCTCTCCCGCACAATCAATCAGCAGAGGAGTTATGCTGTCACTAAGACACACACAAACTGCTTGATTTAGGTTGAATCATACCAACTGTGAAGGTGTTAAATAGCATTCTAGTTTGATCAGTGTTTTATAGAGATTTTCCTATTCTTACAGGCACACTGCTGGTAGTGCCAGTATTAAAATGTTTGCCATAGTCACACAAGAATTATCTGAAATACTTGCCAATAAAACTATTAGTAAATTTAACTCAAATTTGACAAAGGAAAAAATGACAGGCAATGTACATTACATTGTACAACCACAGTTACAAAAATCTACCAAAATGAAAAAGGAATTTTTACCTGAAAAAGTGTACATCTTTCTTTGATTTCTTTTGGTTAGATGTTTTTAGACGTTCAATAACTTTAGTTGCATGAGAGCTAGACTTTGCAGGAAAATTACTGAAAGTAACCTCCCACGCAAGAGAAGTATTCTCTGTTTTAACAAATGCAGCAACTGGTGAAATTTTCTTATCCGGCATAATTCCATTTGCCATTTTAGTGAAATCTGAATCAGAAACTTCATTTGAAAGCAGCAGTTGTGTTTCATTTGCATTGCCTAAAAGAAGTTGCACATCCTTGGTATCTTTTATGTGGTCATCCTCCAAAGAAACAGAATTAATTTGCAAACAATCATTCTGCTCGGATGATAGATGCTCATTTCTAGTGAGCTTTTCAAGTATTTGATCAGATACATTAGGAGACACCACACTGTTTTGAAAATTTTGCAATGAAGAAGGATGGTGCTGACTTATTAAATGTTTTCCTCCAGAAGCTTTATATGCACCAGCTGGTAATGTTGTTTCCGATGAAATTAGTATATCATCATCAATGCAACTTTCATATTCACTATCATCATCACTCTCTTCAGTAATATATGATGCTGCATTCACATTATCCACTGTCTTGTTTTCTGTTTTAATAGCTAAATAATTTCCCATTGTATTCACCTTCAACAGACTACATAGAGCCTGCGAAAACAAAACAAATATCAACATTTTCATCTGTAATACTTTCATTTCCATGCCGGATGGATCTATGTAGTTGGTTCAATAGTTAAAGTTCTCAAAATTACCATGCAACATAAATATTTTTCAACTAAAAGTTTTCATTTGAGTACAGGCTGTAATGTTTTTTCTTGCAAGTATATAGATCATGTATATAGACGGCAAAGAGAAAAAACAGATTATGAGAGCAAGACTCGTGTTGTGACTGTGTCAAGAAGAAACTAAAGTTATGAAACCTGAAGTATAATCTAAGGGTTTCATTTACACCATAGTCAAATTACCCTTTTTTGAACCTAAAGCATTGCACTCTGATAAAAACTGCCATAGACATAATCTTTAAAGTAGCACCATATTATACAGGTTTAACTAACAAAAGCAAAGAAAAACATTAAAAATATGACCATCGCTCTGTGGAATAATCACTACACAGTTTTGTAAAAGCGGTCAGACAAATCAGGATGAACATGTAACATAGATAGCCATGTTAAATGTAATATATTTGAATAAGAGCTGATGATGCCTACATCATAGACGAAATATATACTCTGTAAGATCTTGAAGTGTCTGATTCTTTGCTGAGAAACCATTTCTTTCCATAGACAGAGTAACAGAAAATACCAACTACAAAAATTCATGCACATTGAAACAAATTAACAGATGTGGCACTATAAAAAGCAATGGAATGATACTGGTGACAAATAAGGTCATTAAAATTTGGTTGCAAAAAATATTTTTTCTTTGAATGGTCACCACAGATGTTACATTCTTGCTGGTTCTTAAATTGAAGCAGTTGTGCATCACAGTATTGCAAAACATTGACAAGGTGAAGCAAACTACCATAATACTACCTTCTATCTTTTCTTAATAATAAGCCAAACTTGAGGAAGTTGCTTGTTAAGCCACGACAATCTGACCATAGTGCAAACTAACAAACATAATCATGTGAAACAAGTTATAGCAATGTAAAACATTGTCACAAAAAACATCAGTAATTGTATGCATTAACTACAAGTACAAAGCTGTGTGTAGACTAGTGCCAAAACGGATGTGTGTGTCGCTAATTGCAGACATCAGGTACATAATAATGAAGGTTATTTCAGTGCAGAAAAAAGCTCTTCGCCATACAGATATTGTTTGGTTTTAACCCATTATGGATTGCATTGCCACTCACTTTTTCTTTTAAAAGAAACTAGGCAAAAATGCAAATCTTTATAGTCTTTGATTGGCCTTCTAATGTCAGTGGTTGGCAATGTTGTGATAGCGATTGGTCTTGGTCTCTGAAGTGTAAGAATACAACAGGCAAGTTATGGCTAGACAATGATAATTAATTAATCCTTAAATGGATCATAACAGGATTAGCTAATTAATTTCTTTTTTTTTGCTATAACTAGCCAAACATAAACACTAGAAGGTAAATCAAGGGCTGCAGCAATGTAGATTATTAAGAAGTTTTTTATACCCTTTCAGTCTTGGAAAAGATAACTTTTGACCATTTTGGCTGAAATATAACTAGCCTTAATTTGCGAGCCGGTAAAGGTAGAAAGTAGTTCAAACCCTCTAAAGAGGTGCAAAGTCTTGTAGTTTCAAAAAAATGGAAGTTTTGAATTTGACTTTTTTTGGACTGACTACCGAATTGGGACAGGTTTAGGGTTTTTTGGATGACATCAAATAAGGCCTTGGGCCCAAGCCTTAAAACACAATTTTGTTTCTTTCTTTAAAAAAACTAGGTGAAAATCCACATCTATATAGTCCTTGATTAGCCTTCTGGTGTTTGTGGTTCAGAAGCTATGGCCAACAATTGATATTTAATCAGCTAATTCTTTAGGAGATTCACCAGGGGAAGGGGAATAATTAATTAATTTGTTGTTTTTAAGTTCCAATGAAACATCTGAAACTTGCAGAATAGGTTTCCCTTGGTGTCTTACAACATCCTACCAAATTTCAAGTAAAATATTGAGAGGGTAAGAGATACGTAAGATATTGCACTTAATTAACTAATTCCCTAGAGGATTAGCGATTACATCATCCAAAAATCATGTGACTCACTCATTTTTTTCACAATGTCGGTGCCACTAGTGCAACAAACCGAGTGTTTTATTCAAACCATATCACCATCAGCAGACCAATAGCCATTTCCTTTTTTAATCTCATCAGATCAACTGCTGCTTTCCAAATCCAAGGATGTCTTAACAGACTCTGTGGTACAATCCGTTTACAAGTTACGACTGATCATAACTTCAAAAGCTACAATAGTGGCACTTGTGGGCATTTAAAGGGCTAGTCAACAGGAATATTGCACTAAAATACACTTTTGCTCAATAATGTATTTAAAATAATTCTATTATAAGTCAACAACATTTCTAAACTTACAATTTTTAAATTGACTTTATGTTAGTGCATTCATGTCAACAATATTAAATATGAGACACCAAACAGATTAGCACCAATTATCCTAATTGAAATGTTAATGAATAATCTAAAACCATTTTATTACACCAGAAGATCACAGCACATAAGGGGACAACTGTGTTTACAAAATTCAAATGCATGAGTTCAAGTGAGATGACCTTGACTTACTAGCCTATTCACACTTAACCCTTTGCTATATATACTTTTAAATAATTTTAAGCCAGAGTGCCCTGTGATCAAGATCATGACAAAAACAATGCAAGCAGAAAATTTCATGAAATTGGCAGGTACAAAGGATATACATTTGCAGCAGATAAGACATGCCGACAACTTGGACAAGATCTAGAACTTTTGACAGCAGCTGCAATACAAGTCTCACAAAACACGTGACCGCATATTGTGGAATTAATACACTTTTCTTGCTGCAGAATATCAAACAATGTATCAAGACAAACAGGACATTTTATTGTCATTATAGAAAAAGCAGCATTATCAAATCGGTTTAGAGGTAAATTCTTTCTGGCACTGCATACACATTTGTCCAAATAGCATCTGAAGCACTTGCTTTTTGTTCTGTTTGAATGAATATTTTTTTCATCAATTTGATCATGAGCATCTTCAGTTTTAGTTAAATCCACTACTTCCAATGTTTCAGAACGAGACCAAGTAGATCTTCTTGGAATAGTAGCATTTGGAAGGTTTATCAAAAGTATTCCATTCCTAGGTTGAAAGTTTGTCATCGATGCATTCATGCTTGCATTTGTTGCTCTACAATCCTTAGAACTTTGCAGAGTTCGACTGTGGTGAGATTAACCACTCAAGGATTATGGGGCCACACAACTTCAACAAATACGACTGCCCTTCTTGAACATTTATTTTCAGAACTTTTGAAATGTACAACATATCATGCAAAGCTCATTTAGAATAGCACAACTGTAATAACAAAACAAGACTTTGATGATCATGCTTGCATCTTATCCCATTATGATAGCCACAAGAACTACAGTAAGCATACTCAGCTAAGAATTAAAAGTACTTTTGGTGAAACTTTTACTGATCAAATTCTAATTTAACGCCAATTCAGTCATACTCAATAGGCACTAAAAACATATTGGACTTATTGCTGGATCTGTTATAATGCACTGACAACAAATAAATGTATCAAAGTCGTCATTGGAAAACATATTTACAAAGTTATATGTGCAATCAACATGTCCCTTATATAAGGTAACTTCACCACTTGCTATGCCTGGGGTTCTCAAACTTTTGGTGTTATGGAGCCCATAAAGAGATTGACCATAATTTACAGAGCCCCACAATAAATTTTATTAATGCCGTTATTGCTTCTTTGGACAGTTGCAAAATTAGCCAAGTCAGTATTTTAATAAGTAAACGAATAGCTCGCGGAGCCCTGAGGTTTCTCTCGCGCAGCCCTGGGGCTCCGTATGGAGCACTTTGAGAGCCTAGGTGCTATGCAGTGCATAGTCGCAACAGGTTGGCAGCAACACTGTGTGAGAACTGCTGAGTAATTGAATCTGTAGATTTAGGTTTTGGTAGTGCCTAGATTTTGCCACCAGCAGCATGAGTTCCGCTGGGGCTATTTTTCTATTAGAACCTTATCCAGCTTTGTCCACATACAACACTGAGTTCATGACACTAGCAGTATGGTGAACCTGATCGAATGGAAAGCTTTAATTCCTGCTGCACGAGTGTCCATTGGTTCAGCTCTCAGCACTGTTGCTTTGGCTTTGCTAGTAGAGATATAACACTTTTGATGAGAATGCTTTTACGTATTTTTTCAAAAATGTTTTGAAAACCAGACACTGGTTTACATCAGGGTTGCCAGATTTTTTTAACCTGAAGTAGCCAAACACTGTTCTGAAAAGACCCAAAATGAAAGATAAGTAGCCAAATACTAGCTGTTTCAAAAAGAGCAAAAGAAATTTGGTGTTTTTATTGTTTGCATTTCAGTGATGATTTCATCACGTTCACTCATCCGTACTATGACCTTTTCAGGGCGTAACGAGGTTAGTTGGCACCCGGGGCAAGAAGGAAATTTGACGCCCCCATGTGTGAACCTGAGGTCTTTCAAAAGCAAATGTACTATATTGAAGAAGTACTTGTGACATTGCTGGGGCTTTTCTGCATTCCCCACAGTCATTTGGGACTCCACGCAATGATTCAGCACCTGGGGAATTGCACCCTCCTTGCTCCTCTTGTTACGCCTCTGGACCTTTTTCCAAAATTGGCAAAATGGGTGGCAGCAAAGTATGAAAATGAGGTGTTGTGACCATTACCCTCTCCTTTGGCTATGCCCATGGTGTAATGTCAATACCACACAATGATGAGCTTCTTTGGTAAGTGCACTAAATTTAGTACTACAATTACCAATTTAACATTTCTTTGTCAGAGTAGATAAAACAAACACAACACATAATTCAGTTTATGGTAAATCTGTAGGCCTAGGCCAGTTGTTCCCAATCGGTGGGCCATGGCCCACAGGCAGTTTTTAGGTGGGCCATGGCGCCATTTCACATAATTCAAATTTACTGAGTGGTGGTATGAAGCACCTCTGGTGAACCTGAAATAATGCTGCTGACGGAATATT
>Ga0210059_1010189_pt1 | contig 14554 bp, 17 predicted proteins | sample Ectturendosymbi2_FD_188042 | JGI IMG/M metagenome (GOLD analysis project Ga0210059, IMG submission 188042) | Ecteinascidia turbinata endosymbiont from Florida, USA - Sample 2 (SPAdes) (version 2) | ecosystem: Host-associated > Tunicates > Ascidians > Unclassified | place: Key West, Florida...
GTTTTGTGACCATTAAATGCAATTTCGTGTTCAGCAGCATAGTCACCACAAATATCCAGAAGACGTTGGAGTCCACTAATACTGGGGCTAAACACTCAGATACAGTAAAACATGTCTAATTCGTCATTAGACATGTTTAATTGACAATGTTTTAGCTTTATAACAATAGAAAGTGTGTTTCAACATGTCTCTTTCTTTGACATTATATTTTGAAGTTTACACATTAATAATCGACTTGTTTAGGTTGTTTATAGATTAATAGCATTGGGTCAACAAAGTAAAATTACCATAAAAGCCACTAAGAATTGTGTACAAAACCTAATGGCCAAGGGCGCAAATGTTGCTGATATCATGACAAGAATCCGAAAGTCATGTTGTACATTGTAGATTTGCAAAATCGTAAAATCAGAATAGATTTTGCCTGCGAAGTTGACACATCAAGTTCAAGCTCAGAAAGCTGGTTTGGGAAATTCTTGGAACACATGGATGTGACAGAAACTGAATTGGAAACTTTGTTAACAGAATCGGACGAAGACAATTTGCTGTCTGACCCAATATAATGCATTGTACAAGCCATTAACTCTATACACTTCCATGAGCCCCAATGTCCCATATTGAGACTACAAAATCAATTACAAGCCAAAAATTTGAAAATAGAGGTTTTGGAACAAAATCCTTTATTTTTTGAAATGTTCAAGCAGAAGCTTTATCAAGAATTTCAAGGCTCCCTTTTCTGGTGCTGTTCACTGCTTCAATATGTGAATATACAGGACTTTCAATGGCAAGTCATGCGGCTATGGGAATTCCTGGTAAACACACCAATTGATGAAAATACTTATGAGTGGATACGAATGTTAATAAATGCATAAATCAATTGTAAAGTACAGCTAAATTTATCAATCACGTGACAAATATTGGAGTAAAGACTAACTATAATGTGCATTTGTGTAGATAATTTAAGAACTTTACCGTAAAAATGACAATTAACGCCACAAAAAATTGTATAGACAAACTGATAGTTGAAGGAGCAAAAGTCTCCGAAATCATGGAAATGACTCCAGTTATTGTATTGACTCCTGTGCTGTTACCTGGTGATTATATGGATTGAATTTACCGAGTTGTTGAACTTTATTCAGTTGACTCAAGCCTAAAGGCATCGTTTAAAGACTATTTTCAAGATATTGGTTGCACAGAATGTGAGGCTCAGATAATTGTTTCGAGTCTTGTTAATGAACAAACAGTGACTGGCAGATTAGCCCATGCCTTACAAGTGCTTCGCAGTGTGAAATTTGACTGGGACGAGTGCCCCGTGAAAGTGATGGAAGATCACCTTCGGAAGAAGAATTTAGGATTAGAAATTTTGGATGATAATCCATTGTTGTTTTCAGTGTTTAAGCGGAAATTGTATAATAAATTTCGCTATTCTTTTCAATTATATCAACCATTGCTCGATCTTGTGAATATGACATTCTATCGCTGACAAGTAACTTGGTTTTGGGAATGTTTGATAAATATTCCTATAACCACAGAAACTTATGAAAACATTCATGCTATGATAGATTTATAAGATCACTGTGGTCTGTGATGAATTTTCTTTGCTGTGATGTTGTAATTTGTTTCAGAAAATTTAGAGAAACTAAAAAGTAACATAATGGCAGTACATTCTATTATGCCTAAGACTGAAACAAATTCAGATGAAGAAAAAATCGTTATGCCCAAGGTTGAAATGAATTCCGCTGAAGAAACATCTTTTGTTGAAAAACCGACTTGGATGCCTGTCAATGAGATAAACAGAGTTAGCGAAAGACAAATATGTGTACATCAGGCGCTCTTTATACTCCAGTCTACGAATTTTCGTTGGCGTCAGAGCCTAATTAAAACCTTGCAAGATAACTTCCGAATTTGCGGATTAGATTTGACTGTTTTTGAAGAGGATCCGCTACTATTCTGCACCTTTAAGCAGAGACTGTTTAGAAAATTTCGTGGAAGCCTCAGGAAATACAAGCCATTATTGTGTTTAATAAATCAAAAACATTGGCTTTGGCAAGTCGATATGATATGGGAGAGCCTTTTCAACACCCCTCTTCAGGAAGACAGTTATATGATATTAGAAACTTTAATCAATTCACCCTAACTGATCTGGGATCGGTGCTACTGATTGATAAACTGCCAACAACTTCATGGTGTAAAAGAATAATTAAAATGGAAAACTTGTAATAAATATAACTACTCAAGTAGTTTTTCGTTTCTTGTGGTATGGCCTTCCTGTAAATTGCTCTAATGACTCATAGCCCTGAACAAAATCAAAGGACTATGAATGAGGCGAGATGAGTAACTGTTTATTTTGTTGCCTTTGGGCATGAATATTGTGTTTTATGAATATCTTGAACAATACTACTATAATATTGCTGTATTTCAGGAAATTTCTAAGTAAAACCTGAATATAAAAAAGGCTGCGTTTAATGAAGAAAATGTGTCTGAAAGATAAAGGATTTTGAAAGACATTATACTTTCGCATCAATCATGAAGACCAGAAAGATCAAAGTATTCTATCATCCAGTACTGAAGGGTGCAAGAGAGCCTACCCAGGAAGAAATACAACGAAAAGTTGCAACCTATCTGACACGCCATCCAGAATTCAAACCTCAAAAGACCGAAAACTGGTCTTGTTTTAAAATATCACCTGGTTTCATCCCTACCTTTGTGGAATGCTATCTAATTGTGTCACCTAAACCTCTAAAGGAATCAGAAGGTTTGGAAAATACAATCTACTACTCCGACAAAGAACTATATGACTATATAAAGGACGGCATTCTTCTCATAATAAAATATTTTGAGAGACTTTAGTGGATGTGAAAGGAATTTTTGCTTGTCCTCCATACCTTGTGTATGCATGTTCAATGATATAAAATGCGTGAAAACTATACTTGTGTACAAAACAAAAACGAAACCGTGGGGTTTTGATTCTATTTATTTAGACAGCCAGCCGTAGGCTGAATAGCAATAGTATGATAAAAATATACACTGAGGTCGTTAACGATAGAAATTTCAATTTATCAGAAGTTTTTTAGGAAGATTTGAAGTCTAAAATTTTCTAGTCTCTAAATATTCCTTCCATTAAGGAGTTTATACTCTGAAACACGATGTTTAACTTATTTGCTCAAGAAGACAGAAGTTAGCCAGACATTTTAATGATAATTAAATTTATTAGATTAACAAACACAGAAAAGTTAGAATTGAAGGAAATGTCAAATCAAATCGAAAAGAAAACACACAAGAAAAAAGAATTAGAATTAACGATCCCACAATTTGACGATGGTCGGCTCGGTTTCAATAAACCGACCCTCAGACAGCTCCAAATCTTCCATCAGTAATGAATGGTCCCAAGCGACGTAATCACGAAGTGGATCCGGAGCTGGAAATTCGAACCGGATGTTGAACTGGTTATAGTACCATCGGTCCTGTCCAGTGCATCACACGAGCCAAAACGCTGCGTTGTCGGGTGGAGGTAGAGCTCTACTATGATGAAAAATGCTTTCTGCTTGGCGTAAGGCAGAGACCGGGTCAAGTCGTCGAACCTGCCCATGACGACTGAGAGCTAGGATTGTCTCATCCCGAAAGATTTCTTCAGCATTCAATTGTGACGGTAAAAACATGGCTTCGTAGTTTGGAGATGCTTCATCGATGTAGAATTTTGAATGACGATTAGCTCTGAATGCCTTGCTTATATAGTCAACACGGGTCGAATTTCCCAGATGATGCAATATTGCACCACCTCGCATTAACAGGAAGCCTCGATTAAGATTTAGAATACCAAGAGGGAGTATTCTATCTCAGACTTTTGAATTCTAGAATTCTGACGGACTGCTATTAGCTTGAAAAACAACTAGGCAAGCAGGAATCAAATGCAACCCTTGCCTACAATGAATTTCTCACAATAACCTTTCATAAATTTCCTTGATCATCACCTTAGTAATTGACACTTTTAACAACATTCTTGTGCCGCAGGAATACTTGCAACCAATAAGCTTACAGACGAATAAGGAATATACCAGCGTTTTTATTTTGTATTTTCAGTGACACTTAGGCAAATATTTAGAATTACTTAGCAATGTTCAAATTGTTGTATATTTCCTTTTGTATATACAATTAACAAAATCTGATAGTTCGCATCAAACAAGAAAGGAATTGGAACCTTTGCTTAACCTTGTTTCTAATCAAGGAAAGAAAGTTGTGTTAATACCAAAAAAAGATCAGAGATCTTTGGAACATGAAACCCCTCACTTTGATGTAGAACCGTGTGATTTGCATCAATACAGAAAAAATTTTAGTGGAACAGAACCACCATCATGAAAGAGTATCTGCAAAGAATTTGCAAGTAACACCCTTTCATATCGATCCATCATGTGGATGTAACTTTGTCAAAAGCCAAGAATGGCGTCGTGATAATTGGTCGACACTAGTGGAACAAAAACAACAATAAAGTATTCAAGGTTATGAAATGATATACTTATACTGGCCACGTCAAGCATATCATATTTCACATATAGACACATCTAAACAAGAGATTCAAGTCATGGAACCTTATTACTTTATAGACATACTTATGTTATTTCCCTATATTTTAACCTCCATCTTTGAGAAATACCAATGGATTTCATGGAAAATTTTCTTTAACCACCGATCTTATCCTAAACAATAAACTGATCCCTGTTACATATTACTAAAGGATATGCCCACCATTCGATCTATAGAAGAAAACCATAATATTGACAGTAATATAAATGCATCCACTCTGGAAGAATAAAGCACAAATCATCACTTTATCTGATTGAGAAGTTCAAATTCGAATCCCAGCTGGACCAATTCTGGATATTAAACCCGACATAAAAAACGAAAATCATCACCATGATCGTTTGTATTTTCAATGGTATTTGAGTTCACTGGGCATATCACATAATTGGATAGTGATACACATTAGACATGGTCAATTAAGAAAACAAGAAACTACTGTTTGGTGGATACTTGACATAGAAAAGACTAACATAACTTATAATAAACATTACTTCATGCCACCATCCTTACGACTGAAAAACTCCAGATTTTCATATTGGCGCTCACACACACACTGTGAGAACAATCAATGGACATTGAGAGCATCCAACAGAAGTAACCTAGAAAGCACCGTTACTTTAGAACCAAGGACTTCAACTCAATGCTGGCCATATCATATTAGTCCAGCACAATGTTCAGATCACGAAAACCATACTTACTGCACACCTACTTTGGGCAGATTAGAAAAAGTATTATTACAATTACCCACGGACATCACGAATTGGGAAGATCGGTTACAATATGAATCATTTTGCAAAGCATATCTTCAAGAGTTAGAACCCCAACATGATATATTTCGATATTATAAGAAATTAGTTCAGACAGGTCAATTTTCTCAACTTTTTAACATTACTTGGTTCTCTCTGCATTCTATGCATTCAACTAATGGGAATACTGTCCATGCACCGAGACAATTCAATTTTTCCAATCTTGAAAATCAAATACAGCAGATATTGTTGCAGTTTGACCAACAGAATAACTTCACTATGGGAATGGTGAAGAATTATGATCGTTATCAAATGCAAGTACGACATTTTGATTCGTTACTTTTACGTTTAAGGGACCAATTGGAATCAATTACTGACGAAAATGGTCGCACACGTCTGTTTCAAACAATGACGGCAGTAAGTAACAAAGCTAGTGCCGCAGAAAGAAGTTAGTTATGGATAAGAACTATCATAAAACGTCATGTTCAGACATCAAGAAGTAACTTGGAACGTCACTGTGTCCTAAATGTGTAGTGGTCTTCTTCTTTGGAAGAGGACTGCCACATAAAAAATGGAGCCGCCATGTTCTAAAAACCATTCAGCAGTCCCTATCGACTTTGGATGCAATTACTAATTTGCATCAAGATATTATCTATCAACATCAGTTTCGTAATGGAAAAATCATCAGTTCTCCTAAGTTTAGGATTGTTGATCCTACCACCACTACTGAGGAGTTAACTACAACACAGACCTCCACAACTACTACAAAGGAACAAGCAATGACCACTAATTCTGCTGAAACAACAGAAGTTATAACAACTACGATTTCTCCTACTATTCACCCTGGGGTTGATTGGGAAAAAGTAAATGAATTAGATGAACAGGAATCCGGAAAGAATACAGGAATTTTCACACCTATACTTTCAAGTATCGCGAACACTTTAATGACCATTGGCTCATCTATAGTCTATGGAGTTTATCAGATATGTACATCTTCTAATTCTACTATACATAGTAATGTTGTTCCTGCAAGTCCTCAAGTAATATATTTTGTGTTCATGTTTACTCTATAGATATGTCTTAATTTGCTTTCGTATTGCTCTAACCTATGTTTCTCTCTAGAAACTATTCTAATAGGATTTATCGTAAGCTAACAAGTAATCAAATAGCGACATCATGAGTAAAACTGACAATGAGAAGAAAACTGCTCTTAAAAAATTTTTCGGGAAAAAGGAAAAGAAAAACCCACCTACTCCGGGAGAAATTAATCAAGTAGTAAAGGCACAGAAAGACAGCACTACGAATATAGGAAAACTAATACATAAAGTCCAAGACCATCAACAGAAAGCTGCTGTAGGCACCCATGATCTTTTATCAGAAATAAGAAATATCAAAAATATTGAAAAGAAACGTCAAAAACTGACAAAGGAACTTATAGAACATCAAAAATGTGATACTGCACTACCACCCTTGAGTACTCAGCTTGTGCTAGACGAAACTCCGTTACCCTCATATTCACAAAAACCTCTAAGAGAAGAAAAGAAATCTCCTACAGCCCCCTTATATCCCACAGTGAATGAAACACTTGAAAAGGCGATGCCTGCTAGTACAATTTCTGACAGCAGTGAAACTTCTATACCTAATGGCGTTGAGTCTAAAAATAGTGAATTCTCTACTTTCGAACCTTCATATAAATCACGCATAGAACGCCAATATGAAACATATGCACGACGATGGGGATTTGATAATACAAAAACTAAAAAAGAAAATATAGACTCTATTAAACGAAAAGTAGCTGCTCTTGAAGAACAACTAGACTGGAAATACCCTAATGATGAAGAAGAGATATATTTAGAAGGGGCAAAGAAATTGGTAGAGATCCTTCCTAATATAATCGCACCTTTAGTACCACTAAAAATGGGAAATAACCCACAACAGGCAGAATGGTCCTTTGGAGATATCTCTTCCACTCTACCATACAAAACACAAATAAACAAGCCAGTGACCCCCATGTCTAACTTCGATTTGGAAATGCTTTGGCAGGAAGCCACTAAACGATTCGGACTCTCAAAAGAGCAACCAGAAAACAACGAAAAAACGTATTTGGGATATTGACCAATTTCGATTGAAACATTATCTCGGAAAACCTGATGAACTTATGATTCAAGCATACCGAAATGAATTAGATGTATTAAAAGAAATTGGAGACAAGTTACTACACATCGAAACCCAATTAGTTAAGGAAAGATCCCCTATAGTTCAGGAAGAACACCAACTTAAAGTAAAAATTTTACCCTTTGAGAATAACCATGAATTTTATCAATGCGCAAACTCTTGGGGAATGAAACGGAATGATTCCTCACACTAGGTCCTCACAGAAAAGACTCAACGAATATTTTCTATTAACACTCCGTGAACGTGACGAATTATGAAAAATTTCGTCAGGACCTAGTGGAGATTGATAAATTACAATGGTATGTGAAGGAAGCTCCTTTACAACCTTCTTTTCAGCCATAAATTACTATGAATATTAACCAAAAGAAAACTATTCCCAAGACCTTGGTTACACCACTATTAGAAGGTCATGAGATTGAATGGGCAGAAATTACTGAGGACACTTGGAAGGAATTTCCTCATTTATCAGACATACTAAAATTACAAGGACTTATTCAGTTCATGGAAAAACACCCAATAGCTAGAGAAGAAGCCCTAGCTCAACTCTATAGAAAATGAAAAGATCCAACACATAAAGCTTTAACAAGCTTTTTTGAATGGCGAAAGAATTCATACGATCTAACCGATCGACAAAAGTATAAAAAGTTGGGACATGCTATGTCCCAGCAAAAGTTTGACTGGAAACATAGCCCTGCTAACGATCTAAGAAGAGCCTTGCAACAAGCTCAATTATCTTTGGAAGAAATAAGTGAAAATAAATTTGTGGAAAGTTCATTACTAGATCTGTTAAAACATAGGATTGCACCTGCTTATTACATGCAAATTTATCAAACTCCTGTATGACAAATACCAATTCAACTTAATGAATTATGGAAACATGCTGCTGTACCTACGAAACATACACCTAGTGAAACTGGATAAGACTATTACGCTCTAAATGCCTATAATGTCAATAAAAATTCAGACAATAATGTCTTGAAGGAAGTCCGTGAACAAACACTTTCGGACCAAGAGAAATTTCAACAAATCACGCTACAATTGCAAGAAGTTTCTAGTGAATTGCGGAAAGTCAAAAATAACGAGTCTAATAAATTGCAAGCAAGAAGAATACGGGATAAACCCAATCTGAATTGCAAATGGAACTCTTCCCAAATGAGATGCAATCAATGCAATAACTTAGGACATGCTGCTAAGTTTTGCAGGAATAATGACCAGACATCTAAAAGAGGAAAGATCAATTCCTTCCTTAAACGAAGAGGACAAAGAACAGGAACAGATCAATTCGACGAATATCAATTAGCACAAAATGCTGAAGTGGATTTTGAAAAGAACCAATCTGAAAATCATAGATGGGATGATGAAAGCAAAACAAATACACCCTTCAAGGATGATAATGAGGAAATGGACAACACCCACCCACCTTGAATCCTCTGGAGATGAATTTATTGATTAAAAAATTATGTTGGACACTAGATCCAGGAAGAGTTTGAACGACCGTATTGTTTCAAATATCAGTTTTCCTTTGTCATATAGCATAGCAATTAGTCTTTTATTCGTTGGAAATATAGAGAGAGTGAGAAATGTGCTTACATTTCACACGAGTGATCGTTATGTTATTCTTTTATGATCTCTATAGCTAAGCGTGTACAATATTAAAAATTAACATTGAATTATCTACAGTAGATTTATAAATCTAGAATTACATCGTTTATTACTATTATTTCTTTTTCAGATATTCATATAGGATTTGTAGAAATACTATTAAACAATAATGAATGCAAATGAACGGAGTAAAAGACTCACATTGCGTATATACCCAACACCAACCTCAATCATTGACAAGAATGAGGATAATGCAATAACAGAAGTCGAATTTCAAGAACTGTATAACATGCAACAAGCATTTAAATCCATAAAAAATTGGAATTTCTTGCACCAAGGGAATGAAATTGAGTGGTTGAACATTACTCAAGATTTTCTTAAAACTTTTCCAAATGTACACCCTAAACAGAAACTTCAGTTGATCATTACACTCATGAAATACCACGTGGAAGCTAAAAAGAGGGCTCTTATAAAACTCTACAGAGCCATTGAGGAAGAAGATTGTGACCCCACTGATACAATTCTTTCAATGGATCACAATAAATTATAAATTGTCAGAAAGACAAAAAACTACATTGCTACTAAAAGCAATAGAAAATAAAAAAACTTGATTGGAAAGACAACCCAGCTGCCGAGACAGAAACAGCAATTCAAGAAGCTCAATTAACTGCTGATGAAGTAACTAAAAACCAATTTATATCAAATTTAGTAAAAGACATTTTACGAAATAAAATGCCCACGGCATATTACGTAAAAATTGCTGGGCTGAACATCGCGGAAATGTTACAAAAAATACTGGAAATCTGGAAAGAATGCAGTTCCCTTCGAACCACACCCCAGTATAAGAAATATAGAGATATGAGAGATAAACATGCTAAATATCACGGCTTTCATGCCCATGATATTAAGAAGAAAGTCCAACATAGAGTGAGACTTTGTTATTGTTGTAGACAGGCAGGACATCAAGCGAAGGATTGTTCATGGAATACGAGTACGAAGACAAGTAAACGAAGAATGACAGGAGTTAGTAAATAATCTATGTGATTACTAGGCTTAGTAACAAGAACTTAGTGCGTTTGAAGCCCAAAAATAATCTGTGATGATGGCATTATGGAGATTGTTAAGGTCTATCATACAAAATGATTGTAAAGCTTTATACTATGTAAAATCTCTACCAGAGATTGTAAGACCATAAGCCGAAATCTGTGATATCTTTGAAGGGGAAGTAAAAGTATAATTAGGAAATTTATGCGAAACAACAATAAAGAAAAGCGCGCAGATGAAGATAATGATGGACGATTGAACGAGAGGAGATGATAGATACTTTAGTCTGATAAATACTAATGTCAGGTGGCTGTAAAAGACTACTGTTTTACCTCAATTCGCCGATTCTTATGATATCTGTAGATTTCATACCTATAATACCGAATGTAAAGGTAGTCTATAGGATTTTCGGACCTCTCACAATCTTGTACAAGGCCCGTGTAGATTGTGTTCTCACCTCTTCATTATTTCACCGACCTCGTTATCATCATCCACATCGAATATATATAGAGAAAAGATGTTCCTGAACGTCAAAGGAACAAAGAAATGTTCCTGAATGTTAACAACAATTACTGTCTAGCTGGCAAAAAGACTTTCTCAAAACAAATATTCTCAGTGAATTAATGGACATATCATTTAAGACGATAAGCTTCTAATAATGATTTTCTCATAATACTAGCAAAAGTTTATGTATCCACATTATAATTGATTTTCTCATTTCTTAAAGAAGTTTTGTTATCTTTATAGTCATTTATCATTACAGGATATTTTAAGATTTAAGACTAACTGTGAGAAAAACATGACTTCCAAGATTCAACAGTTATTAGATAGTTTCATGAATTATAACCCGGACGAACAACAGAAGTGTCTGGAAATTGTTAAGAAGATACACGATATTGTAAAAGATGAATCCCAAAGAAGTGAAAAAGATCAACAATCAGAAGCTTCAAATAGCAATCATCAAGAAACACCAACAACGATACAATGGATTCCCGAAAACTGGAAAATCCTTTGTCAAAACAAACTTTCTACAGAACAGAGTATAGAAAATACAGAAATAACTCAAACAGTTAGCCTGGAAAGCGAAGATCAACCTTCACACAATGACTTCATAAAATTACAGAAAGCTGAAACAAGCTCAAAGAATAAAGGGAAAAGAAAAGACATTCAATGCTATAACTGTACGAAGAAAAGACATATCATGAAAGACTGTCCACATTCTCTAAAAATAATAAAAAGTAAGAACAATGGTATAACACATTCCTATACTTGTGAAATATTCAGATTTCACAAGGAAAGAATTAGAAAAGTGTTTCTGATATTTAGCACTATGAATTGTCTCATTACAAGTAGAAAGCTAGTTGTCTTAATTGTTAAAGTAACTATTTATGTCTCATGAAAATTGTTTATCGTTTCAGGATACTTATTGAAGTAGAAAAATGCTGAAACTGATATTACTTATAGTAATAGTTCATATAATTTATAATGATGCTAGCTCATTTCCAGAAGACATGTATCATGGAAAAAATTTGACGATACTACAGAACTTCCTACGAACCCAAGGATTACAAACTACACTGATTGAAAGACATAAACAGGTAAGTAAACGCTATTCATTAGCCGAATTAATGCCCCACAATTGTAATGAAAGACAAATTTCGAACGTATACCGATCTACAGAATACGGTAAAGTTGGTTTTAGTGGTAAAACATACACAGAAAAATATTACCCAAAAGGAGGATATTTTCCTGACATTGACAGTTATGATAAAGAATGTCAATGCCCGATCTTTAGAACAGAAACATGGAATCCTGAAAACGAATGGAATACGTTATATTCAGGAGAATATTTAAATGATTCCGCACCGGTTGAGGTACTCAGACTAAGAGTGCTTGTAAAACCGCAATAACAAATGGAATCGGAATATAATAACATTACTCACCAATAGAGGTCACAAGCAATTTGTTAGCATATTATTATGAAGATTATCAATGGGTTAGATTGAACTTCAACATATCCCATTATAATAAACACAAAAATATCACAAGAAATAACGAATCTACACTACCATCTTACTTAAATCCCACTTTGAGAAATAAATTTGTGTTCATACCACCATTTAAACTAGAAGATCAAGTGTTAATGATTGCACGAAATGATTTGTCTGAACGTAATTCATATCAGTGGATAAATTAGAAAACTACCCCTGATGGTGAAACAAAAGTCACCATACCAGGAGGATTATTTCGACCTGTACTTTCATCCAGACATAAAAGATCAAGTTTACATTACTTGGGAATTGGAACACTAATCTACCAATGGGAAGAACGAATACATGATTTCCTCCAATGGTATGTTATTACCATAAAACATGGTCCATTAAGAAAATTAAAGAGAAATATTCACTATATCCTTGATGATATACATTTTTCATATCTTGTGTATGAACAACCCATGTTTGTACTGGAACCATTCTGAGCAAATAAATCTTTCATCGTATACGATAGAGGAAATTTGTATTGTGATTGCAAGTACACCGCAAGAATTTATCTTATAAACAGGTCATATCAAAATAATACTATTAATACTCGCTGTTTTAAATATTATTACAACACGTCTCATTGTGAAAAGTGACAAGAATTATTGCAATGCAAATATGCAATAGGACTTTTATCCTTATCTATGGACAGACTTGGAGTAATTCCAGATCTTAAAGAGAATGCTCCAGCAATTGCGTTTGGAGACTTGTGTTTCCTACATAAAAGCTATACGCTAACTGGTGAAACTAAAACGATAACCCGAGTTACTGAGATGGAGGAGCTTACCTCTTATTCTCATTGGTAATTGGAGGATTAATGGGAATAGCCTTCATGGGTACGTTTTAGAATCAATTAAGGAGATTTAGTGATGAAATAAATGAAAGATTAGAAAAGATCAAAAAAGACTGCACGGAACAAATAAACATCGTTGAAGATCAAATCTTTGAAATCAATGAAAGAGAATTACAGTTAACTCAAGCAATAAACCGCTTGGCTGAAATAACAGCATATATTGGTCGAAAACAGGAAGATTTTCAACATCTACAATTTGCAGTAGATAAACAACTCCTAGAACAACAGATTGCTAATACAAGAATGGTAATTAAAAATCGAAAATTGGCACTAAGTATTAATGTCAGAGATACTCAACGAGAAATTGAGGAATATAATCTGCGAAAGCTTATATTGAATACTCTGAAAAGCTTAAAAAGCATTCCTGATTTAAGGAATGATACTATTTATTCGAACCGAATTCGCAGAGGAATTCTGTTTAATACGGAAATTTATCGTATTATCAATCAATCCCAGACCAATGTATCTAACTGGGAAAAACAACATCCCATAAAACAAATCAACACTGAACAACAAAGAAAGAATTTGGAAGAAAGTTTCAAGAGACATAAACAAAATTCTGATTTAACTCAAGATTTGGAAGATTTACAAGATATAGTTGAAATGACTATAAAACCTGTTGAAGTTTATAACTTCACATATCATTTTGTTCCCAGAACAGTTCCTGAACTAGGAATTGAGGATTTCAGTGAAGGAATAGGTAATGTTATCCAACTCGGATCAGATCTTGCTGACAAAGGAGCTGACCTGATCACTAATGTCGCTGATAAAGGAATAGGTTTGGTTTCTGAACCTATAAAAATCATTATTATTGCAGCAAGCATTGTAGGAGGCATTACCCTACTGTTTGCAGGAATCATGATATTAAGGAAAATATTAAGTGGCAAACCCACTTATCGAGTTGAACATGCTAATCATATAACAACTCAGGTCGTACCTGCACCAGTTTCTTTTAATATATCGAGATGCTAATCAATATAAGACCTTGATGATATCGAACTAAATTCTGTAAAAATAATCTTGCAAACTGTATCAATCAATTCCTTTTATTTCATGCAGCAATACGAGTTCTATTACAAATACTACATCTTTGATTCTATTAGAAGACAACCCTCCAGAAAGTGACCATTCCAACCATGGAATTATCGTTGAAGAACTTGCAAAACCCTTATCCTCTGCATTTACTTTATGCCTTCAACTCTTATGGAAAGGTACTGACGTTTTTAACCAAATGGAGCGGAGAGGAATGTTGAGTTCGTTTTTGCTCCTCAACATGAAACTTCTTGTGATTCTGAAATAACAATAAAAGAAGACGTCGATCACTAAAGGAATATAATTGAAGAACGCAGTCCAGAAGCTTACTGACGAATACATGGCAAGCCAAACGAAGCTGAACACTGAAGACATTATTTATTGTAGAATTACTTACGTATTTACTGTACAATAATGTTAGGAGAGAGTAACCAAAAACCTTATAACATAACACTAACAAAACGTAGTCTAAATCGTGATAAAAACTG
>Ga0210059_1010190_pt1 | contig 14553 bp, 8 predicted proteins | sample Ectturendosymbi2_FD_188042 | JGI IMG/M metagenome (GOLD analysis project Ga0210059, IMG submission 188042) | Ecteinascidia turbinata endosymbiont from Florida, USA - Sample 2 (SPAdes) (version 2) | ecosystem: Host-associated > Tunicates > Ascidians > Unclassified | place: Key West, Florida...
TGATACACTCAAAGGCAAATAACTCAGCTGCCCCTTGATGGATTTCAATTATGTTTTTTTTCCAGACCATCTTACATGTAAGTGCACCTTATATAAAAAAATGAGGCATTTTTGTGACATTGGGTTACACAATTGCAATTTCTTGTTGGATTATAATGATTTGACCCGTCATCTACACTCTTCTAGTATTTGCACAGTGGAGCGAGTTCGGGTCTGGCAGACCCGACGATAGTATTAGTGTGAGGTGACGGGTCACGCTGACCACACATTATGGTGAGAGGAAGTTTTGCTTGTAAATAGCTGAAACTCATTCAGTGCATGCTTCTACGGTCTTGTTAGCAGTATAGTAAAGGAGAAGTTCTTCACGCCCGTAATTTTTTTATGAGCAATCAGTTCAGGACTATATGACACCTTCGCTAAAACAAGCATATATGACACTTTCGACACCCTACTTACTTTTCATCAAGAATCGTATGATATTAGAGTAAAGTAACTTTGTTAGTGCTCAAATTGCTCAGTGAGACTTATATTTTCAGTGTAGTTTTTGTGATAAACTGCAGCTCAAGGAAAAGGTATTTTTTTATTTTTGAAAACTGGGTCTGGCAGACCCCAAGATATCATTAACACTTTGAGAACCGGGGTACGATATATTCGTACTTTGATTTCAGCCTAAAACAACAGTTTTCGGTTGCCTTACCATTGCGCTAGAGGGCTGTTCAGGGGCTCAAACGGATCGGCAAGTCCAGTAGATTGCACTCGAAAAAAAAGTTTGTGGTTGGGGGGTGCGCATTTTTTGTGACTGACGTCACAAGTGAAGTAGTTTTAGGGTCATTTTGGCTCATGTTGCCTGGCCTAGGGCCCAACCGCTAGGCCAAAGTGTTTTGCTGAAGTTTTCCTTGGAAACTAGGCTCGAGTCTTTTGAGCCTTTGATCAACTTTCTAGCGTTTCTGGTTCAAAAGTTATGATCTAAAATAAACAAATTAATTAATTATCTAATTAGCTAATTAGTCAAATATTTTTACTAGTTCAGATCACAACTTTTGAACCCGAAACCCACCAGGTCATCCAAAGTATCAAAAGACTCGGATTGTAGCCTAGTTTCCAGTAAAAACTTCAGCGAAATACTACCACCTAACACTTGGCGCCCAGGGCCAGGCAAGTGGGCCAAGGTGGCCTAAAAGTCCTCCATTCATGACGTCACTCATAAAAATGTGCATCCCCCAAGGAAAAAATTTTTTTCGAGTGCACTCTAGAAGACTTGCCGCGTCTTTTGACACTTTGACCAGGTCTGTAACCTGTACAGGAGCGGAGAAATTCCCGCGCAAAGCCACGTGTGTTTAGGCCTTTTTTTCCCAAAATCCCCGAATCCTAGCGGACACCAAAGAGTTTATTAATTATATAATTATATGGGATTATTTTGTTTACTTTAGATCATAACATTTGAACGCAAAACCCCAGCAAGTCATAGAAAGTTTCAACAGACTTGTGAAGTGTCCCCTAGTTAATATGCCCAAAATCACTCATCCCCGAAGTGGACTTAAGCGCGGACTACTGCATATTCAAATGTTAAAATCCTTCCCTAATGGTGGACAAGTTTTGACATACTTTCTCACCATCAGTTGAGTACTGGTGTACACATATATGTGTACTGACAATCCGATGCCAGCAGGTTCCTACCAGTGTATGAACTTGCGCGCTCAGAGTTGGATGCCAGAGATGCCTGCAGGCAAACTCGCATTCACATAGCGGAATTCAGAGGCTGCTTACAGGCAAACTCCAACTCATATGCTTCAACCAGATGCCAAAATTTTTTATTTTGGAAGTCAGAATATCATTCTTGGCCATTCTGGCCAAGGTTACCAATGGTGAAAGTTTTGGTCATTTTGGCCATGGTTACCGTTGTTGGCCACATTGACCATGAATAGCAAATACCAGCAGTAAAAGTTTTCCTAACAATTAAGCGGAGTTGAAACCGTTGATACCTTGGTAGGTTTAAAACTTTCTAAGCAAAATGCATCGCAGGAATCTTTTTATCTTTTCAACTTCGTGTTTGTTTGTGCGTGAAACACAGCATCAATGTGGTTATTGTTAGGCCAGAACTTTGCGAGAAAAGAATTTCACAAAAAGTTTGCTCCATTGAGAGCATGAGTGGATTTGATTTTCACAAGCAACAAAAAATCACAGTAATGCTGCATGCATGAAGGCATTGTTGGGTTTAAAACAGCAAGCAATAAACATTGCACTTAAATATGTTAACATTTTGGCGTCTGGCCGAAAAATGGGATTTTCCAAAAAAAACACAAACGCACATGGCTCTGCATGGGAATTACTCCGCTCCTGTACGGGTTATGGACCTCGTTGAAGTGTCAAAAGATGCGGCAAGTCTTCTAGAGTGCACTCGAAAAAATTTTTTTTTCCTTAGGGGTGCAGATTTTTTGTGAGTGACGTCATAAGTAGAGGTCTTTTAGGCCACCTTGGCCCAATTTACCTGGCCCTGGGCGCCAACCGTTAGATGGTAGTGTTTTGCTGAAGTTTTTATTGGAAACTAGGCTACAATCTGAGTCTTTTGATACTTTGGATGACTTGCTGGGGTTTTGGGTTCAAAAGTTATGATCTAAACTAATCAAAATATTTGACTAATTAGATAATTAAATTTGTTTATTTTAGATCATAACTTTTGAACCAGAAATGCTAGAAAGTTGATCAAAGGCTCAAAAGACTAGGACTCGAGCCTAGTTTCCAATGAAAACTTCAGCAAAATAGTTTGGCATAGCGGTTGGGCCCTAGGCCAGGAAACATGATCCAAAATGACCCCAAAACTACTTCACTTATGATGTCACTCACAAAAAATCCTTGACCCCCAACCAAAAATTTTTTTTCGAGTGTAATCTAGAAGATTGGCCGATCCGTTTAAGCCCTTGAACAGCTCTCTAGCACAATCTGCGGATCTTCAGAAAAAAGCATGAAAATTTTGTTCCAGTTTAAATTTTTTTCCATATTGAGAAAAACTTGTTGAAAACTTAATGTTATATATGGAAATGTTTTCTAAAAAGTTGGAAATTGGAAGCTATTTGTTGGAGTTGGTTAATTTTACTTTAGCTAGATGGTTGTGGATTTACGAGTGTTGATTAATGATTCTGCAAGATAAATAAATGTTTGTTACCTCAGTATTTGCTGTCATGTTGTTGTTTTTTGTCTAAGCACAATTGTGCGAATTATCACAGAACTGGGTGAGTCGGTAATAAGATATCAATACTGGTGTTGGATGGTGTATAAATTAAACAGTTCTTAACATACTTCTGCATTTTAATTTTACATAAGTTTTTTCCTGCATGGAAATAGCACTTCTCTACTTTACAGGGAAGGAAACGATCCATTAGATTGCACAAGCATCACCTATGGCCAGCTGCTGGAAGAGGTTGGTTTACTGTAAATTGCTATATCAACTGTTTTTTAACTCTCTTGCGTCTGGTATGTTTCGAGCATTTTTTTTCCAAAACAACCGGATTGCATGTGCCTTTGCACGAGCATAACTCTGGCATCAAAAGTGGTAGAGAGCTGCTCAAAGGCTTAAAAGACACGGCAAGTCTTGTTAGTTTGCAATGAAAAAAATGTTTTGGTTGAGGGTTGCAGATTATTTGTGAGTGATGTCATGAAGGACTTTTAAGCCACCTTGGCCCAATTTACCTGGCCCTTGGCCCAAACCATTAGATGGTAATATTGCGCTGAAGTTTTTATTGGAAACTAGGCTGCAATCCGAGTCTTTTGATACTTTGGATGATCTGCTATGATTTCGGGTTCAAAAGTTGTTATCTAAAGTAATAAAAATATTTGATTAATCCCATAATTAGAAAATTAATTTGTTCATTTTAAATCATAACTTTTGAACCAGAAACGCTAGAAAGTCGATCAAAGGCTCAAAAGACTTGGACTCGAGCCTGGTTTCCAATGAAAACTTCAGTGAAATACTTCAGCCTAGCGGTTGAGCCCTAGGCCAGGTAACATGATCCAAAATGGCCAAAAAACTACTTCACTTATGATGTCACTCACAAAATCCGCAGCCCCCAACTAAATTTTTTTTTTCATTGCAGAGTAGAAGACTTGACGAATATTTTGAGTGTTTGAACATCTCTCTAGCGCGATCGGCAGAGAAGCTAGGGTGCTGGTAGCAACCAAAAAGTGCTGGTTTTAGGCTGATTTCCAGGTACGAATATATTATACACTGGCTCTTATGTTGTTAACAACCAAACCTTTAGAGCAGGGGTGTCAAACTCATTTGGTGCTGTGGGCCATATTTATGAACATAAATTTTTGCACATAATGATACAATCGTTATTTTCATTGCTATTATTCATAGTATGGCGACTTGAACAAACTTGACATCTTTTGCCAGTTACATGCATGCTAATATCTGGTACCAAAGATTCTGCAGTCACAACTTTAAATATTGAGTTGAGATGTGCATGTGTCAATTGAGATTAGAACCGAGATTACAAGTCATCAAAGGTAACAGTTGTTTGCAGACATAAAACTGTACGAGCGAACATTGACATGGTCGTTGATGCCAATTCTTTTATTTGGGGATAGGTTGGTCCAATGCACTGATAAAACGTTTTCAAAATTTAGCTTTAAGAGCACTGTTGCAGTAATTCAATTATATAGTTCCATTTGATTTTTTGTGGCACCTTGTCAGCATTGACAGAAAAAGTGTAACTGAAAACGGCAAAATCAGTTTGCAGATCTTTGAATAAGAAAAGATTTATTCGAATGCATTCAAAATTCTTCCAATCGTCATGCAATCTACACTAACTCATGGTGCTTTTGAACTGAAGGAGTTGTTACCGTTGCTTTAACGGTCGCGCGCCAGCATATTGGCGTGCCCTTTTTTGGCCTAAAATTGCCAGCCGCTAGAGCTAGAGAGCTGTTCAAACCCTGTACGGATTCAGCAAGTCTTCTTGTTGACATCGAAAAAAAAAAGTTTTTCGTTTTAGGTTTGCTGGGAGGAACGTCACAAGTAGGAGTGTTTTTGTGTTATTTTGGCCATCTTTTCCTGGCCCTGGGCGCTGTCCCAATGGGACATTTTTTGGACTCAAAAGTCAGTTGAAAACTAGGTCAAAATCCACGTTTATAGAGCCCTTGATTGACTTCCTAACATATGGGAAGCGAAAATTATGGCTCATAAACCAAAAATTGACCAAAATTTTGCTCCTTCAAAAGCCACTCTGAGGTGCATTTCTTCCCAGGCAATAACTCGCCGTGAGATTGAGCTAGAGAGCTGTTCAAACCCTCTAAAGACTCGTGAATGTATGTAGTTTGCAATAAAAAAAAAACTTTTCAATTTAGGATGTCTGTTCTTTTTTTAATGCTTATATGATGATAGGATGTTTATGTTATTTTTTGCTGACATCAGCATTTTTGCCCAACCTCCCTTTAAGACCTGCACAAGCCATTTAAATGACATTAATTTTTTTTAGTTTAGCTGTTTTTTGGTTACATTTCGGGACTTTGAAGGGTCCGAATGGGTTTTTAGCATTCCTGGTTCCAAGATTAGGGCCAAAAAACATTAAAATAAATTATGGAAATCCCCCAAAATTATTGAGAAAAGCCCCTTACCAATTAGCTATTTTTTGGCCTAACTTTTGAACCAGAAACGCTAGAAACTCAATCAAGGGCTCTGAAAACGCGTATTCTCGCCTAAAATCCTAAAATACTGCGAGCCAAAATATTGGTGCGTGGGATCGGATGATGACGTCATATAATTAACCAAAAACATGCCCCTGTCATGATCCCATTGGCCCAAAATCCTCCAAGCAAATTAAAAAAAAAAAAAATTAAATATAAACTACATGACGCCACTAGTCATTACAGGGTTTGAACAGCTCACTAGCTCAATCTGCCGCTGAGTTATGGCTGGCCAAAGTTTGCCCTGAAAGGGCAAATTATGCCTTTTCTAAAAAGTTTTGAATTAGACCAAAAACTGGGTTTTTGACCCATAATTTTAGCTACAGATATGCTAGCAAGTCAATCAAGGGCTCTATAGACGTGGATTTTGACCTAGTTTTCAAGAAAACTTTGAGCCAATAGAATGGGTCAATGGGTTGGGGCCCAGGGCCAGCCAAAAGTGACCAAAATTCTAAAACATGCCCTCATTGTGATGTCACCTCCAGAAAACCCTCACCGAAAACAAAAAACGTTTTTTTCGATCTCAACTAGAAGACTTGCTGAATCCGTAGAGGGTTTGAACAGCTCTCTAGCTCTTGCGGCTGGCGAGTTATGGCCAAAAAAGGGCTGGCCAATCACGGTCGTTGAAGGGTTAACTTGATTATTAAGTACTAGTAGTAATGTCCCATTACGACTATTAACAAAAATGTAAGTCTTCTATGACATAACATTAAACGTTCCTAATGCAAGCACAAAACTAAGCATAGCAGGCTGCCAGTTTGACACCTCTGCTTTAGAGCATGCTTAATGCAGTCAGCCATCATGGTTGGTGTTCTTGTGAATGAAGTCATAACGAAAGGGTTTTGCATGGAATTACAGTCAATGCTTGTGTTTTAATAAAAAACAGCTTTTTCTAGGAGTTTACTTTTATGCTGTGCACAGAAGATTTTTATCCATTAGTAAATGTTATTGTTTTTGACTCCAGAACACTGCTTTCTTATCTTAGTTTAAGTTCGTGCAATAATGATTCATCAGTGCTTCTTTTCTACCAATTTCCACTGGTGCAACTGGTAATTTTTCAGTTAATTTTTTCAGGTGGTTACTTATCTGAAGCTATTTTCTTTCATTGTTCAGAGCTTGAGTTGCTTATGTTATTCTTGCTGATTTCCTAGATTTTTACTATTTTATTCATATTGTTTGCTTGTGCTTTATTGCTGACGTTAGGTTTTCACCCAGTGGCAGATGCTTGTATTCGATAGCTTTTCAGTCTGTGATTCTTGATTGCCTTTAGCTTAGTAACTTTGTGACTAGTGTCAAGTTTATCACTTACTTTTATTGCAAGTTGTTTTGTCCTGATAAAGGCAGCTACTGGAATACTGCCGAACTGTGGGCCAAGAATGCAATACATTCTATTTACCAGAAAAGCTCCTTTTTATATTTACACATAGGGTGCTTGTAATCAGTGAGGCATTGGTGGCTGGGCAGGTTAGGACTTGGATTAAATGTGTTGTTGCCTAAATATTTTGCTAACATTGCAAAATTACTGTGCTTTTTTCCTATTAAACACAGGGTTTCTACAAAGTCTAGTATGGAAAAAAGTTTGGGGATTTCTAGCCTGGAAAATTTTTTTTGGTCTGTTAGTATGGAAGAAGAAAATATTTTTCCACTTGAACTTTTGACATGCATTTTAATGATATTTTGTTCAAGATTGATAATATTTTACTTTCATCGTGTTAACTATTATAGTGCCTATTTTTGACCTGGATATGATATTTGAAAAAGTTTAAGCTTAGAAAAAGTTTGGAAATTGGTACTCAAAATTGCATAGGAACCCTTTGGTCATATATTCATGTTATCAAATTCTCCTATAATCAAATTTTTATGTTACTTTTAAAAGTAGTATGAAAAAAAATTACTATTGCCAAATCCTTAACGAACCATTCTCTATAGCAGGGGTTGTAAGTACATGTATCCCTAGGAGTACATTTGCCTATCTGAAGGAGTACATTTAAGGTTACCAACAAAATGAATCTACCTTTATTGTCCTAAAAATCTGAAAGTTTGTTAAAAATTCAGTGGATATTTGTGATTTTGCATAACCCTTTTGTCCTAAGAGATTTTAGGGGTACATGCTCATTTGTCGAAATACTGAAGGGGTACGTGGTCAGAGAAAGGATGGGAACCCCTGCTCTACAACATATAAACTCTGAAAATTCTGAGCTGAATCCAACACAGTGACAGTAAAAACGAATATTTTAAAATCGAGACTATGGACCAGTCACAGCTTTTTAACTGATGTAATTGTGTTACATGCCAGTATATGTAGCAAAGCTTATAATAACCATTACTGCTAATTTCAGTGAAACAACCCTGCCAAAACATGTGTTGTGCAATAAAATTTTGTTTTTTATTAACGTGAAAATGGGATTGGTTAGCTAGAGCTGTTGTACCAGATGCTATTTCTGCAGAGTCAGCTTGCTTTAAATTAAAAAAATGGCAAATGCAGCAAGAACCACCTTTGGTGAAGCATTACAATATGAATTATACTGAATGTTTGCCTACTTTGTAGCAGGGTTGATTGATTTAAATCAGTAAAAAATGATTTAAATCTTGAATTAAAACAAGCAATAAAAATAAAAAAATCAGCAATAAAATTATATGCAGACTTAAAGCTGTTTGTGATTTTCATCACACATTTAATTAGCATTCTAATCTAATCTGTTTTTTTTCGGTCATTTTCCAGTCGGCGGTCGTAGACCGAAATGCTTTTGGGTAAGAATGTCTGAAAATATAGGCTAATGAACACTGTTATGACAAGTTTTGAAACAAGTGTGAGACAGATGACTGAAATGTCTCAGCAGAAAATGACCGAAATGTATCAGCGAAAAAAACAAACAGATTCTAATAGGTGTTTAATATATTAGCATAGAAAGTAGTGAATTCTTATGACGACACAAGTTTTTTTATCAGTCATAGCTTCTGTGACATCACAGATTCTATGTCAACTTACTGCAAAAATGACATGTGGACTGAAACCCTTGCAGACTCAGAACTGGTAGAATGCTACAAGTTTGAATGTATTGATGATCGAGTGGCATAAAGCTAGTTTTTTTGGTCATTTTTCAGTCATAGACCAATTTTTTTGAAATTATCAAAAAAACTTAAGTCAAGTCACAATGTCTGAAAATATAACTGGTGAATACTGTTATGTTGAGTTTTAATACTACTTTGGGATAAATGACTGAAATGTCTCAGTGAAAAAAAAACAGTGAATAAAGCATAATTTGTATCAAAATTCCATCAAGCATGTAGGCAGTTAGTTTTATAACACATTTTTCATTCATAACAATAGATATATTAGAGCAGTGTTTCCCAATCTTTTTTTGGCTAGCGCCCCCTTTTCTGACAAACAAATTTATATCACCTCCCCTACTAGCACACATATCAGCACAATTTTTTGTGTTCTATATTTGGGATGTTTGAAAATGATTGGAACAAGAATGAGTGCAAAGATGCATTTCACTATAAAACTTAATTTGGTAAATTAACTCATTTCGCAGTTTGAAATTGTTAGAGTTAATGATTTGGAAGCTGTTAGAGTTCATGAAAGGCTCGATTTCGTTTGAACAGCATTAAGCTTGGACAAGAAGGTGAAGATTGCTGATTTAGCTTTAATGAGGTTAACACCATTCCCCTGCAATTGCAAATTAACTTCATTGAACTTCGTGAAGATACTGTATTTATGACACCCTTTGACAGTCACCTTCTGTGTGCAGCAACAGGCGTACAAACTCTTTTCATCATTATCCGAGTGCACCACATTGCCTAAACTTAGCAAAACACTTTTAAACCCTTTGGTGTCGTTTGATCAATCAATCCATTAATACTCTGTCATATTTTTAGTAAATTTTGAGTTCGGAGCAGTGCAGGATTGAATTTAATCTGCAAATTTTAAAAGTTTTTGAACTTAACTGTGACACTTGCAGTCATCCACAGGCTCTACCATCTCTCTCTCCCCATGGATTTCCTTGGCGCTGCTCAAGCGAAAGTGCGTTCTGAAACAAACTTCTCTTATCCGGAATCTTTTTGATTCCCATTAGGTAACTTATTTTTGTTGGCACCTAACACTATATGTAAAAAAAAATATATTTGCCTTTCTACTTTAGAATGAACTCGTACTAGGTTATTATTGTCTTTGTGATCATTAAACCACTCCATCCAAAATTAGCTCACGCTTTTGGTTACAGGCTGAGTCTAAGTGCAAGCGTGCATTCTCAAACCTGACTGGTGATAGTCACTGTAACGAAACAGGCATTATTAAGTAGCAGTTTACCTGTGACAAGAAGTACAGCTGACGAAAATCCCAATCATAATCATTTCATTATAGAGGAGGACAGTTTTACTGTGCAGCTTACCTTTAGTGATGGAAACTGCAGTTCATCATTTTATTTCCTAGCAAGTTTTTGTATACAAATTACATGCATACATGTTTGTTGATCATACTGTTTTTTATGACTTTTGGTCACTCAAAGTTAGTAAGACAACAGAAATGTAATTATTAACTGGATCTCCAATCGCCCCCCAACTGCCCATTTCTGCTTCACCGCCCGCCAATCGCCCATTTCTGCTTCATCACCCACTAGAGTTTCTCAACACCCTCAGGGGAGCGGCACCGCCCACTTTGGGAACCACTGTATAAGAGGTTTGTACTGTTTTACACATGCAAGTCATACTATTATAGATGCCGAACTAGTGAAAGCTGCATTGCAATAATTTTAACAATTGACTTAGCACCAAAAAAGCTGGCAAGCTTGTATTTGTATACAAGCTTTGTAATACGCCATTACGTGTCCATGAATTTGATAAACTCGTTTGAGTATTGTCATTTAAATAAATATTTCATTTGAATACTAGTGCTGGTGTAGTGAACAAATTTGCCTTTAGGGATATTGCATAAGCCCAACGAAAGTTCAGCTGTTTCTGGTCGCTGTACTTAGAGAAACAAAGCACAAAGAAATCATATTAAAACAAACAATTTAAAATTAAAAATTACAAGTGTTAAGTGATCCCCCCTTATACATTAGATCAAAAAATCATAAAAATTTTTAAACATCTGATTTAACTAAAAAAATTATGATTTTTATCAACCCTGCTTTGTAGTTATTAAGTGGCGGCTTACATTAGATACATGTTCTTCACTCCTGTATGTTGGTTTATTTGTTTCCAGGTTGAATTTTTCCTAAATGTTTTAATGATTTTTATTCAATCTTTATTTTACTGTGATGATATTTGTTTTTCATCCTAACCTATTATGCCCTTTAACCCTTTAACGGCTGCGATTGGCCGGCCTTTTTTTGGCCAAAAATTGCCATCCGCTAGAGCAAGAGAGCTGTTCAAACCCTCTACGGATTCAGCAAGTCTTCTAGTTGAGATCAAAAAAAGGTTTTTCGTTTTTGGTTTGGTGTTTTCTGGAGGTGATGTCACAATGAGGGCATGTTTTCAAATTTTTGGCCACCTTTACCTGGCCCTGAGCCCTAACCCATTGACCCATTCTATTGGCTCAAAGTTTTCTTGAAAACTAGGTCAAAATCCATGTCTGTAGAGCCCTTGATTGACCTGCTAGCATATCTTTAGCCAAAATTATGGGTTAAAAACCCAGTTTTTGGCAAAATTCAAGGTTTCAAAAAAGGAATAATTTGCCCTTTCAGGGAAAACTTTGGCCAGCTATAACTCGGCAGCAGATTGATCTAGAGAGCTGTTCAAACCCTGTAATGACTAGTGGCGTCATGTAGTTTAGAATAAAAATACAATTTTTTTAATTTGGGTGGGGGGTTTTGGGCCACTGGGATCATGACAGGCGTATGTTTTTTGGATAATTTTATGACGTCATCATCCGATCCAACGCACCAATATTTTGGCTCGCAATATTTTTGGTTTCTAAGCAAGAATACGTGTTTTTAGAGCCCTTGATTGAGTTTCTAGCGTTTCTGGTTCAAAAGTTAGGCCCAAAATATTCCAAATATGACAGAAAACTCCCAGGGGATTAGTGGGGATTTCCCAATTAATATTCTACCTTTTTTGCCATAACTTATCAACTAGAAACGCTAGAACAGTGATTTTCAACCGGTGTTCCATGAAAGATCAGGTGTTCCGCAGGAAATTTGATAAGTTTGACTAGTGTTCCATCGAACACCGGTCGAAAATCACTAGTTTAACGCAATGAGCGTAAATATGTTTTCTTTCGCGAAAGTAATTAGTTTTAGGAGCAAACGAATAGGACTTTCTTGTTAATTTTAATAAATTAAAAGAGCCAAAACAGAACTAAACATCATAATTGTGATTATACAATTTTGTTTGGTGTTCCCCAAAAATTTTTTTATTGCATAAAGTGGTCCGTGATGCAAAAAAGGTTGAAAAACACTGCGCTAGAATGTCCATCAAACCCTCTAAAACAGTGGTTCCCAAACTTTTTTACATGGCGGCACAGTCCCAAGGCTAAAAAAATTTCGCGGCACCCTGTTGTAAGAAATCACTGCATTTCCCAATATTAATAATGCATTTTGCACATCAGATACCTGCTCCCAAGTTCATTTTAAATAATATTTGCAAATGGCAATATACATCCAGAATTTTTCCATTTCCTATATACAAAAAATATTAAGTGATGTTAAAAATAGACAAATGATCATAAACAACACTAAATCCTACATTTACTGGCATGTCAAGTGGTCATGTGACAATTTAAAAGTTAAATTACGAATGTAATTTTGCTTACGTAAATGAAGCTTCCACATCCACTTTGAAATGGTGCAAGAACTAGTGTGAAACATGAGCTTGGGATTTTTGTACTACTGCTACAGTATTAGGTCGGATGTGTGAGAGGTATATACTCAATTCTTTCTCAACGCTCTGAAGCCTTTCACGTTTTATATTTTTAATATTGTTTAGGATAAAAAACCCAAGTTCACACACATAGGATGTAGAAAACTGCAGCAACAATTTGATGGCTTTCTTAGCAATAGTTGGATACTCTTGCATAATAGAAAACAAAAATGAGTCCAGTGTAAGCTCCGCGTTGTTAATTCTAAGTCCACGATCGCTGGAGAGGGATGCCTAGTATTTCTCTTCATACATTGCAAAGTTAGAAGAGTCTTTCAACTTTACTAAAGCATTACAAACCCAATCAAATTCATCAACACTGATTGAGGGAAAATATTCTTCTACTCTCCTTCCTAAACACGTCAAATGCTCAACAATGATGGGAATCATCTCCTTCACGCCGGTTTTACGTACTAATGGAAACATGTCTAAAGTACCTGCCTTCACTCTGCTCTTCCATAAAGTAACTGTTTTCGTAAAAGCAATTGATTTATCCGTTGAAGTAAGAATATTTTATTTTCTGCCTTGCATGCTGCTCTTCAGTCTATTGAGCTGCCCAAATACCTCTGTTAAATATTCTAATCTAGACAACCACAAATCATTTCTAAGGTATTACAAAACCACTCATAGCCTTCTGTCCCACAAAATGTTAGAAGTTCGTTCTGAAGTTCATGAACACAAGATAGCACCTTCGCTTTTGACAGCCATCTTACTCCAGTGTGCAACAGCAAACGAACGTCTTGATAATCCATATCCTTGCATATCAACTCAAAGATTCTGGTCTTCACTGTACAAGTTTTAATGAAATTCACTAATTCGATCACTTCACTCAACACTTCTTTTAGTTCATTTTGTGCTATCTTTGCAACTAACACTTCCTTGTGTAAAAAACAGTGAGTTCGCACAATAGTAGGATTGCGTTTTGCCACAAGAGATACAAAGCCTTTTATGAAACCTACCATGGGTGGTGCTCCAACTGTACATATTCCTGCGCAAGAATCTTAAGATAAGCCATGCTTTTTGAGATATGTTGTAAGAATTTCAAAGACATCTTGACCTTTTGTATTAGAGGGTGAATTTTTGCAGCAAAGAAATTGGTTATCACTTTTCTCGCTGAACTTTTTCTATCACACTTTTCTCGATGAAACGTGAAAATGCAATTAACACGTTGAGAGCCGGCCTACGATATATTCGTACTTCGTATTCGGCCTAAAAAACAGCAGTTTTCGGTTGCCTTACCAACGCCCTAGCTCCTCCGCCGATTGCGCTAGAGAGCTGTTCAACGGCTCAAATGGATCGGCCAGTCTAGTAGATTGCACTCGAAAAAAATTTTTTTGATTGGTTGGGGTTTGTGGATTCTTTGTGAGTGACGTCATAAATGAAGTAGTTTTTGGGCCATTTTGGCTCATGTTGCCTGTCCTAGGGCCCAACCACTAGGCCAAAGTGTTTCGATGAGGTTTTCATTGGAAACTAGACTCGAGTCCGAGTCTTTTGAGCCTTTGATTGACTTTCTAGCGTTTCTGGTTCAAAAGTTATGATCTAAAATAAACAAATTAATTAACTAATTAGCTAATTAGTTAAATATTTTTACTAACTTACATCACAACTTTTGAACCCGAAATCCCAGCAGGTCATCCAAAGTATCAAAAGACTCAGATTGTAGCCTAGTTTCCAGTAAAAACTTCAGCGAAATACTACCACCTAACAGTTGGCACCCAGGGCCAGGCAAAGTGGGCCAAGGTGGTCTAAAAGTCTTCCACTTATGACATCACTCACAAACAACCCGTACCCCCAAGCAAAAAATTTTTTTCAAGTGCAGACTAGAAGGCTTGCCGCATCTTTTGAGACTTTTACCAGGTCTGTAGAACAGTGTTTTTCAACCTTTTTGCATCACGGACCACTTTATGCAATAACAAAATTTTGGGGAACACCAAACAAAATTTTATAATCACAATTATGATGTTTAGTTCTGTTTTGGCTCTTTTAATTTATTAAAATTAACAAGAAAGTCCT
>Ga0210059_1010191_pt1 | contig 14553 bp, 12 predicted proteins | sample Ectturendosymbi2_FD_188042 | JGI IMG/M metagenome (GOLD analysis project Ga0210059, IMG submission 188042) | Ecteinascidia turbinata endosymbiont from Florida, USA - Sample 2 (SPAdes) (version 2) | ecosystem: Host-associated > Tunicates > Ascidians > Unclassified | place: Key West, Florida...
AACTAGTTGGCTATCAACAGCCTACTTGTCTCTGTGTCAAGATGGAATTCGTGGTTGGAACCATTTCGCTTTCATGTGAATTGTGTTCACTTTCTAAAGCTGCTTTCGTTCATGTGAGGCCGGCACAGTTGTGTACAGAAAATGGTGTTTCGATTTTAATGTGCAGTGCTGTGGAAGTTACATGGTGAGCACAGAATTTTCGACATAGCAATACACGTGTGTGATCGCCTCTACAGTGGCGTTTAGGTGTCTCTAGTGAATAATAACGCTAGTTCATCTTCATGATATTCACTAGGCTATGTTGGGTTTGATAGGGTAAAACATAGCAACTTAATCTTCAAAACAATGACAAATTACCATGCAAGATAGACATTTATGTTGCCACCCTACTTTTTCCTTGGCCCCGCAGTGCCCCCCCCACTTCTATCATTCTAGAATCGCCACTGGCTATACCCAACCGAAATTGCTTACTGAGCCAGAAATTACGTCACTTTCTTAACCAGGCCCGCACATTGAATGACATAATAATGAGGGCCGCACATTGAGAGAATTACTTTGATCTTAGCATATTAAATTTGGCTTAAATCTAATGTACTGAAAGCGTTCGAAGCTTAACTGCAATGGTAACGACCTTTTGGCAGCTTTGAAACTCTTTAGGGACCGCAAAAGACGATATATCGGCTTGCACTATTTCAGCCATAACTCGCCAGTAGCTAGAGAGGTGTTCAAACCATCTAGGGATTCGGCAAGTCTTCTGGTTTCGATGAAAAAATTTTTTGGGGGGGTTTGGGCAAGTCTTCTGGTTTCGATGAAAAAATATTTTTGGGGGGGTTTTCTGTTTTGAACAATTTTACCTGGCCCTGGGCGCCAACCCAACGAGCCATTTTTTGGCTCAAGGTTTGTTTGGAAACTAGGCGATCATCCGCGTCGTTAGAGCCCTTGATTGACCTTCTAGCATATCTGGATCCAGAACTATGGCTTAAAAACCCCATTTTTCACAAAAATAAAAAAATTGCAGGAAAAGTGTTATCTGTCATCTAACGGCTAACGTTGTCAGCCATAACTCGGCAGCAGCTTATGCTAGAGAGCTATTGAAACCCTCTAAATACTTTTGAAGTCTTGTAGTTTGGACTGAAAAAAAAACTTTTAAGATTTGTGTTTGAGATTTTTGGTGGATGACGTCAGGATTGGGGTACATTTTGCTTTTTTTGCTTTTGCTTTTGTGACGTCATCGCCCAAAAATGAGCCGATTTAGTGGTTTAAATTATGTGTGGATTCTAGGCTGTAACACGAGTCTTTAGAGCCCTTGATCGGCTTCCTAGCGCTTCTGGTGCCAAAGTTATGGCCTAAAGACCACATTTTTTTTAAGAATTCCCTAGAGGATTAGTGAGGATTTCCCTAATTAATTTCTGGAAGTTTGGCCATAACTTTGGAACCAGAAACGCTAGAACGTCCATCAAACCCTCTGAAGACTCGTATTGTAGCCATGATCTAAAAAAATTTTGAGCCACAAAATCAGCTCGATTGGTCGACTCCCAGTGGTTGATGAGGTCATCCAAATGTAAACAAATATGCATAAACATCCTCTCATTATGTGAACATCAACATAAAACCCGAGATCCCAAGCTTAAAAATTTTTTTTAGTCTATACTACAAGACTTCACGAGTCTTTAGAGGGCTTGAACAGCTCTCTAACTCAAGCTGCTGGCGAGTTATGGCCATATATAATATGGGTCTAATGCACCCCAGGTTAGCGTTTGTGGGGGTAGAAATTTGTACCAATTTTTGGGTTTTGGGCCATAATTTGGCTACAGCTATGCTAGAAACCCAATCAAAGGCTCTAAAGGCTCGGATGATAGCCTAGTTTCCAAAACAACTTGAGTCAAAAAATTGGCTCATTGCATTGGTATCCAGGGCCGGGTAAAGTTGGTCAAAAAAACGCAACAATACCCCACTTGTGACGTCTCCCCCAAAAGTACCCCAAACCTAAAACGTAAAAAATTGTTTCAGTCGAAAATAGAAGCCTTGCGGAATCCGTAGATGGTTTGAACACCTCTCTAACTCTAGCGACTGGCGAGTTATGGCTGATATAGTGCAAGCCGATATATCGTCTTTTGCCACTCCGTGAGTGTGACTTCATAGGCAAGTTTAGTGCCAACGAAAAACAGGTTGTCAGTATGTAGGCTACTTACACTACAGAGAAAACCTAAACTGGGCCGCACAAAACCTTTGACTACCGACTGGGCCGCATGCAGCCCCCAGGCCGCGTGGTGAACATAGCTGTTCTAGAAATTAGTCAGCTTTTGTAATAAAAATGTACTGGGCGTTTAGAAGCCCATACATGTGTGAGACTAGGCTACATTTTCTACTGTGAAGCAAGTCAAATCCAAAAACATAAATCGAATGGCAGACAAAGCACTGTTCAATAGCCTCCGACTTGCTACCACCAACATATTTGGTATTAATACAAGAACCGTAGTGTCAGAGAAGCCTCAACCACAGGCATTGCACTGATAGAGATTTTTAATAAATTTTTATTGCTGATGTGTAATAATTTCAATGACACGCTGACTTCACTCACCTATTTTCCTGTTTCTACTTCATATCTTGTCAATCTGTTATTTCATACACCATTTCATGAGAAGTGGCCCGCGAGTTGTCACGTCTTTGTAAAATCGCCCGTACGTCAAAAGTAGTTAGACCACACTGGCTTAGCAAGTTAAGTCTCTCCCAATATCTTCACCAACTCAGGAACGTCAAACAACCACTTTGTAAGGTGAAATCTAGCTTTAGAGAAAAGAGAACATAGTCCAACTAGTTTTTTATCGAAACAGATTAAAGAATCGCATTCACCTGCAATTAAAGAATCATAATCACCTCCGTAATCTTTTTCCATACTCCCTTCATCAAGTTAGGAAGAGCAGCTTCGCGACAATGCAGTACCAGACAGATGAACTTTCATCCGATGTGGTAGAGGGTCCTTAGACAAATCGCCTCCCGGCCACCATAAATCTCAGGTTGTCTCGGTCCCGCAGTAGCCTACTATGCGTACTTGATAGAACATTGCCTCGATGTCCGCAATCAAAGCAACAGAATATTCATGGAAACGCAATAAAGTTTTCACTAAGTTGTTCACGAGATCGGGATCTTGCATCAACGCTTGACTGATAAAAATGCTTCTGTAACTCATGGGCGTGACGAGGTTAGATGGCCCCCGGGGCATGAATCAAGTATGGCGCCCCATGTTCGAACGTGAGCTCTATTGGATGCAAATGTACTGAATCGAAGAAACTAGAAAGTACTTGTGACATTTTTGGGACTTTTCGACGCGCCCACAGTCATTCGGTGCCCCCATAGTGATTCGGCGTCAGGGGAATTGTGCCCCCCTTGTCCGTCCTCGTTACGCCCCTGCTGTAACTACAGCAGCGCTGTCAAGTACTGTACCACTCGCAGCTTGCCCGGTTTACGTGGATTTGCAACTGCTTGGTGAGGAGGTTACCATGATGCGTTGTGAGGTACTCATATCATCTTCCGAAATTTTCTCAGCATATTTGTCAGTACCAGTAGTGCTTGCATCTGCCCCTTGTACTTCTCTCGAACATCGTCACCCTTCATGAACCAAGACGCTTTCTCGCCAGTTTCATATTGTAAGTGGTTATTTGATGGGAATGTTTCTAAAGGCAAAGGCAATCACTACTGCCCTTGGGCGAACTAACTGATTGTTCCATTAATCGCTATCTTCCTACCTCCATTGAAAAAGAGGAACTAGGCCACACAGCTTCCAGAGATTGTCTACGTCACAAGCAGATGAAGTCAGGTCGCATTAGTTTCGCAAAAACATAAAAGCTGCGGGTTCGTAAGCATTATCATCGTAGTCAAACTCAGGGTTGCCCAGTCGGAGCCGGAGTCGGAGTCGTAAGGAGTTGGAGGTATTTGCGTGGAGTCGGGGTCGGATTCCTAACAACACTGGGAGTCGGAGTCGGATTTTTTGTCCGACTCCGACTCCGGAAGTCCAGTTGAATCATTTTTTACATCACACTTCTAAATTTGGAAATCCTGTTGAAATGGTACGATTTCTTTCAAGACTTTTGTTGAAACAGATATTTCTTGTTGTGCACCACAATTTCTATTGATAGTAACTGTCAAATTTCATTCCCTTAATGTTAAGCAGTCGGAGTCGGAAATTTTGGAAAGGTCGGAATTGGAATCGGAGATTTCATCTCCGGCTCCGCAACCCTGGTCAAACTCACAAGGACCAGCCAAGGACAGTTTTAATGACATCTTGGCCCATACATTCTCTATTTCGTACGGCCTCGGCCCACAATGCTTCTGGCACGTTGGCACCGATCAGGAAAGTCAATGTCACCTTCGATGGCAGAAAACGGAATGTTGCGAAGGTTCGGGTTTTTCTTCCTAAAACACTTTGTAAAACACTTGAATGTACATGATTAGGTTTTACAGTTATCTGCCCGACAACTACGACTTCTTGCAAATCTATTCACTCCCCTCCATTTAGGGGTTGAAAAGAAACGGTTCGAAGTTTAGTTAAGGTTTGTATCGTTAAAATCTTTGCTACGGCAGAGAATCCAAAGGGTCTCCGTCAGAGTTCAATCACAAAATGTAGTTGTTAAATCAGAATCCCAGAACGCAGACGCTAACACTTCAGCTTCTCCACAAAGCACAAAGGCCGGTACAAGGGCCTTCAGCTCGCCACCGTTTGTCGTATCATACCTCTTCGAACCTATCGTTGAGCACGTTTGATTCGACACCTTTGTTCGCTTCTGCTTGTGTCGGTTTAGCGTAGTGCAAAAGGGATGATGAAAATGTTTAAAAGCACCCTTTGCGTCACAGTCGGCTTTGCTAAGACATTTGCTTACCATACAGTCTTTCTTCAAACACTTGAAACACAATCCTTTAGTTTTGTGCGAGCAAGTCTCCTTTTTTCATGGCAGGACATTGCGTTGAAACGCGAACATTTTGTCAACAGATGCTTCTCCACACTACGTGAACATGTACCGTCGTTGTCGTTCGGCTCTGTTTTTTCAGAAGATTCTGATGCAACAAAACAGTTTGCGGAAGCTGCGAAATCCTCCCGTATGAACTTTGATGTTGTAATATTTTTAGCCATTCTTGCTGTATTTCGACTAGAAACTTTCTCAAAATAGATGTCAGTGTCCATAGAATCGACATTAAAACAATCAACACCATGCAACAACGTTTCACATTTAGCTAAGTCTAACACAACATAAAATTTCATCATACATTCTAGGTCATATGGGTTAACGTCTCGAAGCTTCAATCTTTGCTCGCAACAGTTCACAATAGCGTGAGGTTGACCCTAATTGCCGTGTAACGTTTGCCAAGCCAAACGATATCCATCAGTGGGATCATTCCCAGTAAATACGATGATCGTATCACGCACATCCGGTTCGCAACATTGCATAAAAAACAGCAATCTCACCTCATCTGAAAGAGACTCTTTCGCAATAAGTATAGTAAACCGACGGACGAAAGTTTGATACTTCATGGAGTTAACATCGAAGTTATCGATTCCTAGTTTAGGTAAAAAACGATCTCCTTGGTCTACGTAAACACCATTTTGTTTGGAGAAAAGTTCGGGCTGTGCAGAAGACACTCCGCAAGTTTTTCTGCTCATGGTCGTGTTTGCATATTTCGCAACCAACATCGTAGCGATCTAAACTCAACAGACAGGGAACGGGGTTTTCGTTTTTCTCTCCGACGTCGAACAAGGTCAAGATTTCGACTAACCTGCTTCATCGAGGCAACGAGGTTTGGTCGGATTTGACAAGACCCTTTTCCGGGCAGCAGCATCTCGCACCAGTGACCAGAGAGAGCTTGGTTCGTCGCTAGCACGAGACTCAATGTCCCATTCTTCCACTTCAGCTGCCGCCAATTCCTTGAAACTATGAGAAAAACATTTTTCTACTAAAATGTGAACAAGAAAGCAACAAAGTTCAAAATCCAGAGCGAGCCAAGACCCACCTCTTCCTTCCTTCCGACGCCCATGCTTTGGGGTTGCCTTCTTTTTTGACAACCACTGCGCGACACTAATTTCAAACTCCTCTTTCCTTTTCTTAGACTCACCCTTGTTGGAGGAGTCCCTGAAATCAGCTCATCGTCAGTTTTTGAAACGCAACAGAAACGAAACTATAAGGCGCGAGCGTATTTACTTTACAGTGAAGTAAACGCGCAACTACAATCGTGATAGCAAAGTCGATAAAACAAACGGCAGCTGCACGTTTATCGCTTGTGATGTGACTGCAAACAATTACAATAAAGCATTGGCGATTACTGTACGCACAAAGACACTGCTAACTCTGTATTCCTTAGAAAGATTTGCGCTTTCTATCAGAGAGACCAGTTCTTCCGACTAGCACAGTTCGGCGTCGCATACGTTAACCGAATACATTAACTAATCATGGTCAGGCGGAACAGCGACTTGCAGTAAAGTCGCGCAAAAAATCTTCACGGCATTGCGTCAGAAGAAACTAAGCTAAGGTTGGTGTCCCATTCATTCGCCGATGCTGATACGCTTATGGACACAAAAGAATGAGAAACGGTTGCGAAGTCTTTGCCATATGGCGAAAGATTTGCGTGCTCAGAGTTGCGTTTCATGGCTCTTCGCGATTGCGTAACGTTCATTGCTGATCTAGTTTACGATTACAATTTTAATGAGGATATACACAATATATCAGGTGTGGTGCTATGATGGTCGACATAGGATTTCAAGTATTAATTTAAGAAGTCTAAAACGATGTTGTTTTATTTTCAACTGGAGGAAAACCTAGCACGGCTTGAATTGAAGGATTAATTTGAAAGCATTACTCTTCTGAACCAATTACATCACATTTACGCCTCAACGAGTTCATATAGAGCAGGGGTCTCCAAACTTCGGCCCGCGGGTCGCCCGCAAAGCCATTTCTTCCGTCCATAAAGAGATTTTGTCAATAATGAAAAAATAATGTATTTACCAAAAAACTGTTCATTTGGCAGAATGCAACGCATCCCGATACAATTACATTAAGATGTCCGGCCCTCTAACTTTTGTGTAGTAATTTATGTGACACTCTCACAAAAAATTTTGGAGACCCCTGATCTAGAGGACTATGCAGGGTTGCCAAGATGGCTAATTTTAGGCTCAATTTCAGAAACCTGGCCTTGTTCCAAGTTTGATAGCCTATAAAATTTCATTTGGACTTTTGATCTTTTTCTGGCCTCCTTTCAAGTTGGTTGGCCTGAAAAATTATTTTTCTTTTTGGATTTTTTACGCTGAAACATTTCCTCTCCAAAAAAATATTTACTGTTCCATTTTTTCGGCGACGCCTTTTCAAAATTTTTGTGATAATATACTGACGCCCGCGTTCTGATGTTAAAATTTGAGGGATGGTATATTCGGTATACATCTTTTGCGTAATCACTAGATAATACATGCACTGTGTAGTGTGTCGTAAGCACTAAGCAGGCTCAACGCTTGCAGACAGGTCTGCGTCTCTGCGACAGAAATGTGGCAATGATGTGACGAAGTGGTAAGGCTCTTATGATTCTGGTTGTAAGTGCAAGAGTGAACGGGAGATGATTTTCATAAAAAGCTGCCGATGGATCAATACGCAAACTGTGGCACCATTGTACCCAAAGTGTGCAATCTGACAAACCATGAAAAGTGAGAGAATTCCCAGAAATGAGCTTCAGCACCAGGCCAAGGAAGACTTAATCTCAATTTCGGAAGAAAATTTCTAGTGATATTCTTGTAATCTAGGTGTTTTTTGTGGCAAAAAGTATAGTAATACCACAACAAAATTTGACTTTTTTCTGGCCTTTAAATAATCATTTTGGCCTTTTTTAGCACTTTTTGGCTTTTTATTGAAATTTTCACCTGGAAACCCTATAGGACTATGTGGGGTCAACAATAAAACAAACCATTTCATCAGTTTAGGAAACATGTTCTTAAGTGGCTCCGGCTCACAAAATATACGTTTTCAGTCTCGTATAACAATAACGTAAAGATTTTTTGCAGCGATGAGCATCGTGATTTATCCACAATAATATACCGGATATCCTCATTGAGTTGAATGCATGTCGTTCGCTTAAATCTTTAAACATTGAATCCCTGTACTAGGATGACCGTCTTATCACCGTAATGCACAATTCTACATTTAAGGATTTCGTAAAACTACAAGTTTTTGAGTATAATATCCCGCTTATAAATTCATCTGCACCCTCCCAGCGGCGGCTTTATTAACCCGCCCACCCACACCAGCAGCAAAACAGCTATACCAGATTCGTTGTGCAGTGGACACGAGAGCACACACCTCGGATGCAATGATTGAAGCAGAATGTGGAGGATCTAGAGCAAGCCCGCAACCAGGCGCACAACCGGGCAATTCCACCACCACCCCGAAATTTTAAAAAACATTGTGAAAAAGCCAGAAGTTTACAACAAGTTACAATCATTTTGCCCCCCAAAAAATTTCAGCTGGTTGCAGCCCTGATCTAGAGCCTTCAGATAAATGACTGGCAAAATGAGACATAGCAACGCAGAATGGTGATACATTCGAGAACAGTGAGTGAGGTCAAAATAAACCTTTTTCTGTTTACAAATACACTACACATACAATTGAAAACAGATTTATAAACCGGAGTCCGGATTTTATGACGGGGAATTTTATAATGAATTTGAAATGGAAAAATCCGGCCCAAGACAAGTTGAATTTAGTAGACAGGTAACTTCATTATCAGTGGATTTATCATGTGCTTTCTACTGTAATACAGTTGCCTCATGAGGGTAGGTAGAGCTGGATTTTTGTCTTCCTTCACCATAATTACTTGTCTGGATACGCGGCTGCGTGCCACTCATTGTCATGATAGGATTTGCTTCGTTGCCACATAGTAGTGCAGGCAAACATCCGTGTTGACGAATCAGTTAATTGTTAACAAATGGTCCCAGTGGCAAAAATGAGCTGCGATGGTGGCTCGAAGCATCTAACTTCTTGCCCTGAATTTATTTTACAATTTTAAAGTTATGATACAGCAGCAAAATTTTACAGTCTCTACTAATTTCATCAGTGTTGTAAACACAAATTTTAAACCGTCTTCCAGGCTGATGGCAAAAACGTCGTGAATTGCAGTTGTAAGGTATTCGGAAAAATATCGTTTCACATGTAACAGCACACTGTTTTCACAATAAACGACCATATGGAAAGCCGGCTACCGGTTTATGGGCGGTTCCCGATTAATTCCTGATGTTGTCATAAGGGAAGTCACACACTAGCGTGTTAGCAAATATTTAACTGAAGTCTTCGCCACGTCAGCTGTGAAGACTTGATCTGTGAAACCTTGCGACCAGCACATTTAAAGCAGTACACTCTTTCAAATATGATTTGAACTCAGGTATTCATGGCCAGCTTGTTGTTTGCAGTCCATAAACCGGTTTACATCACAGCATACTCTACATGTTGTCTCGTATTAGCATGTGGATAGATTTTTCGTTCATTGGTAAGCGCAGGATTGAAAGGCAGACGAGCTTGACCGGCAGTAGTATAAGCCAAAGGTGAGATGAAATTGCGAAAAGAGATCTTACGGGTAAATGTTTGCAAGAAAACCAAATTATTAATATATTCAACCAGTGCCGCTTCGGAAACGTGTAAAACCTAGTGCTCATCCACTATTTATAAAAAGAGGCATGCCTTTCTAAATGACAGCCTATTACCAACAAGTTGCCAATTCGAAAGAAGCTGCATCCTCTCCACTGGGTATCTCCTGCAGTTGGGCAGAAGCCTTTTTACACAATGACATGCAGTTCTACAAAGTGATCAATCTTCCACTTCAGTACGATGTGTTAGCTGCATAAAAGCAACTAAGTGATTTTGGCGTTTACTTCAAACAACGAAAAGAGTGGGAGCCCTTACAAGCTCTACAACGGAAAGTTTTTGAACGGGAAAGTGTTCCGTCCAATTTACTTATTTATAGTTAGTGGGGCTTGAAACAAAGAGCAATTGCTTAAGCGTGGTAGAAAGAAGCTTAAGAACTACTACTTTAGAACAACCATGTACGTATACTACTTGCTTTTTAGTTCCTTAGAACAGGTCAGGAAAGGAAAGCAGCTGCTTTCGCACTGCGCAAAACGCACTGCAAACCTTACAAGAAGAGCAGAGGCTCCTTAAAACATTTTTGACCAAGTTTTTGTGTCCTATAACGGATTGCACTATAGCAAGGATATGTTACGACGGTGTATGCTTTACAATTTTCTAAACGTTGGCTCAAATACTATGTACAGTACCTTCCTAAAATTCTGTATTTTTTTATATTAAAGTGCGAAACTACTAAACTTCAATATTTAGGGCCACAATCGCAAAGTATCTTGTATTTCACGTATAACTTCCTGTTCTAGATGTCACTGCATACGTTAAAGCAACCGCGGAATTAGGCAAGTAGTTTACCTTGGGAAGGCACCAGTATGTAAAAGCATAAAAAGCTTTTACTGCAATTTCTATTTCGAGATGAACAGATGGAAAGTCATGGTTTTTACAAAACATCAAACAACAAACAAAAAGAAATTGTCAAGTAAATAAAAACATACGCTCTAGTTGCTATTTTAACCCTCATTGTCGAAAAAACAGAAGAAAAAAGAACATGAATAGGTGCATTTTTGCGCATTTATATTCTACAATCAAACCATTGCTCCAATGTGCGCTCTCCAAACATATGCATAACCGCAACTTTCTTCAATTCATCGAAGAACAGATTGACGAGTACAATTGTTTGAAGCTTTCATATCATGAGATTTGCTATTATACAACTTAAATAAAACGCCAATTTGAATACTTGATGAAGTTTACCAAATTTCAGAAAATATAATGCAAAACATGATAAAAACATGTTCGTCACTGAACTCTGCGAGACCATATCTCTCCTGCTATCGCAACAAACAAGTGGAATAACCTCCAAGGCATTTCATCATCCTGGTATTCACAAAGTGTTGGTTTGAGAGATTTTATTGTTTATTTACAGAAAACTTGCCTGGAACTTTAGCAGCTTTTTTATCACAGTCACTGTTAGGTGTTCTTCACGATGGGCAACGTGCTTTGGGCTATTTTGTGGAGCATTGGACTTCTCGTTGTTGGTTGGCCGGTGGGAGGAATTTTGTCAGCTTTTTACATTTTGGTCCTTCCTTTCGCTGTTTGCATTGAACCTTGTAAAGGATTGGCTGAGTTTCTGGAAAAAGGTGTTAAATTACCTGCATATTTTGGAGAAAAGATAAAAGAAGGCAAAGAATGCTGTTGATGAATAATTAACACGGAAGCAAAGCTAAAACCGCTGGTGGATGATAAATATATGCTTTTCCCTCCTCTGTTGGCAAAATACATTAAACTCTATACAAGCATCCATGAAGTATGTCAATTCAGCACACACATTCATTTTACTGAACTTATACCAAAACTTTTGCCCACAAATTCGTACATGATTTACATTTGTAGTATTGAGTGTTTTGTGTCCCGAACACTTAAACGTAAGTTGTTGTATCTATTAATTGTTGAACGGCGTTTATCGTTTTACAAAGTCGTTAGTTGTTATTTCCAAATGCATTCACGACTGGAAGCAAAGTTGTGCCGAGTCAAGACCACATCTGGTTTGCCACACGTGCAGAGCGTTTCTGATGAAATCGCACTCTGTGATCGATATTCTGCATAAGGACAAATATGTTTACAAATTGTGCAACATAAAAGAAGATAAGGAATGATTTCAACGAGCGTTTGTGAAGTTAACTGCTCAGATGTGCTCTATTTTGACTCCCGTAATTTGCATATAGTTCGTGTTGAGTGTTCTCATGAAGTCGTTTATGCATGCCAATCAAATGTTGTGTACCAAGGGGGCAAATAGTAGAATTTTCCAGGTGAAGCCAAGGATTTCGTAGGGTGGGCAAAAATGGTGAAATTTAATTTTTTCCTCGCGAAACTAAGTAAACAACCTTTTTTGCTAAAAATATAATAGGAAAATGTCAAATTTCAAAATGTAGGGAGGGGCCAAGGCTTCATTCTACGCCTCCCCTTTCGGTGTTTATGGTCGTGTATATAGTGTAAATGTTCGAGAATTCATAACAAGGCTGAAATTTTCCTGAGGTTTAAGCTCCGTGTGGAAGTCAGTGATGATGAAGTACGATCTTGTATCTAACCGCTTGTAATCACTAACCAAAGTAAAACAAGGAATAACACTTTTCCCAGCTGTTTCTGCTGCACCAGCTTGCTGAATCTCACCTAATAGTTATGTAAACTTATAATGTCAAGCCCATCGCAAAAATTTCTCTCCAATCTGATAACTCTGGCGTGCTACAAATGCTGTGCATCTCACCCTTGTCTCCAGCATTCCGTAGCCTTAAATGTAAATCGTATATTATTTTTGTACTGTTTTAATAACAACATTCTTTCTAGATATTTGTTTGTTACGATTAAAACTGCATTGTAACGGTTTAATCACAATCATGTTGAGCATTACCGTTTTCATCCATAAGTTCATATTAACTTTCCGGCGAGAAAAAAAAGCTTGGGTCAAGTAATCACAATCCGACGTGTGCATAGGCTAAAAGTGTTACTACTTTCATCTAATGTTAATTGCCACCCTACCCTACTGTAAACGTGAAATCATTCCCCTGCAACGGGTAGTCTCAGCAGCAAAATCTAACGTAAGTAGGAAGATGGTTTTCATTTTGGAAGTGCTGAGGACATTGACACTGCCATTATTTACAGATAGCTTGCAATCTGTTTCATCGATAAATCTCATGTAACTAAAATGAAAAAAGTGGCTTTTTTCCCAGTCGATTGGATTTTGTTGTTTGAACACTCATAGATTTTTAAAAAATTCAACCGCTGACGCTAGAATGGCTAGAATCAGCAGTTCCCAAACTTTTTTGAGCGCTACCCAAATCTGAGTTTGGTGAACACGCCTCAGACAACAACCCAAGCCTCAAACAACTAATTAAAAAAAAGAAAAAAGATTGTGTCGGTGATTTTTGGCATTAGCCTAGTTACTAAGTTTGTTTTTCATGTCAGTATTCCACTCTTTTGTCAAGTACCTATGCGCTGCTACAGACAAAGACAAACAGTGGTGACGTTGAAAATACACAACACCGGTTTGGATCGCCTCGGCACGGCCCATTTTTTTACCCTTCGTCACCCTTGTTTGGGTTTTGGGCAATACTGGACTAGATCAACTAACCCACTGTTGTGTTAAGTTGCGGAAACCTGTAGTGCCGTTGTGAGAATATATTGTGGCTTCATTTTCACGAACACAACTATTTTCACACTTTGTGTAGACTGCGTGGGTCAAACATATGCAAGTTTGTTTATAGAACATTTGTAACTTTTGCAATGCATGTCATAGTGTTTAATGACATGAAATCCAAACATTTTTCAAACGCGTTGAGGTATTCTAGCCTTTACGTTATTAGCTCTATATGTTAACCAGTCGCTCAAGAATTGGATAAGATCCATGTCTTATATGCGCGCAAGTTTTGTACTCGGCTTCGATTGAACGTGTGTTGGTGTACATCAGAAGCGTGTAAATATAAAAAAGCAATCACAATAGCGGCCACAATGACCAGAATGACAACTGCAATATTGGCTGCAAAAGGCATACATAAAACATTGAGATTTTCACAAGCGCTATTGCATGAAAGTTTTACGTTGAATGGTGACATTCATTCAAAATAGAAACTTGAAACTTTATTAAAAACAAGCTTTAAAAATTTTTCAGTTCAACGAAAATGAACTATGTATTTGCGGGCTTAAATCTGAACATATTATTAAAAAAGCGCCATAAAAATGCACCTTTCATGGATGATGCTTAGAAAACAAGCGGCATTAAATAATCAAATGTTGAGACTTGGCTGTTGTTTGTCCCCCCTTATCAAAATTCCTGGCTACTTGCCTGGGGACTTGACATTCTAAAATTTGGCAAAAAATTCACTGATTTATAGTGCTTCGTATTTCAATTTTGGGGTGCTTGGAGCTTTGTTTCGGGGGCTAAGGCTACCAAAGCCCCCCGTGGCGATGGTAATGACTCAAACACCTCGATGGCCCGTACGCTGGCCTTTCCGCAATGCTGTTACTAGTAAATCATTAACAATGCCGGAAATGTGCAGAGAATCAAAAACCATGCTCAACGTTTCGATTGTGTAACAGGGACATGATTTATGTTGCAAAACGCGGGTTCGTTTCTTTACAGAAAACCAGTGTCTACATCGTATGATGCAATGCGTGTGGAAATGGGAATTTACTTTAGTCCACGTGAAAATGTGTGTCATTTACACGTGGTAGTGGTGTATCAGCAAGGTACTCTGTTAAAAGATAAAATTATGATACACCTGAGCGTTTCAAAAAATGGCGGCTTAAAACTGTTGTTTTACAGCTAAATTTTAGGGTTTTGGGGTGGTTTAACCTTTTAGCTGCTTTAGGCATAACTGAATGGCTAGCTACATGGGTTCGTCAGTTATACCAAGGAAACTGTCTGCAAGGCAAGAACCCCAGACAATCCCCCGCA
>Ga0210059_1010192_pt1 | contig 14552 bp, 8 predicted proteins | sample Ectturendosymbi2_FD_188042 | JGI IMG/M metagenome (GOLD analysis project Ga0210059, IMG submission 188042) | Ecteinascidia turbinata endosymbiont from Florida, USA - Sample 2 (SPAdes) (version 2) | ecosystem: Host-associated > Tunicates > Ascidians > Unclassified | place: Key West, Florida...
AGTACCAGGACACCCCAAATTGAAACATGAAACACTATAGATCAGTGTAGTTTTTGCCAATTTTTAGAAAGTCAAGCCCGCCCGCATAAATGCAAAGCCCCCGCCTAATGAAAACTTTCTGGCGGCGGTTCTGGCTGTAAGTACTCAGCAATAAAACGCATTTCAATCGACAAAGCTTGAAACAAACAACACAGACTGAGCGGAAGACGGCCAAAGCAGTCACTTAATCAAGCCGAGCCTATATTTAATGACTGTCAAATTTCAGTAGTACAGGTGAAGCACAAAACGAGTTCAAAACGAAACAAAGAAACCAAAACTATGCTCAGTTTAAGATCAACGCTCAAAAACATCTTACAAATTACATACTGTACATATGACACATAAGAGTCAATACCCAGCAAGTAGGCACGATTTTATCCAATAGGAAAACATGTGTAATGGTAACGTTTTGATCATATTAGAACTACAACCCCATGCAACAGGTCCTACATATTGCAACATTTTTTTACCATAATCAGTTCTAACAAGTTTATGATGAAAATTTCCTGAAACTTGCTGTCTTTTGCCATGATCATGTATGCAGTGCAGTTTTGAAAAAAGTTATCAACAGAAGAGGGCAGGATATCGGCATTATACTTATACATAAGCTTTTCCAAATTAAGTTGGTACAAAGCAGAAACTTTGAGAATTTTAAGTATTTTAAAAATATTGTTTGTACTTGATGTTCTGTTGCTAAAAGTCTTGTATTTCAAAATTCGGTTTTGTAGCACTTGCACTGGTTTGACAGCAGTTTTACGCGCTCGCCCCAATCAATTATGCAGTATTGCAAATGTGAATGAAAGAGACTAAAGCAGATTAAATGGAATATTTTCGTATCAGCAAAACGTCTAATTTTACCTACGCCACAGGCTTGAGAAAGTTTTCCCACAGAGGTTACAAGTTCATATCACAGCAAGTTTGCTTTGACAGACCTTGCTTTTTGACATACTTGGTGTAGGATCCCACTTGTCTTTAATGACATCACAAAACTTGTGTTGCGTGATTTATTCTCGGGTTACCAACCTCCTCTTGAAGCACGTTTCACAACAAAGAACGCCACATAACCTGCACTGCATCTTTCCTGTGAATTGAAACTGAGTCGACCAAAAGAAAGACAAATGCTACGCAGTAGAAAGTTTTATGGAATCACTGTTTGTGACAGTAAATATAGTCGATAGAGTTTGGTCTTAAAACGTTTTTGAAAAGAAACTTGCAAAACAGTACTTTTGAGGCTGATTCGTTTCACATCCGTTGCGGAAAATTTTATCTAAATTTTCTGAAGAAGTACAGTTTTTTCTACAAGCTTTGCTTCAACAAGCCGCTCGTCCATTTTTCGCAACCGCCAAGTTCAAAACCAACTTAGATAGAGCATTTTCATTCGTTTCACTACGTTGCGGAAAATTTCTGAAAACATCCAAAACGGCCACTTTGGGTGAAATGTACAAAATAACATTCTAACAATCAACAATTTATTTAAAATGTTTGTTCATAAGTTTATGCACTCTTATGAAAACAATCTACTTCCGTCATATTTTAATCAGTATTTCAAGTCTATTCAGACAGTTCATAATTTCCCCACCAGACTTACTTCAAAAAATTTCTTCTTACCTAGGGTAAACTTATCAAGGGCAGTGCTCCCTCTAATTCATTGGACCCAAGGTATGGTCAGAAATGCCGGACCATATCAAGTTTCGATCTCACTTCGACTTCAAACATCTGTACAAAATTACCTACTCTCTCGGTTTGTTGGTGCAAAGTAACAAATGGAATTTGTACTCGTCTTGTGTTCTTTGTGATTTGCAACATGTGATTTTTCCATTATGTTTTTCTATGTACTTCATACTTAACAGACACTGTCAAGTTTCCCTTTCTAATGGGGTTTTATCTTCTTCATCTGTCTGCCATTTGATATTTTTCCAACTTGTTTTTGGTATCCTATATTCATTTGCATTGTTAAACAAATGTACATTAATTTTAGTGTTTTTTTCTCTTCATACTTGTGAAACCCTGCTCAGGAATCTAGGGTAGTGGACCACTCAGGGGCTTATTTTTTTGTTAATTTTACATAGGCCTACTTAGAAAAATGTTAGGGACTCGTGCTTCTATGACTTTTCCTGATTTTCAGAGAGAAACGGAATGGTGCCAGAGTTATTTTACAAAAATGTCCCTGAAAGCCTATATATATAGGGGCGGATCCAGGGGGTCGATCACCCCCTAAAACCTACGAAAGTAACTTTATTCACCATGATTTTTTACAATTCGGAAAACAGTATTCGCGATATAAGGCCATTTTTCATCCATTGTTTTGTCACAGCAGTGTTGTGAGGTATATTTCATCCCCTCTTGCAGTAGCGAAGCCGTTGTGAGACTTGACCACCAAATATAACTGAAATCGCCACCCCTAACCTTACTGCCTGGATCAGCCCCTGCTATAGTCTACTACCCATGGTTACCTGATGTGTAGCAAATTTTGGGCACCTTACTACCTTAACATTTCAATGCGATTTTAAGTGCAAAACCTATTTGGCCAAATATGACCACCGATAACTTATATGTGATGAGTCTTCCTACACCATGACTTGATATGAAGAAAAACGGATCTAACACGCGCAGGGCGCTTTCTACGAACAAACAAAAAATCCCCTTGTTGGTGGCACTGGTACAGTGCATAAAATTTGTATGATATGTATGTTTCGCTGCGCAGATACAATTTGGTTGCCAAAGTGATTAAGCACTGGTGCCACGCCTAGTCATTTTTCACAAGATCTAATGATTTTTAGACTGACCTAGTGATCTAGCGATTTTTTACTGCAATCTAGTGATTTTTTGGAAAGTGTTTGTTTGAAGACTGGTTGTCTTTTTTTCTAACTTTTCAGGCCTTTTTAATCCGTAAGTAATTGATTTCGTGAATCGATTAGTTGTGTGAAGATTTACACCAATAGAACGAACAAGTGTTTCTAATTTGAGTTTCTTATCGTTAGTACTTCCATGCTGCGTATTGCTGCAATGTTGGTCATGAGGGTATTTTCGTTTCTTTGCAGAAACACTGAAATAGAAATAATTAAATAAATGTCAGGTTGATTGGTCTAAAATACTCCCTGAGTGATGTCATTTTCAGCGCTTAAAAAAAGACTGAAGATTGTTTGCATGAGATTTTCCAGGTTTCAGCAAAACAAACTTGCAAATGGCGTAAAGGTTTTTGGGTGATAAAGTAAATAGCTAAATCATTTCAAGCAAAACTACGAATTTTCTCGCAAAAATTTTAAATCTAGTGATTTTTTTCAGATCTAGTGAATTTTTTTGTGAATCTAGTGGTTTTGCAGAGGTACCTGTGGCAGCACTGTGATTAACAATGGAGGTATGGAAGTACAAAATACTTTGGTCAGGAAATAACGGATGTCACGTGTGCCAGGAAGACGTAATCAAATTAAGGGTGGCATTATACCCTACTTTTCCTGACTCGTATAGCATTTTATGGTTTCCTGAGACGTATCTCATCATGATAACTACTGTACAGTCTACAGCATGTGCAGATAGGCATTCACTCATCTGTAAATATCATTTGTGTCTTTGTTTTACTTCATCTTGTCTTTTCTTTTCACATGACTAATGATAGTAATGAAAGTTGTATTGCAGGGTTAGTAGACTAGATGACCTTATGGTCTTTCACCAATCCTTTGTGACAAATGAACCAGTAAATATCCATTGCTTGTGTAGAACTTCGCTCTTAAAGTTACTGCACGAGCCATGGCTTTGACAGTCGTACAAAATTAGCACTTTTTAATACGATCGCACATAAATATTAAACATGTTTTAAAAAGTGAAGGGAAGTTACTATTCATAATTTATATGTTCGGCAGACATTCAAGTTTTGAAAATCAAGGTGAGCACAAACGTTAAGAGTATTTGAGCGAATTGTTCTCGAGTGCGCTACTGTTGGTATTTATGTTGCTGAAGAGGAATAGGTAGAAGGTGCATGTTACATAAGTGACATTAGCCTATAGGCCTACATACAGCATAATACACTCATATCAGTTCTAGCAAAAAATTGTTAATGACGTAAACTTCAAAGCAAACACGGTCGCTTGTCATACAGCGATGTGCTTTATTTAGTTCCACTAATACTCCATGCATTCCAGCCACTTTGGCACAGTTTTACCTGCAACCTGTAGCCTACTTCCAAGTCCCACCTGCTGGAGATCTGTCGTGGTTGCTGACTTTTTTCTGGTCAAGCGAACCCTGTGCAACATCCTGAATGCTGCTCGCTTTTATAACCGAATAATCCAGAATCAGCGCAAGAAACAGGGAATAGCAAGTACTTCCAACGCAGAACCGTCGTCAGAAAGTCGTCAATAGGGGGGCTTTACGTTTGTGCGTGGGGGGCTCTACGTTCGTTCAGGGAGGGCATGACATTCAAATTTGACAAAAATTCTGATTAATTTATTTATTGTTTCACGTGACTCAGCTAATAAACAGAAACAATACAAAGAGCCATCACGCAACAAGGAAACCAGTGAACACTAGACAAAATGAAACACAATGGCAAAATAACTGATCAATGTAATCAATCAGAGTGTCACTGTGTCACATAGGACTGGTGAAGGAACCTGGCGGTCATCTCGTCAACCAACCCCGTTGATCACTTTTTACAGTGTTGAAAAACAACAGTTGGAAATCAAGAAGGCGCAGTTAGAACAAGAAACACAGAACACGATGAAGCAAATTTGCAGATGAAGAGAGCATGCCGATGTACACAGAGTAGTTCATCAAATTTAAATGAGAAAATTGGCGCTGTCAAATAAATGTATAAACAAAGCATAAAAAAGGAAAAAAATGAAAATTAGTCGATGAGGTACAAAAGAGAAGCAGAACAAAAGGAAAAAATCATAGTATGTAATTTTATGCTGAAAATGGGATGTGTAGGCTACAGGAAAGAATGAGAAACAAAAAACGTAAGGTAAAAAAAAATTACATTGGCCAAATCACTGAAACTCTCAGCATTTTGTTCTTGATAAGTAAAATGCTGCTAAAATACATAATTATGTATCTTTTTCATGTTGGACGTGTTTACTATGTTTCCATTTGAAGGTAAAAGCTTTATTGCAGACTCGTGGTCCATATCACAAGCACAATCGCATAGGCTAACACAAGAGCACAAAATGGTTAGCCATAGCGCATTATAGAATAGGTGTTTACAAACGACCAACACTGATAAGAGCAAAACACTATTAGCGCCCCAACTGTAACGTCATTCACCCATCATAATGCAAGGATGCGGTAGTGGGAGAGATATGAAGGCATTCTAACACCAAACTTTGAGGTAAACAGCTAACAGAGAAAAAAGTAAAAGATAAGTCAGATTGGAGTGCACATTGGCGCACAGAGGCAATCATGCAAACTGTTCCGATCAAGGTTTCAAATGCTTTGCAACGCATTTATGAAGAAATCAACAGTCAATTAATTTTCCTGATTTTTAAAGCAGGATTTGGCGATTAACGTTTTACCGTTGGATGGCTTACTTTTGTATGCTTGGTTTGCACACTGTCTCCAAACTGGAACACGTAGCCTAAATACCAGACTTAATACAGTTTGGTGTTGAAGACCACACTTTTGGGCATACAAATGTAAGAGAACATTTTCCTGAAGAAGAGTTAACCCTCGGTAAAAACAGGTTCTTTGAAGTTGATAGTGTGATGAGTACGAATGAATTGAGGTGATTGGAATAAAATAGTGATCAAAATGGTTTGGAAGCAACTTGTTGTGATAAGAATGCATGAATTTGCCTACTGATAAGCAGGGGTCAAGTGCTAAAAGAAGAGGTGTGGGAACGCCACAGGTGACGGAACCTTTTTCAAAGTGGGGGGGGGGCACAAGTGCACGTCAAAAAACTAAGGAAAATTTTTGTGGTTTGAATTGGCAACTGTGACGTCACAAGCTTTGAAACATGACGTAATTACCTATACACTACATGAAGGTCTAAATTACACTATTTAGACAAAATACTGTAACTATGAAAACGTTTCAGTGAACCACCTGATATTCGAATAGATTGTTACAGGGGCGAGCCAGGTCACTCGGGCTCATCATGCGATTTATTCTGACTGAATAAAACCGTTCGACGCTTGCGTCACTGAAATTTCCATTTGTTTCATTCTGGCTGGCATTATTGTTGCTCTGTGACGTTAGTTGCTTAACAATAAATGAGAAGTTCGCGTGATAACTTCTCCACTGTTGAGCAACATACGTCACAGAGCAATGATAACGCCAGTAAGTCCACAAGTCCTCTGCGTACCAAGGCTGTGGAGCCGGTACTCAAATTTCAGGCTACGGATCCGGGCATCCAATTTTTTTGGCTCCAGTTCCAACATCTAGAAGCTTTTGGCTCCGTTTGTAGCTCCAGAACAATTTGGTCCAAAAAATCAGAAAAAAACATTGTATTATTTGTATAAATCGCTGGTCCCACAAACTATCTCTGTGGATCCGGAACCCACATTTCAGGCTTCGGTTCCACCATCTAAAATCATTGGCTCCGGCTCCAGCCATGCAAAATTGTTTCGGGTCTGGCTTCACACCCCTGCTGCGTATATTAGGCTCATTCATATTAGCCTGAGTTGCTGGACAATTTATCGTTCGTTTGAAATTATTCTCGAAACGGAACTGTCCACTGGATTGGAATGCAAGTCCAATGTTCCATACAAATCCATTGCTTGAAAAACCATTCAATCTGATATGAATTATGTTTCAAAAAATATTTAATTGCATAGGACAGCTTGGGTTCTAATGGATGAGCCCTACTAAAGAGCAAGCGAAGTCGAGAGAACACCTACTACGAACGATATTGTTTTATTCAGGTGACCTGCGAAATGAACGCGAAAGGCCAGACATGGAACGAAAACATAGGAACAGTGACAAGGCCCAAAGAAAAAAAGAACCTGAGTTAGCAACTTAGTAAAGTGACACCGGTGGTGGTGGCACAAATATACAAAGCAAGGAAGCTTGCTTGCGTTCTCCGATATAGATCGTAATCAAAGTCTCGGGTTAAGCCCCAGGAGCCCGTGTGCCGGAGTCGCCGCTGGACTGATAAAAAAAAACGAGAACACAGCATAAAAAACAGGCAAAAATGACACAGCGTTAATACCTGCCTTAACACATTCAAAATCACAACTTATCCTCATCTTGGACACAGAAGTAACATGACTGGATACTCATTCTACAATTGCATTAGATACCAGAATGCAAAGACAAGACTAAGAATATGTGGCAACTGGCACGTTTTCTGCAAGGACGCCAATAGTGTTGCCAATGCAGAAATAAATACAGCTGTTTAGTGTTGCCAATGCAAAAACAAAAACACAATTGAAATTGATCTGTCAAACATTTCTTATTACGTATAAGATTCAGCAAAATTTCACTATTTAGAATGGTGTTTAAACGCTTGAAAATACACCAATTTTTTATTGCTGTGGCACGAACGTTTTCCTACACACAAGCATGGGTGTCGGAGGGGAGGCAGGAATTGAAAAATTTCAGCAAAAAGGATGTTTTCTTAGTTTTTCGTGGTAAAAAAAAACAACTTTCATCACTTTTGGCCCCCTGTAGCAGTGATGTTTGCCTGCAATTTAGAACAGTTCCTCGAGAGCACTGATTAATTTATAACAGGAACATGTCCTGGGCGCGCCTGAAATTACAATGAAGAAAGTCAGACCCGCCTTTATCATTCGACTTTACGCTCAGTTTTAACTCTAGACAAATTTGTATTCACTCATGGTTTTATTGATATAACTTTATGCACTGCGCCATTAATCTTTAATATGTCAGAAAATATTTCGAAACAACAGGGGTTAATACGAGTTCAATTCTTTCATGGAGGAAGAGAGTAAACCATACTGCCAGAAATGTTACGGGTCTCAGTCTAACAGAATAACTGTAGACTGTACAACAAGTTTCCAATGGGAAACTTCTTCTCAGCCAGTGGGCTAAGGTGAAGGTTAGGCAGTGGCCTAGAGTCTCGCAGTGGCTAGACTTGTTACTACTCATGCAGCGGCCCGAGGAAGAACTGACTGAAGCTGTAACTCGTGCTTTCAATTATACCCTTCGCCGCATGACGTCACTGTCGAAATTTCCATGCTTCCACGAATTCTCATTGGTTAATTTTTGTGCGTCGCGTGACGTCGCGAATTTCCGAAGAACTACGTCGCGCGCTGCTTCGTAGCGACTCTAGTGGTCTTATTCAGCGCTTCGCCGAAGTCCAAAATCGTTTTGTAATGCTTTTCGTTTTTATCTGTTTAATCGGGCACATTGCTTATAAATTTATATGGAATGTTGATGTAAATGGTTTCTATATTATTTTGGGTTACTCTCTTCCTAAGTGTGACTTGCAGTTAATATGCAGTGACTTGCAGTTAATATGCATAAATACACAATAGTTTGAATAAATACACCTTTCAATGTCTTTGTGGGTTCAATGTTTTTAGTTGTTACTTTGTTCTAGTTTGATTCTCTTGGAATTCAGTCCATTTCTTGGTATGACTTTGGTGTTCCAATATTTTTCCCAGTCATTGCTATTTAATGAGACCATCGACAAGCTTCTAGGTCGATTTCTTGTCTTGTTTTTAAAGTAGTTGAAATCTTCAATTAGTTGTATTCCAGCATCAAGAGACGTTTCATGTTGAGGATGCAACGCGAACTCAACATTCTTTCTCATCCTGTTAAATTGAAGATGTCGGATGTCTTGGAAACTTGATAGATAGTCTTTGAAAATTCTGACAGAAACTAGGTAATCAGCTTCAACGGAGATATCCGTGAGTAATGATCACTATTGTGGCGGTCGGTAGATGGCGCCACATGTGAATAAATGGTCACCGCTAGATGGTGCCCATGAGTAACAAGTCACTGTGCTAGTTACCACAAGCGAATTATCGTAGTTCACTTATCCCTATATAATGATAGTGCAACCTAGTAGTACTAGAGTGAAGTCAGTGATGGATCTCTGTTGCTGCTGGTTGCTTTCATATGAGTTAACCCTTTCACGACCAAAAGTTTTTTTTTCAATAATTTACTTTATTTCCATTTAGTTCCTTGCAGAATAGACAAATAAGCATAAAAAGCGTGATTTTTATTTTTCATGAAGTTTGAAACAAAAATTAGGGGGGTAAATATTTTGGGACATTAATACCAATGGTATTTTATATTGGGATTATATGTCCCAATAGCATTCAACATACAAATGGCGTTCAACGAAAAACAAAAAAGAAGAGTCTAACAACTTCAAATAGCAGACAAGAAACATCCACCTAAACTTCGTAAATGTGTTCAGTTGTGGTATGGTGTAAAACATCCTGGGCACAGCGGGGGCACAACACCTGAGGAGGAGCACAACACAGCGGGGGCACAACACCTGGTATGGTCTAAAACATCCTGGGCACAACACTTGAGCTTGTTGCCAAAAATTCAGACTCTCCTTTTTCCAAATGCTGTTTGAACTTCGGAACATTTTTTCGTGACTTTATCACTGTACCTACAGCTGAAAATGGCAAAGTGTGAACAAGGTTGACACTAGTAAATCTGTCAAAAGACAACACAACATCAGAAATTTTTATTGTTGAACATAATTTAGTTACAACCCTCTCTCCAAGAGTTCCTTCAGAAAACTCATCATTTTCAGTTTTTCCAGCGTAGATATTTAGATCAAAAATATACCCACTTTGTGCATCACACCTTTGCCACACTTTGACTCCCCTTTTCATAGGTTTCAATGGTAAGTACTGTTTAAGTACTGAGTCCCCTTTGAATTTGACCATCGACTCATCAATGCTCTGGTGGGAACTTTCACTCATCGCATTTGAAAAAGTATGTTTCATGCAATTCACAAGTTCTTCGACGTAATAGAGCTTTGTTGCATTGTCAGGTTTTTCTGGATGGTTGAAATACAACTTAGACATAAGAATCTGAAATCGATTTCTTGAAATGGCATTTTTGATTAACTGATTTCCCATTGGAGAATTACTGGACCAGTAATCACTGAGATTAGGTAGTCGGTTGTAGCACATTACAAACATGACCCCTAAAAGAATCATCACTTCATCTTCGTCGGTTTGGGGAATCGTAGCATTTTTTTTGTTATGCAAGTCAGTTCTTTCATTTGTACACTGGGCAATCAATATACACAGACTTTTTGGAAAGAAAACTTTGAAGGAATCAATTTCCTGTAGTGTTGAAGTCATTGCAACTGTAGGTTTGCATGGGATGTAGTCATGAGTGGGAAACATGGGTGTGAAAGAAGCTGTAGGTTGATGCCAAATAAAAGAATTACGTGCAGCATTTGATTGCGGATCATTCTGAGGGGGATCCCTACTTGTTGATGGTTGTGCCCCTGCCGCATCATCACCACTACTACCGGGTTGTTGCACTTCCGACAAAGTATCTTCACTCTCACTAGCGCTTGTTTCCCTTCAATCCTCACTATCAGGTGAATACGATGACTCTGAGGACGCATCATCATCACTGCTATTCCTAAATAAAAACTTAGTAGCTTCACTTGACCTTAATTTTTTAGCCATCTGAAAGTAGCAAAAGAAAAGCTTATTCATTTTGTAGTATAAAAATACCAATGGGACAATTCGTCCCACTATAAAATACCATTTGGGACAATATGTCCCAATTACATGAAATGAAACTAAAAAGAAAAAACATAGAATTATAATTGCTGGAAATCACTTGCAATTGAGATACACTTACCTTGAGTAGTTTACAATAAAATATTTCACTGCATGTCCACAACCACAACTCACCAAACCTAAAAACTGAAAACCGACTTGTGAGTTGGTTGAACTAAACAGCGAGGATTCAAAGAATGATGCAATCGCGTGAAATTTTAGACCTGGCAAGAAGCGTAGTGTGTAGCTGTACCACCGGGATACAAAGCCGTTGAAGTTAAATGCGTGTTTATCCCAACGGTAGCTTCGAAAATATTTTTGGGACGTATTGTCCCGTTGGTAGTGAAAGGGTTAATGCCCCGAATTGCCATCTTTCGCTTGTGCTTGCCTCAGTGGTTCAAGGCGATGCAGTCAACTGCAGCACTATCCAACGCAGATTTCTTTTGTAGAGTTAATGATTACATAGTTCTTCCCTACGTAGGAATCTCGAACAGTATAGAAAATCGGAATGTTGTTGTCTTCCAAGATACTCAAAATGAGGTCATCCGTTGATGATGTGAGGTCTTATGAAGGTTACTCCTGGACTTCGTACAAAAATAACTGTAGTCTTCATAAAGGTCGTTGTCGAACTCGCATTCATATATGAAATATCTGAAACTTATGAAAAACATTTTAAAACACAAAAATAGTTTTACGAGAACCTTCTTTTATTGACAAGATACTTATACCGTCTACTGAAGGATGTTACCTTGCACCCAAAAATAACTTCATGTAACGTTTTTGATAGGATTGAAAGTGATCTAGAAAATTACTAAACAAGAAAACAAAATACAACTTCATCACTTATTTTTGCATTCAGATACCACATTTATCATGTTTTGTGAAACAACATGCTTTCTACCGAAACATTCAGTCAAGATTCTTGTCTGATTATTTTACACGGTTGTGAAGTTTCATAATACTCTGATGATAAGCACATGGCTGTCATTGACTTTTTATGCTCTATCCACTTGAGAGGATTATAAAAGAACGTTATGGATTGGAATTTTTATCCAACTTCCTTCGTTAACCAATCTTACCCATCTGGGGTATCCTCCACGTTGAAAATTGAAAAAGGTTCATTCACAAGGTCGAAAACATTGTGAGTATAATTACCAAAATGACAATACATCTTTAACCTCATATTTCAAGTTTTTACCAAATTTCAGTGAAGCAGTTTATTTCAATACTGTATAAGATTACAGTTTTCATACCAGGTATGACCTTTTCCGCATTTTTCACAATTGTTTAAAGATGCTTGGTTACCCTGAGTATGGTCACTGTGGAACTAAACTATTTCAAAATACGGCAAGTACTTGCCTCCACAATCTGGTCAGGACCTGAAGGGGATAGACGACAAGGGCCAAACAACTATATTTATACATAGAAAGTTTGTTGTAAACTGTATTCTTATTGCTTCATCAGAAAAGATGGAAATTCCAGAGACAGAAGAGCTTGAGCTATTTTTCATTAATATCCAATCTATATATATAGCTCAAAGATACATCTACCATAAACACAAACATATCAAATGTAACTGGATAAAATAAGACCAGGAAATTCGCACCTGTATGACTTGAGACAGATATTACTCCTGAATGATTTCCAAATTGAATTTACTACTACTCTCTCTCTTGCAGAAATTGTTTATAAAATATGTTATAGTGTCGATCTCTACATACACAAAAATATAGAGGGAAGGTGCCGGATTAACCTAGTGAACTGATCTTTTTAATGGCAAACACCATTTACTCTTGATTATTCCTTTTTGTATGGAAGTATGGCCTTGTTCCACTGCTCTTACTGAAGACTCTACAAATTTTATATGGGAATGATAAACATTTTTAAGAGAGACCCCTTAAAAATGCAACGTTTCTGTAAACGACCAACAAATATCCACAGTTATCTTTGTGTCAAATCTCTTATCCATTTTTTAGTGAAAATGGTTTCTACAATCAAGCCAAAACATTTCATTAAAACGAGTAGTGAATCCACCACTTTTTATAGATAATTTTGAAATCTAGATGCTTTATCAAAATTTCCTTTCAGTTCACTCCTCTCAACATTTTTCTCCTCTGGGTGAACTATTTTTCTAGCTTACAGACTTACCCTACCTATTTAGTCTTGTATGACATGGAGGTATCTACAAATGAATAAAGCTGGTTCGCCTCTACCCGCTTCTCAAACTGGGTTACAATACAAATTTAATTAATATAACTCATTAACTATATATGGTAGTTTGTTTGACTGATGTGAAATGTGAATACATTTCTCACTCCCACTGTGTTGAAATAATAAAATGACAGAAGTCATATAACAAAATTGAAAGGGGTGAAACACAACCGAGTGATCTAAAGAGAAATTAGTTTAATAGCGAAATAATATATCAGGAATGTAAATAAAACCTTAAACAATATGTATTTTCGATAAATGGTAATCTCAATACTGAATAATATTGTACAAAATATAAGCAAACAAGACAGAAAAAGCGCAGTTCCTCCTATTTTACAAGAAATAAGCTAACCCATATCTCCACTTAAGCAAGTTCTATGGCTTATGCAATGAGTATGTTAGGCAGATTTACGGTTTTAAATCTTTACCTCAATTGTGGTGAGTAATCAATAAAATAATAGTCTAAATGGCCGTTACCCTCGAATAGCTACCAGCTACCAGCTTCCACAAGTTCAAGTTTTAAACTAAGATCACAAAATATCTACCACGTTTCAACGATCTTCACGGGGTTTCTACATTTTTCTTTTCACCAAAACAGTGATACTGTGCACAAAACTCAAAGTTTCATAAAAATAAACAAAGTCCACAACTCACGGTTACGAAACATCAAGACCTCCATGCTGTTAAATGTAGTTGGTTTTAGTTTCATACAGTTTTCCATATTTAAAGAAAATTTTCGGAGCCCGCTTTGGATTATGAAAAGCTTGAAAAAACAACAAGTTGTAGAAATAAATTGGTTCTCTTTAGGAACATCTCCTGTATGGTAAATGTAAGTCCAAAAGAATATTGATATCGTAAGATGAATACAAAAGATGTTACGGGTAATTTTTTGGAGTCAACAACTTATCCTGATTTTTACTTGGAAATCTATCCCAAGTTGTGCAGAAAGGGAGATCAAATGAAATGACTGCTACCAGGTGTAAACCGGTGGTAGAATATAAGTTAATAGGTCATCGTTCGCACCCAATGTTACTGAGATCTGTAAAATAAATCTCATCACAATCTTCATCTTCACATAGAAAAGGTACTTAAGTCGTGGTATACGCTGATTTACCAGTTTTGAAATTGCAAAGATTGATGTTACTGTTCATGGTCAACAATTGAGATGAAAACCGATGTCCGTGTAAGATCGAGATCCAACTTTTCGTCCAGTGAATATAAACATTTACAATCAATCATTTCAAAACTCAAGGAGGTATACACTCCTGAGGAAACAACGCTTGTCTTTTCTGCATTGCTGATAAGGTGAATCACTGAAAGCTTAGGTGGGGAGTATGTTATGAGAATCCCAATGCGGGAATTATAACGTATAACTGTTAAGCTTGCTGGTCTGTGTTTGTGATTAGGTTTATTATGATAAACCTTTGGGTTTACCGGCACGAAATAATAATGATAATGATATTTTATTGCGGACTCATGGTCCATATCACAGACACAAGAACACAAAAAGTGGTTAGCTATACATCAGCGCACATTACAGAAACGGTGTTAGCACATGACCCACACTGGTAGGAACATAGCAGTTTATCCTCTCCACAGCTGTATCGTCATTCGCAAAAGCACAGAAAATGGATAACCATACAGTAG
>Ga0210059_1010193_pt1 | contig 14550 bp, 11 predicted proteins | sample Ectturendosymbi2_FD_188042 | JGI IMG/M metagenome (GOLD analysis project Ga0210059, IMG submission 188042) | Ecteinascidia turbinata endosymbiont from Florida, USA - Sample 2 (SPAdes) (version 2) | ecosystem: Host-associated > Tunicates > Ascidians > Unclassified | place: Key West, Florida...
ATACGTACAAGCTGAATCATTGCAAGGAGATGGGAGCAAAACTAGGCAGGAGATTCCTCAAACAGCCGGCTGAAAAGCTCAAGGCGGTTTTTGTTGCTAGTAATCTACTGAAGTAAACTCAATGATCGATTAGTGATGGACCATTTTTGCCCCCTTGCTAATCAAAATAGCCCCCAAGGGGGTGATTCCACCCACTTTGAGAAACACTGGGTTAGAACAACCACATTTTTAAGCGAGGTTTAAATTGGTATTCCAGCAAAACGGTGTATGGAAACAAACATTGTAAGTCTCGAGGCAAGCGGTTTGAGATGGAGACCTGCGCCCTTCGATAGGAAGAGCTAGTCACTGAAGTAGGTATTGAGATAACAAGTCTCAAGACCCTATGAATAGTATTAACTGTCACAGTACAATTCCTGTGTTCGAGGCATAAAAATTGAAACGGCACACTTTCATAACAATCACGCCAACTTTGGACACAATTTATCACAGCAAGAGCTGCAAGAAAGCTTATGATATGGCAAAACGTTAAAAGTAGCAGCAAACTGTGTTTAGGAATATTTCATTTTCACAAACGGTAGCGAAAAGGACAAGATTACAAAGGAACACAGCAAAGAATGCCATTTATTTCGCCCATTTTAAATGCCATATTGCTTTCTCCGATATATTCCACGGCCCCTAATGATTGTGAATGTGACCTTGCACACAAAAGTTTGTCTGCTTATGCTCTAGAACAGAGTTCTCTAAAAGTTTTTGTCAGAGGGCCACAAGCTATTACACAACAGTTCGAGGGCCGGACATTTTACGTAATGGTGATGGATTTTGTCCACAGACACGAGGACCACAGTACATACACACACTTTCTGTACAACGCAGGTTGATAAAACGTACAGAACAGAACGTTTTACAGCGGCGTTGGAAGCTGATTGACAGGGTTACAGATACGTACTTTGCAGAACGTTCTGCAATGGCGTTGGAGGCCGAACCACAGAGTTACAGACCCATTCTTAACACTGTTGTTCGCTAACCCGTAACACTTGGTACAACACTACTGCAAAATAAGACCCTAATTCCTAAACTGGTCAAGGCTAGGTAAAGTATGAATCCGTTGTGTCATGACACACTCTCAAATGAACAAACACTGCAATGTCCGAGCACTCAGTCTTATGTTACATTCTACCAAAGCAAAAAGTTTTTCACAAATATATCATTTCACAGTTATTGACAAAATGTCTTCGCAGGCCTGATGGAATGGCTTCGCAGGCCGGACTTGGCCCGCGGACCGTAGTTTGGAGACTCCTGCTCTAGAATATCACGAATTTTAGTCATGTGTGCCTGAAATTTTGCAAAGAAGACAACTTAAAAACATCATTATTAGATCCTGAAACCGAAAAAGACCATATGTAAGCGCCGTTGTACGCTCATAACTTGTTAAATTCATTTTGTTCTTTTATTGGCAACAGACATTGTTATTCGTTATTTGGGTATGCATAACAAACACTACACTAACTCCTGTTATACACAACGTATAAACACTTGACGCTAGCTCTACAGATAAAAAATTTTTTAAATGACTTCCTTCAACGCAAGTAACCCGTTAAGCAATCTGTGTACAACGACGAGTGAACTTACTTGATATTCGGCTATGCGCGATTCACATAAACGATGGCGTACTTGTTGTATGACATCATTTATTTTATTTGCACCATCAACAGTGAAAGAGTTCGCGCATCCTGGACTTGAAGCTGACTCCCAAAGAGACTTTCTAAAAGACATTGTTTGCTGCTGACTCCATTTCAAAGGCTATTGGCGTTGGTTGACTGCGACCAGGTTTTTGATACGTCGCAGCCAACCAACGTCAAAATGGTATAGTTACTGTAGTACACAAGCCGATGAAATCCTCAAAATTTTAGCATCACTTTTTCCAGATCAAAGCGTTACTGGAACTTTGACCAGAGGTATTAGGACGAGAGCGTGGGCGTTGTCGGCATAGGGGGTATTGGGGCCGTTCCCTTCTGGATTCTCGAAAGTGACATTTCGTTATGATTAATTATTTCTGAAAATCTACAGTACGTTGTGCGATCTCCGTGTTTGTAAAGTAAAAACTAGCATTAGTGCCGGCCCAGTATAGAACAGCAGAGGAGCTTATGAAATTAGAGTTTTGCAAACAAACTAGATGCAGGTCGAAAATAGTTGGAAACTTTGCTCACTGTCATTTCAATGGGGTTGGTGATTACAGGAGGATTTAACCCAGCCTTTTTCATAGTTTTTGTCTTTCCGTCTCTTCCACGTTGCTCATATATTTTGACATTGGTTGTTTCCCAACAGTAAAATCAGTTAAAAGAATATTTTCATTGCAAACGTTGCAAACATATAGGCTGCTTCAGCTGCACCATCATGTGTGACGTCTCTTGACCAGAGAACTGGTTGTTCGCAAAAGACAAGAAGTCGAATCGAATAATCTTAAACAACACTGTGTAATTGTGGTGCAGACCCTCTACGAGAGATGATCACTTCGAGAAAACCCTAAAGCGATATCGGACAAGGGTTAGGGCCAGGCCCGTAACCAGCTTGGGACACAAGGAGGGGCGAAGGATTTTCCGAGAGGGGCTCAAATTTTCTGAACTATGTCCATTATACTTTTCTAGAGGGGGCAAAATTTTTTCTAGGGGGATTCGCCTCCCCTGGTTATGGGCCTGGTTAGGGCCACTGATTTTTCCATTCATCAGCATATCGCACGTCGTATCTTCAAGACAGTTTCGAGGAAAAGCGTGGCCATTACGTTGGGCAGGGGCTGCCAGAATGGAGAAATTCTTCCCACCTGCCTATCGGTTCCCTCATACCTGGACTGACCGCTTCGCGTGGCGGAGGAATTCAGTCTTCCCTAATAGACTATTTTGATCCATAAGTGAAACCCTGTCAGGTGTCACCATTCTGGGTCTGAGTGGACCTGGAATAATCATGGCTAAAAGGCATTGTGAGTTTCCCCAAACTTCAGAATTCAGGAACTGCTGCCCCATCACCGATTGCAGCTTTGTGTCATCTCTAGAATCAGGACTCCAAGTTTGGGCTGAGTTATTGATCGCTTTAAAACTAAAACGTTTTTCGCTAGGCGCAGTGTGCTTAGCTGCCTCGATATAATTTCAACCATATTTTCCACATGCTTGTATGTCTGCAAATTGAGAGCGTGGATTTTGACAAAATATAGCTCGTATGCAGGGAATTTTCTGGTTGTTGATGTTTTTCATCTTATACCTCAAAAACAGCACTATTATGTGGAAAATAACTGCAGCCGTAGCTTTCTTTGGTCTGTGCTTCTTTGTGCAAATGTAAAGGTGTTGCTGAGCGACGAAAGACAAAGGCTTTGTAGCTGTTCATAACGATCTACAAAACCTATAATTATCTGTCAAACATCAGCTCCACCAGACTTGCTAAAGTGGTAATACGGTTTTACACAGGTGTAGGAGCAGGCAATTTCTTGGGGGTGCAAAGAACATTTTGCCCGAATTACCTCAAATTTGCCCGAAAAACGTTTATGCGACAAACTTTCTCCCCACAAATTGTCTGTAGCTATTGGTACTTTAGCATTCCAGCTGATGCTGTCAGCAAGGAACCTCACACCTACCTGAAGTAGACCTAAAACTGCTTCCTTCTCTGATGTAAATATGTCAGGGACAAAAAAAACGTTCCCGCCCCACAACATCTCTGATATATGTGGCATGTATCACATTGTTTATATTATGACTATGTCGTGAGTCTCATAGCATTATCTGTTCAACTCCCCGTATATGCAACATACTGTATGCCAAAATGTGTTCATCCAGAAACTGCAGTTCAAATCAAAAACAGAAACTTTTTTGCACTTGCCTGGCATGGACTCTGCTGATATGAAGTAGCGCTCTGCATCATACTTGATTACCTCAGTGTACAATTAATGAAGCATGTAAATGAAATGCCTCCATTCGCCAAAACTTTCAAGTGAGTCACTTACTCATCAACTCTCACAAAGTAAAACACGAAGTTAGTAGAAACAGTTTATATATATTTGATGTCTTTTCTATGACACAATAAACTTTTGTTTGTACACTTAATAACAAAAAAATATAGTTTCGTTAGTATTGTTAAAAAATGTCGAAGCTTCTTTGCCCAAATTTTTGACAAATCAAAACTTTTGGGTGTGAGCTTTCACTCCTTGCACCCCGAACTCCTTGCACCCCGAACTCCTACACCACTGAGGTTTTGCGGTTTTATGATAGAAAAATATTTAAGCAAATGTTCACAGGGGTATATCGAAACCAAAGTGTGTAGCTTGCACAATATTTTTCTGACCCAAAACAGAGGACTTTGCTTGAGAAAATTAGGTTTGTAACCTAAAAATTTCCTTTTAAATATTTAGCCAGCATTTTTATAGTTTTTAACCTTTGGTGACATATGCCTGGCAGTAAAAAATCGTTAAACAAAACGATAAACAACCTCAATCGCGTTTTTGATTTAACATTAGCGTTTGTACATACAGCAACAACTTAAAGAAAATTTTGTCCAAGGAAGATGATTCCCAGGGAAAATTCAAAACTACAGATTTCTTTATCGGGAGTTAAATAAAATAAAATAAGCAGCTAATAAATCGTATTGTTGATTAGTTAGCAGACCATGAATCATATTTATGTAAAACTATATTCTTGAAAGGCACGTTGTACAAACAGAATTGCGGAAATGCTACAAAGCATTAATAAAGAACCGATCCACTTTGTTCTTTGGTAACTCTTTGTTCCTCGTTGCGCCTAATCAACAAAGAATAAACCGAAGTGCAAACACAAAAATGTTCATAAACCTTTATCCCGAAACGAACTACTTTGAGAGATCGCTGCAACGTCATTGAATGGGAGTTCACCAGCGAATGTTTATCACAACAAACTCATATTTTCCTCCATTAGTGCAACACACATGCACAATAAACAAAAGTATGAGATTAACGCTGCCATGCGCTTCAACAGCGATGCATCAATGGGTAAATTCATTTACTGTTTACATCATCTCTCCAACTCCATTATTGCGATTGACTGATGAGAAAATGCGAGCAAGAGGTTTGCATAAAACGGAGAGCTGTAATATTGAAAATGCTTTCTTCTGAACACCATTATAGATTCTAAAAGATCGCTTTGTTGAAATATCAGAACCAAGGAAACAGGCGCGAAAGCTCAGCAAGAAAGCTCAGGGCAAACCTTAGATATGTCTAGGTTCTTCGGTTAAAATGAAAAATATCCCTTTGTTACATGAGAAGAACCATGCCACGAAGGTCCGTATAAGAATTTGGTCTTTGAAGCGGAAATCAATTCAATAAAAACAGATAATATATTGCAACTTACCGGCAAAATTCTGTCAGACAGACGTAATCAGTAGGCGAAAACGTTTAGAAAAAGTAACCTTCTTATCAACGTATATGTGCAAATTCTTGTCATAATTTAGTTTTAAACATTCCATTACTTAATTTGTTTGTAAAAGCTTGTTGGATCAATTCATTTCTTTTTATGAGTTGAGATCAAATCTAACCACACCAGTTATGATGTGAATCAGAAGCAGGGCTTGTAGCTGCACTGATGCATCATGAAAGGTGCATTCACCAAGTGCCAGCTGTGTGACTCTGTCGTTTTTTTACTTAAATTCTGATCACCGTGCAAAAGCGAAATGTTTATCTTTATAAATTAGCTTCGTATTGTTTATCTTAATCTTAGGATGGCAATAAACAAATGTAAATCGCGTCTTATGTTTCCAGCACCTTTCCAACGACAGGGACATTTCGACTAAGTCCTTCTACCTGCTGTGCGTCATTACATATAAAACCAAAGTTCTATCCAGGATTCCGGCAAACAGCGAATCGCTGAATGATGTTCAACACCATCAAAGATTCAAAGTTTTTCGTCAACAAAATAAATTTGAAGGCAATGTGATTGTTCTAATAAAGGAAAATATTTTCAGATTTTGGAATTGGAATAATGGAGAAAAGATTTATAAAATTTTGTTTCTCTGCTCCAAAATATGCAAAACCGCATACTTTCAGTGTGAGATTTGACTAAATAAGCGTTCTGTTTTGTGATCACACAGTAAACTTGTGCTGTTCATGCCAACAAACTTACTTATCAGCAAGCGCATTGACGGAGAGTATCAAAGTAGTTACTCCGGCAATGCGAGAAAATTTTTTCACTTCTTTGTCGGTGATTAAAAGTAAAACTTTGGAAGCATCTTGACGTCCGTTTGAGTTGAAGGTTTCAATAATTTCTTCAACTGCAATCAAAAATATGTAATAAGGTTGAATAGAAGCTAAGACAGTATTCTAATTGTACAACAGCTAGGTAGGAGGGGTGAGGGTGGTCCAAAAGGTGTATCCATTTTTGATAAAGTAGCATTTTGTATTGAAAATAACACTTTGCAATTTTTTTAAAGGCATGTCTTACAGGCATGTAAGTTTTTCCTCATACAACACCATTTTGTGAGTACAGCTTAGTACTTTATGATGTGCTCGATCTAAGCTCCTTGACGCTGAATCACTGTGGCTACTCGCATACTGAAGTTTGTTATGACCCTGTTCAGCATCATGGGGAATTCTCCTGGTCTCCATTCGAATGATATTCTTGCAGTGATGGAGTCTCGATCTCGAAGGTTTCAAGTCTCGGTCTCAAACTTATTTCCTTGAGGCTTTGAATACTTCAACTGTATGACTTAGTAAAACTTCTGTAATTCAGTGTGCTTTTCGTCTGCTGTATCTGCAGGTAAGAAACAACCAAAGCAGTTAGGAAAAATGCTAGAAATTAAAAAACAATTTAATTTTGAAGTGGTGATAACATTTCTTTAAAATTTTTTAAAAGAATTTCGGCATAGTCCACAAATTTTCAAGTCTCGGTCTCGAAGTTTTTCTGGTCTCCGTCTCGAAGTTTAGGTCTCGACTACATCTCTGTATTCTTGAGCGCATAAGTAGTTTGGTGATTGTTAGCATAGCCCTGTCTTTTAGGTATCCCCATAAAAAATAATCCATAGAAGATAGGTCTGGAGAATGTGCAAGCCAAGGGTGGTCCTTACGACAAGAGATGAACCTGTTTCCAGGAAAGTAACGATGAAGGTTTTCGAGTAAAGCATTGGAGCTGTGCAATGTTGCTCTATCCTGCTGGTAAGTCACAGCATCCATGTCCACTCACCACTTCCACCTCAGTGTCGGGATGAGTTTTCTTCTCATTAGTTCAATGTATCGCTCTGTATTCACTGTTGCCGGATGTCTATTGTTGTAACCTGTACACACGCTTTAGTATAACTAAGGCCTCGTCGCACGTCTCGCAGTCTTCAGCATAGGAATAAACCGCAGGAGACAAAAAATTAACAAGCAGTCCTTTCCTGTTCACCTCAACATCAGGATTTACCGCAGCTTGACCTGCATCTGCGGTTTGCAGGAATGTTTCGAAAGTGGCAAGCCAGTACTTGAACGCTGTAGCGGCCTCCGGGTCCTCTGGCGACGATTCAAGGTCTTTCGGTTTCAGAAAGCGATCCATAGTTATAGTAAATTAAATTGCTCTGACCTGTAGCACCCATAGACTTTCTTTTTGGAACTCAAATAAGCAATCTCAGTAACGCAACATGCTGAAAAGAAACAACGATTTAAACTAAATACTCGACTTAGTAGGTTGGGCGAACAGCGCACACCAGACTGACAAACACGTTCTGCGGTGAACATGCGGAGAAAACATACGGTTGCGCTCAGCTGCATTCCAGCAAGCCACGCAAAAATGCGACGACCAATTATTACCGGTCACTGCGATCATTATGCGCAAAATACAACACTTTTTTGCATTTTCAACCACTGCTACTTTACTTTTCAAGTCCAGACAAGCTCAAAATTTGTCACACAATAAAGGAACTCTATACACACAATATCATGCCAAATCATAAAAACAACGCCCTTCAGAAAAAAATTTACAATCAATTTCAAAAGGGTACTTCTGTCGAATGTGCCCTATACCTGAGGCACACTCAACATGAGCATGGGGTACACTTGACCGGTCAATAAAAGTTGGGTTGCATGCATTGCATAATGTTCACGTGATATCTCATGTCAAACAGGCACTTGCTGACTGCCTCTCCACTTTTTTCACATTCTAATTACCCGCTATCACTGCATGGCAAAACAAATTTGTATGATTACCAAACATTAATTGAAACCAATGCAGTATGCTGAAATTCATGCTTCACCATACAAATATAATGTACCTCTAAGCACATAATAAACCTAAAAATGCCCATAGATTGGAATTATTCTGTACTGCATTCTAAAATAACCCCTCAAGCTTTACCTTGTTTAGACTGACCTAGTGGCAGTGTGTTGAGTGTGCCCCATTTTTTGTCAGATGTGCCCCATGCATACCTAAAAAATAAATTGAAGAAGTACTAACTCAACTTAAAAAGAATTTAAAATCTGGCATTGTCAAATAATGTTGCACTGCCCTGACTACAGCGTCACAAGAACTCAGAACAGAAGATGTTGATTAACGTGGGCAAATCTCAAATCTAAATTCGATTTTATAAATCACTTTTGGGTAGCAAAACACAACTTTCTCTGTAGCTCGTAACGACGGCGGCCTATCAAGGAAAAATTCACTTTAGTACTACGGCTGGTATGAGACTAAATCACCATCGAAACTTTAAAGTTCAACGTTTAACTTTGAATAAATCAAAAAAGACGAGTGTGTCCCTAGTCCTACTGTGCCCCACCTTACCCTACTCAGGGTTGGGGTGCCCGAGGCAAGGCTGAAAAGCTCTGATTATGTCATCATACTTAGTCAACCGTGATAAGACCATTTGTTAAAGCTTGATGCGGGCCACCCAAGGTTATGTTCCTGAGATTACACTAGGCATGACTGATAACAGAAAATGTAGAAGTTTATTCTTGATGAACAACTATAAAAACACTTAAGGCTGGAAAGATGGTGACAGCCCTTTCAAAAGCAGAGTACTTACACATTACAGTTGCTGGTGGGATCCCTTTGAAAGCAGAGTATTTACACATGACAGTTTCTACTGGCGACCCCTTTTAAAGTAGAGCACTTGCGCACTGCAATTGCTGTTCAGGGCCCTTTCGAAAGAAAAGTACTTACCCTTCAAGACACCACTGCATATATACACACGCGGTCATGCACTAGTACGATGCACAAGTATCATCAACGTCCCCTTGTCCAGGGCCGGCCGTGCCGATTCAGCTGCATTGGGCCCAGCGCCATGGTGTTTGGGCAAGTTGTTCATTTTTTCCAGATGCTCCTTGCGCTCGAGAATTCAGTAGAGATGGCTTATAAAGCTCATTGTCAGCAAACAATGCTTTTGTTTGAACAAATGGTGAATTTCCTCTAACGCAGGGGTGTCAAACATACGGCCCGCGGGCCAAATCCGGCCCGTTGCGAGGTTGGATCCGGCCCACGGGATGATTTTGTAAAGTAAAAACGTCTTTGTTTGCTTGAGAAGTTTATCCAGTTATGCTTCGATAACTGGTGACTAGATTTCAATCAATTCAAACCTAAATGCAATTGTTTATATTTCATTGTTTTTCTTACGTGAAAATTTCCCGTTTTCTGCATACTTCCTTTTGCATGTTCACAGCGGCTTGAACTTTCAAACAGGTATGAACATACAAAAGTTGAACTACTGTTGATAAAGTTCAACACTAGAAATCCGGGAAAACAATGTACCTTGAGCCAGGCCCGTAACCAGGGTGGGCGCAGGGGGGGGCGAAGACCCCTACACAAATTTTTCACCCCCCCTGGTAAAATGTGTTGAGTGTAGTTGAAAACTATTGGACATAGTTTAAAAAATTTGGGCCCCTCAGAAAACTCTTCGCCCCCCCTAATGTCCCAAGTTGGTCACGGGCCTGCCTTGAGCTCCAGCGATGTCGATTTCGAAATCTTCGAAGTTCAAGGTACAACTGTAACTAAAATTTGCTACGTAAAGCTTCTATTCCAATAACTGACCAAAAATAAACTGCACAGAAATCTATTCGACCATGTAAAATTTAAGTTCGGTAAAAAGCAGTAACTGCAGAAAATAGCGCATTGAATTTTAAAAACTGTCGAAATCGACATCGCCGGTGTTCTAGTGTTAAAAAACACACATAAATGTTAACTAAAACCACCCACTCAAGCAACTTCCTGTTTCAAATATGTATGTAGTGAAACGCCGAGGACATCTTTGCAGTTTTTCGTGAAAATGCGGTAAGAGCGAAGGAAATTGCATTGTGGCGTTATAAGGACGTATTGTTAGATGTAGAACTATTCCATGCGCGGACTTGGGCTTTATGCCTTTCCTTAAATTGCTCAGTTTAGCTTTTATTCTCAATTCCGTGGCAGCCTCGTTACCCAAAATGTTTTTATCGAAAAAGAGAAAAGTTGACAAAGAATATGCAGAGTTTTCCAAGACATTCGGCCCGTTTCCTGCTTTTACGGAGGTGAATGGGATACCTGTATGTTTGGTGTGTTCACAGCAGGTTTCAGTGGTGAAAGAACATCGGGTGTTTCGTAAAGGTTGCTCCTTAAATGTGCTAATAATCATTTTCAGATAAGCTTGAACGTTTTGCATTAAAGTTATGAAAACAGTTGTCATTGCTTATAACCAGGGTGTTTTACATAGAGATTACATTGGTCCGTCCCGCTTGAGATTAAATTTGTCTGAAGTGGCCCCTGTACTGAAACGAGTTTGATACCCTGCTCTAACGCTATCAAACGTGCTCAATTTTCATGCTAGGGCGTTATATCTGTGCTCCATCATGTCGCACTCTTTGTGGATGGAACTTGCTTGTTGTTAGTTGTGACAGTTGAGATTGCAGTAGGCTTACAGCTACAGTATTGCAAACAAGGTGCGTAGTGATAAAACTCGCAAGTCGCAATGAACATGTCGAGACGACTCTGTAGTATTAATTTTGATGACAGTTCTGCTAGCGTAGCGTTATGCAGTTCTCGAAGGATCCTTCTTTTGGAAAGCTTTTGGTTAGTTGCGGGTCATCTGCATTTTAAACTGAGTCGTCACAAAAAACACTCTAACACTGTCGGTTTCGGGAGATCACCACATTTTGATCAAAACCTTGCAACTTAAGCACAAACAAGTTTTTATTTGTTAAATCCACTTTTTCTTTAAGTATTCCACATATGTGATGTACGAATTTTTAAGAGAGAATTACAGCCACTGGCATGTGTACAATGGAAGTCGAAACCGTAACATTTATACATGGACTGATGTTTGCTCCAGAATTTCCGTTTCGTAAAGATACGTGCACCAGTAACGAAATTTGATCTCCATCGTTTTCAATACAAAATTACCACCACTACAGAAGTATTTCCAGTGAACATTTCGCAGATTTTCCTAATAAAAAAGAGGATTATAATTTTTGTAGCAGTGCTGTCCCATGCTCTTTCTATGCCTTGCATGTCTTGCAGATAACTTTATCATTAGCAAGTGAAAAACTCCATCCTCAGCGGACTTCTGAGATCTAGCGGATGCAAACTAAATGCATGTAATTTGGACCACCGCCACCTAGGAGATGACAGGATTTTTCAAGCTGCCAATCTGCCATACCCACGTCCAACGATAGCTCTTGAATGAATGAGAGAAGCAGACACTAAGTAAACAATGTCTTCTCCTTTAGTGCGTCTGGTGCTGATCGAATGATGTGTTGGAAGTTAGTTAAGGTCGCTTGTGGTTTCATGCTTGAGTGGTGGGAGTGCACTGGAGCTCTGAAGGTTAGCTATAGCAACTCAAGTAGTGAAGTTGCTTGAAAGCTGTCAGTGCGTTTTCGCTGATAGCTGGTAATATTTGATCTGCGCGCACTGTGCACAATACGGGGATCGTATACAAGCCGACTTGGCCGACTAAGTACAATGGTTATTGCACAAAGGCTCAATAATGTTGGATCCTGGAGTCCAACATTTGACAATGAAAAACAAAACAGCAACCAAAAGCAGCGAATTGTGAAGACAACGCGCTATGTTTCAACATACCGATACGCAAGAAGAAAATATTAAATAATGAAATGAATAGAGATTTAAGCAAAAGCAACCGCTGATTCTGAAATGGACACCACATGCAGTGAGCTGATTATGGCATGAATGGTGCGTGACGGATGTGTGGAGCAACGCGTGATTGCTGCCTGACTAACGCATGATAGCCAACAGATAAGATACGTGGGATCACGCGACCAAAGCGTGATTGCTGTATGACCAGAAGCATGACCAAAGCATGATTGAAGCGTGCAGCGTGCAACAGTCACAAGACGAAGCATGTGACCAACAAAAGACACAGCCTGACCCGAGCACGCGCTCAGCACGACCTGAACACGTCACGGATATTTGGCTAAGACCAACCAACCAATCAGAAAAATCGACCAATCAGAAATTTAAACAATCTCCAAAAGATAAAGAAAGAGAAAAATGGGAGACATCATGGCAAAAAGTAGCTCCCGCCGAAAATCAGTATAAATACAGGTGGTTTGGCAACTGAAGTTCGGGCTGATTGCCTTCGGGCATGCCTATGGTTTCTTATCAGACCTTAGAGCAGTGGTTCTTAACCGGGGGGGCGCGCCCCTTTTAAACGTTACGCCAGTGCTAATTTTACGCCGCTATGTGTTATTTGGTTTAGTTCCGGCAGAGATGGAAGTCGGGGTTAAGTATCTTGAAATTTTGCAGGCCGATTCGAGTCTGCATGCAAACATTCAGGGGCGCAACTAGGGGGACTGATTAGTCGGCATGCCAAGTCCCTTCAACAAAAACATATGTGCCATTGTCGCATTTGACAAAGCTCCACGCAGCGTGTGATGCCGCTTTGGCTTTCTGTAATTCGACGAGCTTTCTCCACGTGGCCGTACACCTGCATGGTACTAATTTTCTACAGTACTCCCGCCATGTTCTTCTGTGATGCGACAATGTATATTCATGAAGATTCAACTGCACTTGAGCTACACTATTGTTGAATGTGAGAATACGTTTTAAAATGCGGCTTGGCAGCTATAGACCACCATCGACTTCTACGACGTCGACTTCTCGACCAAAGAAAGAGTAACTTTGCTTTCTGGCCATCCCAATGGCGATACTCAGCTGCTTTATCTCGGAACCGTGGCTTTCACTCACGTTAAAGCGGCGCGGAATGAATGTTTAAATCTAAAACTTAAAATAACATTTTTATTGAAATATCCGGTTTGTGCGATCAGCCGTGCTATTTTTTTCACGTTTGAATGGTTTAACCCAGTGGTTGCCTAAGTGGGGTAAATTACCCCCGGGGATAATATGCGATTTTTAGGGGTACCGCGGAACCAAAATGTTGTTCTGAATTATGAGCGATCACTGCGAAATATTAAGGATAATAAGAGATTGCTTAAGGTAACGGCTTGAAAGTGTTTGAGAACCACTGGTTTAACCGATTTGCAATTAGTCAGAGTAATCTGTATTCACTCTGCGAAGTAGTGTGCGGTTGCAAAGCCATGCAGAGCGAATAAAAACACAAAGAACTTGCAAAGGTTCGCACAAGTCAACAAGTAACCGCAACACATTGAGCATGCGGGCTAGAGTGGGAACATGCATATCTGTGACTACCGGTGAATCTTGTACAATGTCGCTTAAAAGAAAGCGTTTTTCATCCAGTGCTGAAAAATAATGTTGCACCAAATGTTGGACAAAACTGTCAAACAATCAGTGGCCTATAATTTTGGGTGCAGGGCTCTATACAACCTGCCGTGTCGAACGAGTGTTCGTAGCCATTAGGTCCAATGCATCATTCCTATCTTGTGGCCTTAATGTGAAAAATATATACCACTTTCTTGAACAATGCAGAAATTCTAACAACGTGTGGTTTCGTGCTTTGATGCAGTCAAGATTGTTTATATTCGTCCTTATTCTTTTCTTTGAACACTGCAACCGCATTTTACTTTGTGACTGAGTGCTCGGACGTTGCAGTCTTTTTTCGTTTGAGGGTGTACACATGCCACAATACTTCCGTATTTACAAAGTGTCTGTAACCTTGTTGTTTTACCTCCAAACTCGCTATGAATTATTCTGTTGTGTCTGTTTTCACCAATCTGAATTGTGCAGACTGTGTGTGTTTGTACTCTACGCACTTAGCAGGGTTTTTGCTAAAGGAAATGTTTGGTACCCGGTATGGACCTACAGGGTCCCGATTTCTGATTCTAGGGACCCGATTTTCAATTCTAGGGACCCAAATCGGGCCCCTAAAACGCCTTAACAAAACCCTGGACTTAGTGTAGTGTTTGTTACAAAACCTTAAAATTAAACAAATTCACCAAGAGATACATTGCGCAAGCCACAACGCTTGCGCATTTTACCTAGACTAGACCAAGTTAGTAATTAGCGCCCTACTCCGCAGTAGTGCTGTAACAAGTGTTACGTTTTAGCTAAGAATAGTGTTAAGAATGTGTCTGTAACCCTATGGTTCTGTCTTCAATGCAGTTGCAAAAAGTGTCTGTAACCCTGTGATTTCGCCGGCTTCAATGTCTTGTACTACGTTCTGTATTGTCTGATTTTA
>Ga0210059_1010194_pt1 | contig 14547 bp, 3 predicted proteins | sample Ectturendosymbi2_FD_188042 | JGI IMG/M metagenome (GOLD analysis project Ga0210059, IMG submission 188042) | Ecteinascidia turbinata endosymbiont from Florida, USA - Sample 2 (SPAdes) (version 2) | ecosystem: Host-associated > Tunicates > Ascidians > Unclassified | place: Key West, Florida...
GACCAGTCAAGGGGCAACGACTCGATAACCTTGCGGTTTTTTCGGTGCCCTGGCGTTTTTGCAATTGCTATGGTTTCTTTCTCGTCTTTGAAATTCTTAACTTTCGCCAAATAAACTCAACTCAACTATGTCCAAAAGTTTTAAACTACGTCCAAAACATCTTTCCCAGGGAAGCGAAAAATATACCTGCGCCCCCTATTTATGGGCATGCTTACTTGGGGGCCAATTGTGCCCCAGTCCCTACACCTTCCTCGCCAGACAAAAAAGTCATCCCAGTCAAAATTCCTTTGCACAAAGGAAAGCGATGACATTCGACCGCAGACTAAAAACGTTAGGTCTCCAGTTGTTTTCGGTTTATATTGCCTCCTCAAAATCTGATTAAAAAATTTTTGCATGAAATCACGGTAAATCGTCAAGGCTAGCTTAATCCTTTTTCTCGTATGTTTGTTTTCTCAGTAACATCCCAACTGCACATCATAACATCTCCTGACACGTAGGCATTGGCAACGAAGATTTCGCTGCGGCGGCGATAGTTCAGTGGTAGAGTGTCCGCCTCTCAATTGGAAGGTTGTGTGACAATTCACAGACACTGAGTGACTCGCCGTGGTGCTCCTTGGACAAGATCGTTAGCCTAAACTGCCCCGGTAAGAAGCTTGTTTCAGGCGTTGGCATGCCGCTAATTGTCGTCGCCAAATTTATAAAAGAATATTTCTTGGCACACCTCATGCTATTTTTTAATGTTCAGTGGGGTAGGCTATTTTCAATAACTGCCATAAGCTGTAGCCCAGTCATTAGGTGGGCCTATCAACATTAAGTTTTGGCGGTTGAAGTGATGTACTTTGCCAAAATACTTTTCTCAGTTTCAATACAACTGCTGTTTTTCTGCTTGACGTAATGGTGCCGGAAAATGACGTTCTTGAAGCGGGGTGGTGCAGTTGGTGTATTTTCGTGGGTAACTTTGAGCTCAGATTGTAGATTTCAACTGCAAGTACAGTGAATAAGAGCCAGCCGATAGGCAACGTGGTTTTCGTGAAGTCGCCTTTGTTCACCGGTAAACATTGGCAGTCATAGAAAAAGTTATTTCAACAAGAAAAGTTTGAAAAAGGTGTTGCTCTCATTTTGATGAATTTGAGGCAAGAACCTTAGTCTGAAAACCTAACACAAGAGTAAACGATATGTTTAGATATGATTGCGGTTAACGCTTTATTAAAAAGAGGTTAATCGAAATGGTTGCACAGCTTGGCAATGGCTGCGCTGAATAAAGTTGTTCATCGCGATAACCGTCGAACTTAAGACATTGTAATTACTGCTGAGCATCCAAAAGGTCTATGTCCCAGCTGGCATGGTTTGGTGATACAGTTTTCGAAATAGACGTCTGTTGGTAACAAGTCCCGTCGCCACGGGGCTTTGGTGGGCTTAGCCACATACGCCGACACAAGAAAACGAGTTGAACAGCGTCATCGTCGAACCGACGGACAACTAAGAGAGAGAGAAAGAGAGAGAGTTTTAGTATCAACAGACTTCAGAATGAAGATGGATTAAGAATAATCCGAAACGTCTCAAAATAAAACATGGATAGTTTTTTGAAGGCTTTTTTAGTGTTGATGAAGGCATTTGAAGTGCTTTGTCTATGATGTTGGCAACAGCTTGGTAAAGAACGTAGTTTAATAAATGGAACCATATGCAGGGCTGTGGGCTCAAATAAATCAACAATCAGGAGTCTGAAGAAGGAACGCAGTCAAGCCCTAGTTAACGTCAGCCAAACAAACAATGTTGCAGTGACGGCGGATTTTTGCAGTGAAATTATCAGCGAAAGAGAGAGTCATCCCTGCTGTGTTCTAATGCACTTTTAACCATTTTCGGCTGTATTAATGATTAGTGCATGTGTTTCACACGTACTGTAAGTATCCGAAGAGTGAGTTTAAACCCAAAACCTAGAAAGCCACCCAAATTATAAAATTTGGATATAAAAAATATATAATCTACCATTTTGAAAAATAGATGTAAGTTGTTGACCTACATTTGTCAACCGAAATCAGCAGAATAATTTCATCCTTTTGATTGTAACTAGAATATTATTGCTGTCCCTCAATTTTTCATTCTACTTCAGTCACCTCGCGACGTAAATCTGCTTTGCCGGTCATATCTGTAGGCGTACGAAAAAAGAGTTTTGAGTTTACGGTCATACTTAAACTCATCCTCGTACAAAAATACCAGTGGAAGATTTGCGGTTACAATGATACAGAAAAACACCTCAGTGAGGGGAGCCTTACAGTCCTGTATGTTGTGCAAAAACTTTGGATTCAAACACATTGCAGTTTAGTGTGAGACAAACCGTTATCAATCTGGCGACGGTATTTAGAGGTTCATGTTTTGCAAACTTTATTCGGCTGCCGACACCGATGTAATGTTTGCATCAACAATGGACAGGCCGATATAAGCAAATACGCTATAACCATTTCATGCAAATTCTGATTGACAAGCATCGCTAATGAAAAACAGATTTGGAGTTTTTGAAACAGCAGCTTCAGTGTTTCCGGATATCATGTAACTGCTGACTGGGTTTGTTGTAGCTCGAATAATATTCTCTTATAAACGTATATATTGCTAAAAAGATGGTTTGCTTTGAAAAAATAAGAGCTGGACAACATACGTAGCTACAATTTCTTTGTTGTATGGGTGCGACAGATCTATTTATCGACAATTGGCAACAGGCCTAATCCTGGATGATACCTCTTGTCGGGGCAATTGAGGTAAACGCCCTTGCCCAAGGAGCACTACCGTGATTCAATCAGTGAACGTGGATCGAACACCCAACCTTTCAGTTTAGAGGCGACACCCTAGAACTGAGCTATCGCCACCCCCAACAATTTCGTTCTTGTTTTTAAGCAGGAAAAATAGTATGATTGAAACAATTAGTGTTTCTGGGTTTAAAAGCTTAAAATTGAAGGTGGTTACTTCATTTTACAAATGTCTCTGTCACTATCGACTATTGACCACTGCGTTTGACGAACGGATGTGGGTTCATTTTTAAAACCAGAAATGTACCCTTGTTGAATCAAAAGCATGATTCTTGTTTGTATTTGAACGTGTGCATTGGTAAACGAAAAATTGCATCATGAAAAAGCATTTGATCGGACAGAGTCCTGGGCATTTAGACGCTACAGTTGATTGAACTGCTGTTCGTAACTTCTGCAGTTGTTGCGAGACGGAAATACCCTTAACCATCAGTCTTTCCATCTCCACATTGACCTGATTTGGTGACAGAGGCGCAGCCAGAATAAGACCGAAGAGCCATGGCCCCCCCCAAAAAAACATGGTAAGATTTTTTGCTAGTGCTTCATATCAATCTCAACTGTTTGAAAACAAACGGAAGGAAACGTCGGACTCATGTAGTGTCGCGCTCTCTCGTTGAGCAAGGTTTAATGTGACTTTTTGCGAGTGTATGCGAAAGTATACGACTAAAGCATGCAACTTTGTTAGCAAAGTTGCCAATTAATGCAGACAACACGAGCTGAGGAGCAGCCTGAATGAAATGCAAGGGCGGAGCTTTCTTGCAAAGGAGTATCAATTCACATGAGACATCTTTGAGAGGATAATTTGCATGAAGTATTGTCGAAGCAAATAGAAACATACTTGGTCAAGACATGATCAACCCCAAGCGCAGCACGCAATGGAGTGTTGTGCAGCAACGCAATGTTTCTCACAGCACGGTTGGCATTGTGGCTAATGGGTATGCGAAGGCAGGTAGAAGGGACTCAATTTTGTAATGTGCAGCAAGTCACTCTGTCAGCGCAGCACACAAACTTTGTTAATATCACATTTATTACAGTTGCAGAGAGCAAATATAAAAAACCATTAGCATGCAAACCATTACTAGTCACCAAACAGCCATGGTTATTTTGTGTGAAAGCTGGTGTTGATTCTTCTTCGTTAATCTTGAGAGCAGAATACGACAGACGGATATTTACGTGGTGCAGTGAGCCAGTATAGGGCCTCCAAGAGAAATTTTATAGGCGGAACAAAGCCCATTTGGGACCTCTAAGACTTGCAAAATTATTTTGAAATAAATAAAAATTGAGGCTAATTAATGTGCATTATACTTCAACAAGAAGTGCGTGTTTATTGATCATACGAAACAATACGTTGAAACATAATGGTACTAAAGAAATGTGACCATATTACCATTTTTTAAACATGGCTTAAGTGTTCATAGTGAAATCTAATCAAGGAAAAAAGTAGAAAAAAATCATGTAACTATTATATAAGCGATTTTCTGGTATTTGTATTCGCAAAATTTCTAATAATACTCAAAGTCTAGTCGTCTGGCAATGCTAGATTCAATGTTTAATCTTGCTAGGTCATCAAGTCGAGTTTGTGACATAGCAGACCGCAAATAATTTTTTACAAGTTTAAGCTTCCGGAAAAATCTTTCAGTAGATGCTACTGTAGCTACAATTTTCAAGAATATTCTCAAGCTAATACAAACATTTGGAAATAATTCACACAAGCCACACGGGCCACAAGGCGGCGACCACTGCTTTAAAGCATTCTGTCGAAATACTGGTGGTTACCGTAGTTACTCCTGCATGTTTCGAAATCTTCAGAGTTATGGGTATGTCCGCTAATCCTAAACTCACATTTGATTCGACCTTCTTTAAGCTTGCGGCGCAAGTTTAATAATCAGCAAAATGCACAGCACACCTTCGCGGCGCACTGTAAGCACTTAATTGCGTCCTGCACTGAAGTTACTTGTTCATTTTACACTCTTCAGTTATTATCTTACATATATGCGCAACATTCGAGGGCTACTGCTGTTAGATTAGATTGTATTGTGAACTGGCATGTTTCCAATCAAATTTCATTTGAAGTATCTCTTAGTTTAAAACTTGGTTTATTAGAGAGAGTTTTCATTAAAGGTTTGTTTGAAAATGTTAGAAAGATGAAAGACGTAAAGGAATATTCAGTTAAATGGACACACTGGGACAGTAATTGTGAATGTCTTAAATTCGACAAAGTAGGCAAACCTCAAGTTCAACAATAATTACTGCTAACAATTACCAATACATCGTATCAGGAAAATGCACTGCCAACAATTCACATTAGAATACATCGCAATTCTTACCAAATACTTTAGGCCAAACCAGTTTTATCACCGGGCGGGATTAATTTCGCTACATTATTCCGAGTGTGTTAGTAACAAACACTCAATCGTTCCTTCAGCAGACCAGTAAGTAGGAGGGTAGAAGGGTGCGAAGGCCCCCCTAGAAAAAAATTTTTCCTCCCGGAAAAACGTGCTGGACAAAGTTAAAAACTATCGGATATAGTTAAAAAAAATTGTGCCCCTCTCAGAAAACTCTTCGCCCCTTGGTGTCTCAAGCTGGTTACAGGCCTGTCCTTCTGTTCCAGGCCCCTCCATAGCTTTCGGGCCCCGGAACAATGTACCTGCTGGACTCCCCTCTCATAGCCCCTGAGCCAGTAGCCCAAACTCTGAGCTGCGAGTTAAATGTCATGAAAACATTCCAATTGTGTCTTTTTCTCAAACATTCACACGCTGTTGCACGTATTTGCAATGTTGCCAGTCCCAACAGCAACAAATAAACGTTCATTTTCAACGCTTCAACGGTTGCTAGCTTATCTAAGCAGTACTATGGGACAAAACCAGACCCGTAACTTGCTAGAAATATTTTCGGCCCACCTGTAAAAATGTATTGGACATACTTTAAAAGTATTGGACACAGGCCCGTAACCAGGGGGAAGGGGTGCGAAGCTTCCCCTGCAAACTTTTTCGCCCTCCTGGAAAAATCTGTTGCACATAACTTTAAAATTTGGGCCCCTCTCAGAAAACTCTTCGCCACACCTGGTGTCCTAAGTTGGTTACGGGCCAGGGCAAAACCGTCTGATGGATTGACTTTTTTGACGAATAATCGTGATGTGACAATTAATCTTGAGATGGTTATCAACGAGTTGTTCAAAAAAAAAAACGCAGACTGAATTTTATTTTTTAATTGTGCTCACAGGTATTTTGTAAAGTCAAAATTTGGTTATTGGCATCCTCCGATTTGTTCCTATGAATCCTTACATACTGTTAGTTGATTTTGACTTATTCAATAAGCATAACCAGTGATATTCTCGATGACAACATTACACGGCGATTCGCTTTCCGCTACTCGTAATGTTCATTGAAAACTGTTTGGTTCACAACTGCTTGATAATGATCACTGCGAAAGCAAACGCTTTCTTCTCTTTGTTAAAATTTGTCAATGCCGACTGGTAGAAGATATTTGACGCCACATCCTGTCGTAATAGAACAGAAATTGACCAGTGACATCAAAATGCTCTTTGTGCAAAATAGCTAAATTTGAAATCTGACGACGTCAGTGGCTGGCCCCTCCCGAACAAAATTCCTGGCTGCGCCCCTGTTTGGTGACGTTTGGTAAACATCCGAAATCGTATCAAGGGCAGATATCTTGGTCCATGAAACGGATGGGCAGATGGTAAATATTGCTATAATATGACAGGCCTTATTCGGCTGAATATAGCTCCAACGTCATATCCACGCTTTGCTTTGGGACTCACTGCGGGATATGAAGTGTGGTTTTCTGATGACTGGGCAACCAAATGAACGTAACCCTTGCCCGAGGTGGCTTTCGAATTTCTGTATAAGAACATCTTCTCTCCAAACGGTTCTACCGAACGTACATTCAGATCCAACAGCAGCGCTAATGGAGAGTAAGCTGCAGCCACAAAGTTTGTTTTCAAGCTTAACCATTAGCAATAACCACACTTCAATTGATAAAGACAATCCAATCTTGGTATTTTTCCTTGAAATTCAGTGAAATTTGTCTCAACTCCGCATTTCTGTTGTAACAGGTTATAGAATGAGCTATGTCAATTATCACCTTCGTCTTGTTGGTAAGGACGAAAGAAACAGTTGACAGGTTTGTGATTTTCCGAACATTCCATGGGGTACGAATGGAAGTTGTTGATATTCGAAGTAAAAAACATTTGCACTTTGCAGCAGCTCAGAACGCGCCGCTAAGTAAATATTTTTTAGCCTTCTAGTGCATTTGAAACTTTGCATTAGGTTTCTTGTCCAAAGTGGCAAAAGCGTTTTTTGAGATTACGCAAACACACTGCATGTTCATGCACGACAGGCCGACGTCATGTACCGTTTTAAGTTTTAATCTATTCCAAATACATTTGCAAACCTAAAACGTGACATAACTTGAAGGTTTGAACGTCAATTTTACACTGAAGTATTGCACCGGAGTAGCACACATTGTACTAAAAATCTTGTGCACCAGTTCACTAAACCCCATCTATCACTGAAGCGGTTGATTCGCTATAGATGTTAAAAAATTCAAACAAACTACCAAGTTATTCTCCCTACTGTTTACAAAAACTTACAAAAAGCTAACTTCAGTTCATCTTTCACCGTGCGGATGATGGTAACAGTTTATACCAAAACATATTACGAAATACCTCTTACTTTGCTGGTTTTGGCCATTGTTTTGTCAGAAGTGTCCTCAATACTTCTGCTTTTTGTGCACCAACACTAGAAACAGTTCAAACGAAACCAAACAAGACTGAAAGTTACTTGGTGATTACTCGATATGCACTGGTTAAATATTTACATCTTTCAATTGGTTAAAATGAGTCGTATCTTTTAATGCACAAAACAGCTTTTTCTCAAATTGGAACAAAACGTTTTTCCTCAAAAGCAGTGCTGCAATTTATTCTTTGAAAATATGGTTGTCTTTGCAATAGACCATGTTGGAAAATACAAAGCAACAAAGATTAAAGAGCTTCTCTCAGCAATTGAAGGGCAAAACTGAGATCATCACCACATGGCGTTATATACTTGTATCCTGAACTTTATGATCGTTTGAAGTGGTGCTGTTCGGATTAAACTGGCTGGAAAGACGTTGGTTTTTCATTGTTCTGAATCTTAAATTCCATTTGGACATGTTGAACAAATAAACAGCAGCAATAATAGTTGTTAGCAGCACTGCAGCTCCCAAGATACTGCACGACACGATAGCCTCCACAGGGAACTGACTTTCGCTTCTGTGGCTTTGATTTCCTGCAAAAGACATAAAAACTGTGTCTTCACGTTCACACTGGTGCAGAAAAAGCGCTTCTTTCCAGAAAGGCAAGTACTCATCACCAGAACATTCACCGATGTAAAACGTTGATCTATTTACAAAAAATATCGCGGTTTCGATGGAAAAAGGCGCAGTTTCGCGTCTTTAATAATTCACGTCCTGCTCTTACGTGATAACAGTTCTGAAATATGTGTTAAACCTTTTAAGACGTAGTTACGTTACTCAGAAACTTTTCTGTAACTTCATTTGAGCACCAGGTATTCTTGCAATTTACAAGGTGCAAGTATTTCCTATGGTTGACAAAATGACTTTCAAAATAAGTGATTTTTGATTGACAAATAATTTTCAAAATAAGTGAAACTGACTTCCTTCAACGCTTGCGGGATCGGTCAGAAGGAACTTCACCTACTCGAGTCTCTTCTGATACGGTAACAGCAGCCAGTTCTCAACGTCGATGGCTCATCTATCCCCTTACTGCTTTAATGGTCTATATGAGGCAATACAGTACGAATGCCTTAAAATTGCATCCTTATTTTTCTTTCTAACTGTCGCATTTCATTTATTCCTGATGATGGCGTACGCATAAGCCGAAACGTCGAATAAAATAATGTTTTCGATTATTGTGGCTGTTTTGTTTGCAAAAATAATCTACAGCAACTCCGTGCATTGTTTACCAAATAAGTGATTGTTTTGCTGTTGTTTTGCAACAAAAGGTTCCTTTGAAATTATTTTAAGTTAGTCAGTGTAATTCATTTGTGTTTGATATGTTGTAGGTCTATCAGCTAAATAACTAATTTATGCACTGGTATAGAAATTAGAAATATCATTAAAAAATGAAATGTGCTGCAAGCTGATATAGGTAACACCTTTAATGTATTAGATAAACGAAAACCATACCTTCTTCTGCGTGTCCACTTAGTTTTGGTACGCTAGACGAATTTGTTTTGGGCAAGGTTGCATTTGAAGAGACGTTGCTTCCAGTCTCAAAGACTTTTTGTCCGTTGTTGTTTTCATTCTGCTGAGGCGGTTGAGACGCGTTACCGTGACCAAGTAATTTCAAATTAGCCTGCAGGTTTTGAAGATAGAAATTGTTTTGGCCAGCAGAGGAAGAGGTGCCATATGCAGGTAAAATCTGACTTCCTTCAACACTTGCGGGATCAGTTGGGTTTACAGGAAGAAGCGTTGTTTTTGTGCTCTCTAGATTTCGTTGCCAATTTTCTGTGAGAGATTCTGTAAAAGATGAAAATAACAGGACTGACCTTTGAAAATCGGCCCTCATAATAAGTAATACTTTAATAAGACCTTATGATGCCTGCTTTCAAATTATGCACTAGCTAGGTAAACATCATAGTTTCTGCTTAGTGGTATTTGACGAATATCGTTCGATAGACATTGTCACAATCAAAAATATTCACACAGTATTGTTTCACACAGATGACGTTTTCTGTGGTAATGTTTCAGGAATAAGGAGTTGAACGCAATGCGCCAATAGGTGAGTAAAGGTATTTTTCCTGTTACTCAAGAAAATAAACTGTTTCTTCATGAATTGCCTCCAGTGTAAATAATTTTATTCAAAAGAAACAACTGTCTTATACAAAGAAACAAGTAAACCTGAGAAAATAATTACAGTGGTTAATCAGGGTACCAACTTCCACGTTTCCATTCGTTTTCCATTAAATTTTAGTTTTTAGTACCTTCCTTTTCATCGTTTTCTTCCCATGAGCCTACGCTCTGGCGTTTGTTAATTTGTCGAAGGATAACTCAGAGCACAACAACATGCTTTTTTCGCGTTGACAGCTAGTAGCTGTTTCAGAAAAATACAAGAACTATTGTCGCTCCAATAAAATCAGCCAAATTCTACTCCATGTCACTTTACAACTTAATAATGTTTATATGTGAATGATGTCGGGATGGCTAACGACAGCGTTCGGTATTGGGAACATTTTCCTGCATCAGGTTTTGATTTGCGAATCTTCATGTAAACTATCAAAATTTCACAGTTTTGAGTAAAGTTTAATCCCAATCTCTGATCGACACGGTTTCAAAACCTCTGTAATATTCTCTGTAATAAAACCTCTGTAATATTCTCACATTTGCTTCAGATGTTTCATAACGTTTTGCTGAAGTACGCTTCTTTGATTTTGTTTTCGGCATTTCCATCATCACGCAACTACAAAGTTGACCAAGTGGCCAGAAGCCATATTAATTAACAACACAAGGTGTTTTCCAGTTTGCCGCTTGGTTTGTCACTCAGCGAGCTTTTACTCAGATGATTTCACGTATTGTACGCTCAATGAAGATTTTCAATGTGAATATATTTTTGCTAGTCGCGATCTACAACAACTAGTCAAAAAGAGGTGGGAGCAAAGGTTTCTTTTCCTCAGTTTCTTTTTACTGATTGATGCCGAGGTCAAACAAAAATTAAAACCTTCTTTCAACAGAAAACTCCTATGCAGTGAAATGTGAAACGACTTTTTCCTGCAATAAATTTATTTTTCAAGAAAACGCATATTTAGAAGCTTGTCATTATTACTTTGAAAAATAACTGGTGCTTAAGGATTGTATTTTTATTAAACTGTAAAGAAAAGCTTTGTCTACATTTCCGGTCGAAAAATTCCTCAACTAGTCCTCCTTAAAAGTCATGTTGGTTAGGACAGTGGTTCTCAACAGGACTGCGGAGTCGCAGCCGGAGTCGTAGTCGGAGTCGTAGGGAGTCGGGGGTTTTTGGGTGGAGTCGGATTCCTAACAACACTCGGAGTCGGAGTCAAATTTTTTGTCCGACTCCGACTCCGGATGTCCAATTGGATCATTTTTTACATCAAACTCCAAGATTGGGAATTCGTGTTGAAATGGTACAATTTCTTTTGAAACTTTTGTTGAAGCAGAGATTTCGTGCTGTGTACCACCATTTCCACTGATATTAACAGCCATATTTCATTTCCTTTATGTTAAGGAGCCGGAGTCAAATATTTTGGAAAGGTCGGAGTCGGATATTTTACCTTGGACTCCGCGACCCTGGTTCTCACTGAGAGCCGCATGCGGCCCTCAAGCACTCTTTGCACGGCTCTCAGAGATCTATAAGACCTCTTAAATTTTTGTAAGACTTCGTTCTGTAATAAAACAAAATGTGTCAATTTACTTGTGTTAAAATTCTTTAGTGCGGCTCTATAACAAAATCGTTTATCTGGATTTGGCTCCCTTCAGAGAAAAGGTTGAGAACCGCTGGTTTAGGAGTTTAGGAAATTGTTGAATTAGTTGTAAAAAAATTTGGTAAATCCACACATCATTTTGTGCATCATGAATTTACGAAAGGTACAACTATAACATATTTGGCAGTTATATGGCAGCCAGAACTTCCCCTGGAACTATTAGCAGGTCGCACAACTAACACAAACCATGTTCAGTGCAACTCTGTGCGTCAGGCAATGAATTATAAAGTTCTTACAGTTCCATTTTCAGTCGACAGCTGCAAAAATCAGCACTTTACATTGGAAAGTCTGCCAGTAAATCCAACGCGTAACTCAAGCCACTGTACAGCAATCAGTTGTTACTGAAATCAGATAATCATTGACGTATAAAGACCACTGTAAAATAAAATCAAAAATACGGAAGCCCACCAAAATTTTCCAAGCAAGTTCAGTTTGTAGCCACATAAAAAGTTGATGCTCATACGTTTGAACTACCGGTTGTTTCATATAATTGCGTTCACCCTGGTTGATTTTGTTAATGATACATAACCTGTGTGAGGCATTTTTCTCAAAGTATAACACACAATATTTTCATGTCTAGATACACAAAATACATTAGAATCCAGTTTTCAATGTATTAGACACTAACGATTATATATAAGTGTTTACAACCTGCATCCTTTCTGCAGATAGAGTTAAATTGATAACGAGGCATTACGTGTTACTTCCAAAGTTTTAGATAGCACCTTAGAATGAAACAGAACCGTTTCAAGTGGGAATCCAAAGTGCAGTTAATCCTTTTCAAACTTTTCTTTCGCAAAATAAAATCTACTCGGCCAGTTAAAATATATCATTGCCCAGTTGTTGGTATTTGATCTGCATGTGTTCATTTCACTTTGTTGAATATCGTAATTGTATTTTCTACCTTTTTGAGGTGATTATCGTTGTGTTTCATTGTTAGGTTCATTTGCAAACCAACCCCTCCATTCTATTAATTATCTCAACTCAACAGCAAAATTTAATCAGGAAGCGTTTCAAGTGCAACTAACAGAGTTTTGGATGATGATTTCAAAACTCTTGTCAGATTTTTCTTGCACGTCAAGTTGTTGAGATATTTTCAATGTAATTTTTTCAGGTAAAGTTACTGTTCTGTATTTCACCAAGCACCACGGATGCGTTTTAGAACCAAATGAATCAAGGAAGGGTGTGACAACAAGCACATTCGTGTTTTCTCTGAGCGGCTGGCAGTGATAGCGTGACTTGAGTAAATAACTCGACTCGAGTCATGATTTTTGGTGACTCGACTCGAGTCACATTTTTGACCAATTGACTCGAGTCAGAGTCATTTTTACAAAATTTCCAAACATCTGATTGACAAAATCAGTTTGTTTGCACACAAAGAAATGAGCTTTTATGGCTTCAGTGATGATTAATGTTAGCGAAACGTTTTTGTTTTGACTGTGCCTTCTAGCAGTCCCGTCGGCACGGGGGACTTCGGTGGGCTTATCCCCCCATAAAAGCACCAAGCCCTCCTAAATTGTGATATAAAACATTATGAATGAGTGGAGTTTTTATCAATTTTTCCATTTCAAGCCCTTTCCACAAACACCAAGCCCCCTGTTGAAGACTTTCTGGCGACGTTCCTGTCTCCTGGTGGTGTTATGCTAAATTTGTAGCACCAAACACGGAGGTAGAGCTAAGACTTTGCTTTTCACTAAGGTGCCATCAGGGCACAATACATTGAACACATTATTGTGGTATGGCAGTCGGCCTCATACTTTCACTTTGGGTCTATTTCAGAGCTGAACGGATTTATGTTTTTCAAATCCAAATCCAATCCAAAAATTATATTTCAAAATGCAATCCAATCCGAAAAGCAAATCTTGTTTAGGTCAAAACCCTGTCACTGGTATTAGGCTAGGTCCATATTTAATCTAACTCAAAGACAAACAAGTAGTGGGAAAACTAATTGAAGTTATCTGCCATTGGCTCAAGACATCGAAACCACTGACACAGCAGTGACTTGTTGCATCCACAATGTTGCGTCGCCTTGAGCCAACCAGGCAGAGAGTCAAACTTTAATCAGACTCTACTGGCGCTAAAAACATAAAAACACGTTAAAAACTTGCCAACGTTTCGACAGTTGATACAACTGTCTTCATCAGGGCTAAAAAGCGAAATGCCGTGACATGCGAGCACAGATGTTGTAAAATGTGTGCGCTCCAGGTGGCGCCGTGCTGATAATAACTCGGGAGACGGGGAACATTGATTAAAAGATAAGGCAGTAAAAACAACAGAATGATGAACCAAGTGGTGGATAGAAGGAAGGAAATTTAGAAAATTATAATGTAGACTATCGTAACATAAACCGGTAGATGTCGGGAAATAAGTCCGATCGTTTTTCATTCATAGTGTCTTTGTCGCTATGTATGTGAAAGGATTCGATAAATCGGCGTCTGTAATAGCTGGATTCAAATTCCAAGACTTTTGAGTTATCCCAATCCATTCTGTGATTTAGATCAAATGTATGTTGCGTTAAGGCACTTTTGTCGAATCGTTTGTTTTATATGTCCGCTTTATGTTCTTTCTGACGGGTTTCCAGGCTTCTTTTGGTTTCTCCAATGTATCGTTTATTGCAGTCACGGTATGGAATGGAATAAATAACGCCTTGTCGAGACTTTATATCCACGGGATCTTTGATGGTAGTTAGAAGGTTGCCCAGCTTTCTCACCGGTTTTGATGTGACTTGTATTTTGTGGGTTGTCAAGCATCGTTTGATTTTATCGGTAAGTCCCGGGAGATAAGGTAATATGGCTAACCTCTTGTTTCATGTTCTTGGTTCTTTGTTGCGTTTGCAGATTTCTTTCTATAGAGCAGTCTGTCTGGATAACCGTTTTGTTTAAGAGTTGATCTGACGAGACCGATCTCTTTCTTTCGTTCACTTTCTTCGTCACAGAGTTTGTCGACTCGATGTAGCAGCGTGTTCAGTACTGCGCATTTATGTGCAAGAGGATGCTCTGAGCGAAAATGCAGGTATTTACCAGTGTGTGTTGGTTTCCGATATACCTTTGTACTAAGCTGGCCATGTTCCAGTCGTGTTATTAACGTGTCTAGAAAAGCGATTGAGTCATTCTTTTCTTTTTCCATTGTAAAATTAATTGAGTTCTCAACTGCATTGGTATAGAAATCGGTTAGCTTCTCCTGTTTAAGAAGAACAAAGGTGTCATCGACGTATCGTTTCCAAAGTTTCG
>Ga0210059_1010195_pt1 | contig 14547 bp, 9 predicted proteins | sample Ectturendosymbi2_FD_188042 | JGI IMG/M metagenome (GOLD analysis project Ga0210059, IMG submission 188042) | Ecteinascidia turbinata endosymbiont from Florida, USA - Sample 2 (SPAdes) (version 2) | ecosystem: Host-associated > Tunicates > Ascidians > Unclassified | place: Key West, Florida...
GCACAGCCAAAAAGTTAACAACAGACCCAGAAACACCTGGCCAGTTCTTCAGATTTTGCAACAGGTTTGAATGGTGACGAAATACCACAAGGTAAATCGTATCAATCACATTGACGCTGGCATTGTTCCTTTACTTCCCGCTTGCGTCACTTTTTTGCAAAGCTTTGCAACGCTATATCTCGCCAGCCAATTGAGCTAGAGAGCTGTTCAAACCATCTACGGATTAAGAAAGTCCTCCAGAGATTGAAAAAAAGCTTTTCGTTTTGGAGTTGGAGTATTCTGGAGGTAACGACACAATGGGGAATGTTTTCGCATTTTTGCCCAACTTTACCAGGCCCTGGGCGCCAATCCAATGAGCAATTTTTTGTCTCAAGGTTGTTTTGGAAACTAGGCTGTTGTTCGCGTCTTTACAGCTCTTGATTGACTTGCTAGCATATCTGAAGCCGAAATTATGGCCCAAAAACCCAGTTTTTGACAAAATTCAAGAAGTTTTATAAAAGATAAAATTTGCCCACTCAGGGCAATTTTGACAAGCCATAACTGTCAGCAGTTTGAGCAAGAGAGCTGTTGAAACCCTTCAAAGACTCGTGAGGTCTTGTAAGTTAGAAAAAAAATTAAGTTTTTGGTTTGGGATTTTATGTCCACAGGATCATTACTGCGGTATGTTTTGCAGTTATTTTGATGACGTCATCATCTGATCCAGCGGGTCAATATTGTGGATTAAAGTTTTTTGGATTCTAAGCTAGAATACGAGTCTTTGGAGCCCTTGATTGAGTTTCTAGCGTTTGTGGTTCAAAAGGTATGCCAAAAAAATTCCAAATATTTCAGGAAGTTATTAGAATCGAATATTAACTCATTTCCTTAATTGATATTGGATCATTTTTGCCATAACTTGTCAATCAACCCTCTAACGTCTCGTGCTATAGCCTGGAATCAAATTAACTCCAGATAAGCTTTGAGCCACAATATCGGTTGGATTGTTGAAATCTCACGGATGTTGACGTCATCACATGTTTTGACAGATCTGTCAAAGCATGTCAAAACATTCTGTGGTTGTGTAAACATCGCCAAAAAGGCCGACAACCCACACTGAATTTTTTAAAAGTTCTATTCTACTAGCCTTTCCCCATATACAGAGAGTTTGAACAGCTTTCTACCTTAAGCTGTTGGTGAGTTATGGCCATATGGAATATGGGTGTAATCCATCCCAAGCTAGCGTTTGTGGGTGTAGAAATATTTACAATATTTTTGTTTTTTGACACAAAAGTTTGGCTCCAGATATACTAGAAAGCCATTCAAGGACTCTAAAGGTGCGGATCAGAGCCTAGTTTCTAAAATTGAACCAAACTATGGCCCATTGGATTGATGCGTAGGCCCGGTAAGGTTGGTCAAAAGACGCAAAACACTCCTACTTGTGACGCTCCCCCAGAGAAACCCAAACCCAAAACGAATTTGTTTTCAATCTCATCTAGAAGACCTGCGTAGATCGTAGATCACGTGTCAAACTGGTGGCCCGCAGGCCTCTTTATGTGGCCCGCGATACTTAAATTTTAAGACTCAACCTCCTTATTGTTTTGGAACAGTAGTGGTATATACCTGTTTTCAAAGAAGAACGATGATCTTTGCTAAGTTATAACTGTTATTTTTGGTCATCTTACTGATCGAACATCTCTATTTAAAAAGTTATTAAGTTTTAGGGTTCCTTTCAGTGCAATATACCCTTTGTTATGTCACACTGACGCTGTTTAAGCACTAGCGTAGATGATTGCGGTTAATTCTGTTACAACTGGCCCTTTGAGGACAACCATACAATTACGACTGGCCCATTGATGGCAACTATAATGCAGAGCCGGCGCTAGTTATTTTCCAGTGGTACGGCCAAAATCAGTAGAAATCGTTGATTCAGGGACATACTGTAATGCTCTCAGAGCAACCGGTTCTTTAAGCATTGAACTTAGAAAATTGCATCATTTCTGTTGTTTCCAAGAATGATTTCAGTGTTCTTACTTTATAAAAGTTTTTGTAAACAAACTGCTTGCTGATGTACCTTCATCATACAATGCACGATGAATCTTTAACACATCACTATGTTTGTGGCAAAATTCGTGCCTTAATCCCGCGTGCAAGTTTCAGTGCTTACTGATATTTGAAGCAAAGTGGCAACTCCATGACTTTTTTAAACACAAAACTCGTGAAAATATTTTTCAAATGTTTGTATCAAAATTAATCAATTATGTCATTTTCGATGAAAAAACTCTCCTATCTTGCTCATTTCAGAAGTGCTTTTTCTCTTTTCAACCTCGTTGCATCAAATTTGCAGGTTGTCTTTATCTCCATTTTTTTCAACAACGCAATAAAAATAATTAATATTTGATGTTACGATGATCAATTATTGCCATATGTTACACTAGTCAATTATTTCGATCGAAACCTATGTAGCTACTGGCAGCATTAATATAATGTACGTTCCTTAAATAAAACCAAAATTTCAAAATTTTATCACATTATCAAACATTGGTGAAAACTTCATTTGCGCTTAATTGCTTTTTACTTTTTATATCACAACTTATGTGACAATTTTTTAATAAGGCGGAAAGTTCAAGGTTGAACAATGATTACCCAACACAAAATTAAACCTTTTAGTTCGAAGCTAAAATTGAAACCTTTTAGTTCGAACTTTTGAGCCAGAAATGCTACAAAGTCGATCAAGGGCTCAAAAGATTCGTATTACAGCCTAGAATCCAAAAAAACTTGAGAAACAACTTCGCTTCACTGGATCGGCCGATGACGTCATGAAAAGAACCGAAAAACTGGTTTCAATCATGACCCCATGGACCCAAAACCCCAAACCACAAACTTGAAAATTTTTTTTAAGTCTAAATTACATCACATCACGAAAATTCAGAGGGTTTGCACAGCTCTCTAGCTCAATCTTCTGCCGATAAATGGCTGGACAAAGAGAGGCAAACTATATTTGTTGTGAAACGTTTTGTTTTTTATCAGAAACTGGGTTTTTGATCCATGATTTTGCCCCCAGGTATGCTAGAAAGTCAACCAAGGCTCCAATAACTCGGAGGATAGCCAGGATTCCAAAAAAGGTTTGAGACAGAAAAATGGCTCATTAGGTTGGCACCCAGGTCCAGTTAAAGTTAGACAAAAAGGAGAAAACATCTTGCAATTGTGACGTCAGCCACAGAGAAACCCCACTCAAAATGAAAAAATTTTTTTTATATATGGACTACAAGACTTGGTGAATCCGTTGAGGATTTGAAGAGTTCTCTAGCCCAATTGGCTGGAGAGGTATGGGGTTGCAAAGCCTTACTAAAAAAGCGTCGCAAGTACCTTGTTCAAATTTGATTTTTTAAAAGTGTTGTACAGTAGTAATTGCAGGTTTGTTTCAATGTTTCTTTACTTGATTAGCAAATGTTGCTATGCTATTGCTAGACACGCCACAGAAACTATACGGTTCTCACTTTTCAGAAACTTGGGATAGTTTTGCAGACCTCGAACCAAGGCGCGACGAAGCCAGGTCGTGTATGTAATCATTTTGCCTGATTCTAGGCTGCAGATCCAAAGGAAGGACCCCGTACCCCCCGGCTGGAGGGGCCTCGGGAAAGAAAGGTGCTCCCCAAATCTGACTGAGTGCATTTTTACGCCATATAGAGACCCCATAACTTAACTCACAAAGAACTTACATCACACGTTTCCACTTCAAATATTCATATTTATCTAAAAGTCAAAGAAATTGATCTCCACACGACCCGTAACTTCCTGAAGCCAACCATAGCGAAGTGCATTGTGAATAGCCTCGCTGTCAACATTTTGCTTGGTAAGCTGGCAGTTGTGCAAGTGACGTTTGCTGAATCCACGTTGATTGAAAGCATTTTTAGTAGCCTAAAGCTTAGTAAGGCATTATTCAGGAAAATTAAGTTGTAGACCAGTGGCGTAACTAGAGGTTTAGCCAGGGCCTACAGCCTAGTAAAAATAATCAGGAAAAATGGTGGGAAACGTAGCTGAAAGAGGCCCACTGGCCACCGTACGGGCCTCACGCCAACATTCAGAAAACAGTTTAGAAATGAAATTGTATCCGGTTGTGTCCTTGCAAATATACTAGTACCGACATCACCGGAAAGCAACAGTCAAAAACGTCGGAATAACGCAAAAAAATAACTACTTGCTGAAAACTAAAAAAGTACTGAATACTGCAATATAAGGACAATGAGGGCTCAGTTTGTGCATTTAGCTTGTCAGGGTGGAATGTTCGCACCTTGTACGCCCGTCAGTCACACCACTGTTGTCGACCTGTGTTGCATGCTTTCACTGTACAAGAATAGAATAATCGGTAGACCTATACAATCACACACAATCGTATTCGTAGCCCGCGCCTGTAATATGCAGTGTATCTTGCACCAGAGTTGTCCAATGAAAACTCGAAACTTTGAACCAATGACAAATCTAGTTAGTTAACGAATAACATTGTGCCGAGTGGTGGATCTCGGCCCAACTGTGGGCCGTTCAGCACTTTTTATTGGGCCGCGTAGCACTTGTTGTGGTGGGCCGTGTTTACTGCGCCGGTTGCGTGGGATCAAACATAGGTCACTGTAACAAGTACACAGAACATTGATTGTTTGACGTAACACGGCGTTGATGTTGTAATTCTGCGTAGAGTTTATTACATTAACAAAACATTGCTATGCTACAGATAACTGAATACAAAATAAGTTTGAAAATGGGCCATCACAAGAAAGCACGGGCGTTGTATCACGACTGAATAAATATGGGCGTCCGCAAAGGGGGGAAAACGGTCATTCGCCTCCCTTTTTGGAAATTGGGAAAAATAACCAAAATTTCTAGCAAACCTGAATCAGGAGCTTAATTCCGAACAAATTGATTGAATTCTTCCATTGACAGTTACCTGCCGGTATGATACCAAAAGTGCACTATCCTGGTCTTGTTCAGTGATGAGCTTGCAGTTCACTCATGTTCGCTGCTTTACCTGTCTGCAGCAGGGTTGCTGACCTGTCTTCACCAGAAAAGCCAGATCTTGTCCCAAATCTTGTCCCAAAGCCAGATCTTGTTCTTAAAAAGCCAGAGAGCAGTTTTAAGGCATTAACACATAAAATATGCATATCCAAACACAAAATAGACGTGAAAACTCGTTAGAAACATCGATAAAATACAATTTAACTCATTAGAAGCACTCACTTCCCCGTAATTCCACTGTCGTATGTTTCTTTCTTAACAATAAAATCGATCATCTTCAGGGAAACAGTAAAATCCTTTCAATATTTTGTGCATCCTGCATGGTTATAGACTCTTTTCAGAGGAGATTTGTAATGAATATGCAGCTCAAACAATGTTTTTCCAAATCCAAGCCTTTGCTTCTGAAAAAAAGCCAGAAAAAGCCAGATTTTGTCTGTATTTTTTTTAATTTCCCAAAAAAGCCAAAAGTGTTCAAAAAAGCCAGAATTTCAAAATCTGGCTTGAAGAAAGCCAAATTGGCAACCCTGGTCTGCATAGGCATGTTGCGAAACGTGCGTGCAGATATTTCTATTGCGTAACAATAACACGGCAACGAACATCCATGTGTTCACTTCAAGTTATTCAATAGGCGTTTCGCAGCATGCCAGTGTTGAACGCAAGTAAGACAGATAGACAGTGAGTTCCGACAGCGCATAGCCATGCATTTTTATAGCTTACTGTTTAAAAGAAACATGATAAGTTTGAAAAATCCATTGTTATTGTGAGATCGAATACTTGTCAGGTTTGTAGATAAACGTACACCGTGAAAAAGTCAGTAAAGACAAGCAAAGACTTATTGAAAGGGAGTTTGATTGCTTGCACAAAATCTTACACGTTTGCAGTTCTTGTTTCTAGGTGATGCTGGTAAGTGTTGCTAGGTAAAATAAAGACATATATTGTGCTTTTTTGAAAACCATGGCAGTTTGCCTCTTTGTAAAAACATCCCTTCTTGAAAAGTCTTCAGATAGTCTTTTGTGTGACTTATTGCAATATACCTGGCTATCGCTGCCAACCAAGAGCATTTTTTGTGACTACCGTCGTAAAATGGAGCAATTTCTTTTTGTGTATAAAAGGTAAAGCGCTTTGTGAACGTCCGTTTGCATTGCATCGTCAGCAACCTTAAAAGTATAAGCAAACTGTCGACGTTGCTCAACTTGGGGAAAATTTCTGCATACGCACAAGGAAAGGGGGCTTGGAGCAATTTTAACGAAAGTTTGCCGATCACTGCTGTACGCAATACTGCTGAACAGAGCTTCAGCAAGTTGAAGCTAATCAAAACGTTTTACAGATCAACTATGACTGATGAAAGGCTTACAAATCTGGCAATGATATCTATTAAAAGTGAAATTGCTAAAATATTAGATATGCCTGAGACTCAGTCAGAGTTGACAAAAACATTCGCATTTTTGAAAATATGGAAAATGGAAAGTCATTTTCCAAGCTTGAAACGCAGCAAATGCTCTAAGTCTGTCTGCTTTGTACGTTGTGTTGATGCTGTAATGCTTTTATAAGCATTTGTTAAAATAAATCGATGTTTTTTTTACATAAATATGCGCCGGCCCTGCATGGCTGACCTCTATTTTTCTTCACATTGCTTTAGCCAACATCTCTGGCCTCATAAATCTCTTTTGTAGCATTCTTCTCATATGGCTGAATCATCGAGGCTGGATTCTTTGTTCGGAGAATTGTTTCAACATTCAGGGCATTGCGATGTTCACAGTTTCAGCGGCATTCTTTGTCGCATACCATTACTCTGTGAAATAAACGCGCCTATGCCATCTCGCTTGCTTGCACTTGCAATAACGTTGTTATCATCTAATGTAATCATCCAAAATTCATGTGCAAATTGCGTGTCGGATAAATTGAAAAGCTAAAATCTTAGTAAGATTTAAAAACCCTCGTTTTGTGGCAAAGGAAGGTTGAATATCAGGATGTACTGTGATTTCTTTACCAAGGCATGGTTCACTCTTTTTTCATTCCCTTATTCAATTACAACAATCCCGAGATGCTCTAGGCCAGTGGTTCTTAGCCTGGGTTAAATTTATCACCGGGGAGTAAATTTAATCTTCCAAGGGGGTAAATTTATTGAACCAAAAATTGCAGCAAATGTACATTTTATGAATCATTGTGAATTGTATGCGTTTGTTAATTTCGCATTTGGAATATGTAAGCATCGTTGAGTGTATTGGGGGGAAATAGGATAATCTTGTTTGATAAATAGGGTAAGATATGTAAAAAAGGTTGAAGAACCATTGCTCCAGGCTGTAGGCCTGCTGCAATGTTTTGGCGTTTACGTGCAACGTATTGTGCAATACTGAATAGTGCGTAAATAGCGGAAGGTTGATCGAACTGAAAACCCTCGTCGACATGGCTGTTAGTGCCTAGGTATGGAGTTTTCGATTGGACAATGAAAATAAGTGGTTGACAGCCGACATTCTTGTTGGAGTACAAAGGCAAAAGGCAGTGAAGTGATGTTCCTAGCACGGACTGAACGTATTGAGCAAGAACACAATTATTTTCTTTTTATACGCTTGAAAAATAAGATGACTAACAACAGGTCGGGAAAATATTGCTGTTGAAGTAAAATCAAGTAGAAAATTCGAATATTTGGGAAATACTTTCATGTTGCAATTAGGGTCTCTCTAATCATGTTTTCGTAAAAAACGTTGCGTATAATGCTGGCGTAAGGCAGCCTGGATGACAAACGAATATCCAGTTGTTGAATCCATAGCTCTTGACAAAAAATACTGTTTGATATTTAAGATTTTACAAGTATGTTCGAAGATAAAAGGGGTTAAGAGGTCCGATACAATTGATTTTCAAAGCAGGGGCTGATAAAAAATGTATCCCAGTCATTCTACTGGGATTTTACTTTTTCGATATAGAGTATGCCATCTTCAAAACTTTGGTAAGTGCCTGAAATTGTTGATACAGCTAGCTTATCCTAACAGAATGTCATAGAATGGGTTCAGGGTCAGCCTAACAAACCTTCTGCTTACAGTAAGGAAGCTCTGGATTTTGGCGTGGTCTGTGAAAGTTAAAAATCTTGCGGAGTTCCAAACACGTATTTCTTGCGCAAGAGGTTGACGCCCAGACTATAAGAAGGCAATGTCTTAAAAACGCATATATCCCAATCGTTTTCGTAATTTTCTTTTGGTTTGTGAGACCTGCTTTGCTTAAACATTGGTACCAGCCTTATTGAACCAAACTGTGGTTTTCAAACGCAAGCTTGCTTCAACTTGGCTTATCTTATGTGGCGGGCGGTACAGAAAAATGTGCAAAAATCTGCAAGTGTTGGTGTTTTTTCGCCTCTTTCAGAACATGCAGGAACGCCTCTCTAAGAACATGATTCCTTTCACGAAGAAAGCCGCCGAGTTACTAAAAGTTATCTTTCCATTTCCAAGTGACAAAACTAGTTTTATTCACAAAGTTAGCTTTCTAGGTATCTTTATTCCCGTCTTGCACGTCGTCAGGAGGAGGGAAAGTACCATAAAAGTAAATTGTAACGCTTTTGATGATTTGCTTCATACAGTTGGACAAACATATAACATCATGTTTTGATCAAGACCAGTACTGCAGCTTTCGTCGCCACCTAAATCTATCATACGTTATATTCGTATTGGTCTTAAATCAGTGGTTCCCAACTTTCCAGTGTCATGGACCCTTTTGACTACTTGGCGGAAGGCTGTGGACCCCTTTCACTTAAACAAGTTAATACTTCTACGTACAATGCTATAAATGGATGCCATTCGCTTTGTGTGCCACAAATCACGAATGTTTCATGGAACTTATCACGTAAGAAATTGACATTGAATAACAATCAAACTGTCTTACGAATGGAGTTGTGTGTTACAAGTGCTGCTAAGTGCTGGATAATTTCATATAAATAGCATTAGGTGAAAAAAATGTGAAAAGGTTGTTCACCAAGCATTGAAATATTCAGCAACAGTATTGCCAAACGGTAAATGGGTAACCAGATTTTGAAAATCTGGTGAAATTTTTAAACTTTGTGACAAAAAAAGAAGTTTGGAAATAGACGAAAGCCTGGTGAGCTTTTATGGTATTTTCCAGTGCATTTAAAGAAGTTCTTTCCAGACGAAATCCAGCTAACTTTCTTTTTAGCATTGAATTGGCAAAACTGTCTCTATAACTCGCCTTGTCCTCAGGCGTGATCAGCCAGCCAGCTTGCAGGGTATGGTGCAGAGATGATCGGTGCCATTTTTGTGACTCCTGTTCCTGCTCCGAAAGTAGTGATTCCAGCTCCTTCTCCGAGGCTCATTAAAAATTTACACTACGGCTCCTGTTTACCCTTGGAAAACTTGGAACCAAGAAACAAAATCATATGGTGTTCTCACCTCAACTAAGTTTCGTTTAACTCGTTCACCAGAGTAGGCTACTTTTAGCGCAACCCAATGAAACAACTACTACTTTCATTTTACTTATTAACCTCCACTAATAAAGTCCACACGCTTCATTCAAAACACTTCACAACACCTTTTTCGCACAATTAATTTACTGTATCTCTCTGATATTGCAAATTTGCAAGATAATAATAGTGTGTTTAGGAATACCCTCACATAAGGTGCATTTCTGCTGGCTTGACCGAAGCGCACTGCAGTTATTTCATTTCAAAGACACATAGGCTACACTGTTGTCTTTTACAATTCTCTACAAATACCAAATTGTGAATACTGCTTACAAAACAAGATACAGCGGAGAGGTAAAACGCTCATTGTAGACGTAACTACAAGATTAAAAAATACAGTCTTGTGATACAGACGTTGAGTTTGGCTATGCGCCAGTCAGAATAGAGTCCGTCAATCTGCCATTAACCCTCATCCTCAGCAGCCTTTATTGAATAGGTCACTGTCCAATTTAACCAAGAGAAAAGAGGCATGACGTCAATCTAACAATTAGCATGTCAGGGAAATTTTAATAAAAGCAATTATTGGGTTCCTGTCAAATCTAAAAATTTCACTCCTGCCTGCAAGTGCGGGTCCGGTATTTGTTTATAATTCCGACTGCAGGTTCAGCTCTGGCAAAAAACATAGATTCCGGCCGGAGTCCGCACTCCGTCTTCGTGATCACCTCACGAAGTTTTTTTGTCAGGTGAGAGTCAAGGTTAACAGGTTGAGGTGAGAGCTAGTGTTACGTGATAGGGGTTGGAAATAAGATTTAAGCCAGTGTAAGATTTCAAATCTGTTTTTTCTATAGGCAAAAATATAAGCTGATAAGCCCAGTAAGTTTTCAAATTCATCTTACTTCTGCATATTGCTGAATAAGCGATGCTGTTGATCATACGTTGAATTAATTATGGTGATCAGTTGCAGCTAGAGTCCAATTGACTGTACTCACAACTTAAGCCTAGTACTTATTTTCATTTTTGCCTGTGTGGAGCTTTTTGTTGAAACATTAAACAACTTCTCATTTTTCAGTACTAATTTCCGCTATGTGTTTTGAAGTAGTTCTAGATGATTTAGTCTTTTACATAAAAAGCTCATGGACTCCCAAAAATACGTCTGTGAACCCCTGTTTGGGAACCAGTGAATTAAAGGATTGTACAAAAAGTGACGTTAATTCGGTTCAGGTATTCAGGTCCGTACTTGACATAAGCCACTTGATTTCATTAAAATATATCCTGCAACAATGCATAGTCATTTCGTGTTTCTTGTACTTGTGGTCACACTGATGATAAACACCGCTTCTGGCAGATCTGTCCCTGTAAAGCCACTACCTCCAATACATATTTGCTGCAGAACAAGGTAAGTCTGAACAATCGGTGTTATTTGAAAAGTTGATTATGCATTTGGTGGACACAATTAGCAACAAACATAGTAACAAACACCTTTTCTTACAGACCCTGTACAAGAGAACGTAAGCCTGTGTGTGGAAGTGACGGAAACACTTACAGCAACATGTGGCTCCTCGTGAATGCGTCTTGCCAATCGTATGTTTCTTTCAAAGTTTATTTAGATGTTGTAGTGAGCGACTTCACTTAATCCTGTTGAAGGTGACGAATGATCAACTTCAGTTGTACAATCATACTTTTCTGTCCCTGCAATTTTCTCCAGCTTTGCCCTATTGACCCCAAATTGAATCACAACTATGACATTTATGTGCAAGGGAACAACTGAATGAAATTTTTGTTTAGCTCGGAAGGCGAAATATCCATGAAAAAAATGTTCACAAAATGTCTGATCATGTTTTGAAAGTAATAAAAATTTATAAATCATTTTGAAGAGAGCAGGTATTCCTAAACGATATGATTATTGGAAGCATTTTATTATAAAAGCGAATGAAGATTGAAACAACCTGATGATGAGACATTGGTTTCAAAATAAATATTGTTATTCTTGCAGTATGAACAACGGCGGACCAATGATCACGAAAGCTCATGACGGACCGTGTTGTTAACAACAGCGATGAATGCCACTCAGTGAGCCAGATCAAAGCCTGGTTGTTATTTGTAGTCAGAAGATGGAGCAATAGTTGTTATGTTTTCGTGTAAAATAAACCAATCAATTGCAGCAGGTTTTCCACAGGCGTTTTTTTGCAGTTGTAAATTTTACAAAGGTCTCCATCGGAACTATTTTTCTCACAAATTAGTATTGTTTGGAATAGACCTTTAGTTTATATTGTTACCTAAGCCCTCCATGCAAGGGCTTCTCAAACCCTTTTGTTCTGCCGTCCTATTTGAAAAATGAAATGTCTATGCCACCACTTTGATGGATAGCCTGCACGTTGTACGTGTAATAGTCCCATTACAAAACTCAAGTGGTATTTTTGTCAATGGCGAAATCCTACATATACACAAAATCCACGAAAGTCACCACATTGTTGTGAAAGAACCACGCAATGGAAACCGTAAAGCTAATGTAAAATTAACACAAAAAAATATATTCATTTTATATACGATATCAAACACAACTAACTGCCTGGAAGAACTTGGTGGCTTTACTCAGATCATTCATTCAAAGATAGATGCAAGACAACGCAGGACGAAGAAATTTTTTCTCAACATTTTTCAAAAAAGCATCAGTTTTTGGACTGGATAACTTTCAATTTTGTTGGTGCCGCTTTACACAAATGTGTTGTAAAAGTTGTGCAAAAGAACAAGAGCTTATGAACGGCAGGTTCAGAAACAGCTGGGTGTTTGTTATTTGTTATTATCCAAAAATCACATGATGTCTTTATTGAACATTCCAGCAGTTGCAAACCTTTCCTCTTTGATAACTCTACAAACTGATACTGGGCTTGTAATGGCAGGTATGTGAAACGTAAAATTTTAATTGTCTGTGGATTGCGGATCCACTTTTTTTTCTGAATCAACGTTCATTGGAAGTAGGTTTGAAACTGTGTATGACCCCAGTTCATATTATCAAACATAATCTTGAAAATCAACTTCCTGAAAAGGTCTTGCCCATTTTAAAAGTGCTGCCACATGTTTGTTTGCAACATTTACTGGATCGAAAAAAATCGGCTTGATTTGAAAACCAAAAACTATGCTTGAAATGTTTGAATTGAAGTTGAAAATGCTGCTTAAAATCATTTATTTATGCACCTTATCGGCCAAAAAACTTTAAACTATTTGCAAATTTGTTTCGTAGAATACAGATCATGCTGAAACCTGGAAAATCTTATACCAACAAAGTTTAGGCTTCTTTTCAAGAGTTGAAAGTGACAACACTCGCGGAACAATATTTTAGTGCACTCTTCCTGCTAAGGAATGAAAAAAAGGTCACAAGAAATTGTAGCAATGAAAAGCACATGAATCAAAATAATAAGGAACTGAAATTAGAAACGCTTGTTTTGTCTGTTGGTGAAAATCTTCACGCGACGATTCACGTAATCCTCGGTTTACAGGAAAACGAGGATGACAATTAAGAAGGAAGAAAACCGTCAATTCACAAATCACTAGATTTGTTGAAATATCACCAGGGGCGGCATCAATGCTCGTGTCGGAATGAATACAAGAAAATAAACATGGGTCAGTTCGTTACAACAGTCATAACGAGCTTAGGCAGATATCCAACTGGCAGCGTAAAACACGGTGCTTCCTCCACAAGGGCTGCAGAAACAATTCCACTGTAGGCCTACTTTTAATTACTGCATCGTACGAAGTTTACAAAAATTTCGATTTCTCATTTGACAATTAAATTATTTTTGCCACCCAATTTGGTTCATAGCTTGTAAAACCCTGCTCTCTATATTGTCTAAACCCTAAAAATTTGAGGATGCTTGAATTAATTTTCATGAAATGTGTTTGAATATTTTTTCCATGGCTGACCATCCTTCTTACTTTTCTGTGAAAGATGACAATACAATCCCGGAAGATATCACGTGAATTTATTTGCCTACACAGCGTTGAAGGAAAAATTCGATAAATGTTAAAATACAAATTCGACTTTCCACGTCGCTAATCTTATCACGTTACGGAAAGAACGGCATGTGTCCGACTTAACCGAAAAAACAAAAATCTCTGACGCCTTGCAACCCCAACACCGTCTCCAACACAACCCTGTTTTTCAAAATTTGGCAAGCGTAGATTGGCATGCAATATGAATGGAATGCAATGTTTTTTTCTGCAAGTGAGCTCTGAGCAAATGTGTCTTTTTGTTTTTTCGCAGCACCGTACTGCGATTTCACTTGTGTCTGGATGTCATTGTCATCCTTCAGTGAGGCATTTAGTGATGCAACAAGATATATAAGTTGGTCAGAAATTTGTAAACCTTCACCATTCCGGAAAACATTCTATTTGGCGGGTTGTTTATACCTTGTAGCAGCGCGGTGGCTGCTACTTGAGACGCGCTAAATTATAACATCCCCAGTGGCTCGAAAGCTACTGGGATCTCCCTTTAGCCTAGCGCTTTCGCGTGCAGGCGAGCCACAACAACCTTTAGGAAAAATTGGCCTGCACGAGTTGTTTATGTTGAAAATCAAAGCAATTTCGTGTTGAGCAGCATAATCACAACAAATATTCTGGAGACATTGAAGTCCACTAATGTCAGTGGCAAACACACATATTGCACCTTCAAACATTAGATCAGCTATGTCGAACCGAATTTGCCTGCTGAGTCAAAAGTTATGTGGTTATCATAACCAGGGCCCCACATTGAGTGACATATTTAAAAAGGGACGCACATGAAATGACTTGCTTTGATCTCAGCAAACCAAAAAACTTTGAGATAATCCACTGAAAGCGTTCGAATCCTAACTGGAATGGTAATAACTGTTTGGCAGCATTATCCACTTCGTAAGTGTGATTTCATTGGCAAGTTTAGTGGAAAAGGAACAAGGGTAAAAACCAGAAACTAATAAAAAAGTTTTGCACCAAGTTTATTGGCAATCTGAAAATGTCCCAGTAGACAGTACGGACGTGATAAAGCGGCTCTGAGGACTACCTGCAGCAAAAATGTTAAATATAAGTTCGTCAAATCAGTGATGTAGTCGAGACCGTAACCTTCGATACGGATACCGAGACCTAGTTCAAATTCGAGACCGAAAACAAGACCTCATCAAAAATTC
>Ga0210059_1010196_pt1 | contig 14547 bp, 6 predicted proteins | sample Ectturendosymbi2_FD_188042 | JGI IMG/M metagenome (GOLD analysis project Ga0210059, IMG submission 188042) | Ecteinascidia turbinata endosymbiont from Florida, USA - Sample 2 (SPAdes) (version 2) | ecosystem: Host-associated > Tunicates > Ascidians > Unclassified | place: Key West, Florida...
TTGCAGAAAAAGGTTCATCACGCTTGCTGTGTACTTTCTTCGGAGTGTCGTAAGCGGTCTGTGGTCGACCGCATCCACTTGGTACTTCCGTAGCGAATGATGGATTGCTGCGTGTGAAACGATCCTCGCACCCATCCCTTAGTGCCGTTAACAAGCTAAACATACCGCAAGTACCGTTTCTCACGTCGTCGGGATGAACGGACCGGGAATAGAGCCGTTTTACCAGTTTTGGTGGCGCGTGCTCAAGCGCTGTTCCACTTAGGCCAGTGGTTCCCAAAGTGTAAACCGCGGCCCAAACAAGGGTCGCGAAGGGTCAAAAATGGATCGCGGCCAGGCAATCCAAACATGGGCTGTATATTTTCAACGCTACCGCTGCTTGTCAGTGTCTGTCTGTAGCGTAGGTACTTATTGAGAAAAGAGTAGATTGCTGACATTGAACACGAACTTAGCAACTTACTGACAAAAGCCATCCATACAATCAGTGTGTTTTCATGTTAACATACGCTGTTTGAGGCGTGGGTCGCGAGATGTTCACCAAACTTAGATTTGGGGTGCGCTCAAAAAAGTTTGGGAACCGCTGACTCAGGCGGTCTACCTACCGGAAACAAGCTCCAACTACCAAACTTGTGAGTCTACATGCTTGGAAATGGTGCAGTCTACATCCCGCTAATATATGCACGGCGCTTTCTTAAAAGTGAGCCAATCAAACACAAATTAAGTGAAAAAATCTAAAGCCAGAAAGAACATTTCGAACAGCACAGCCTACAGGGGATTAAGGGTTAAGGATTTGTGGCGCTGTACTCATACAGGGTTTTTTTACTGACATATTGTGACAAAATGGGCGGGGTAAGTTTTGTGAAAATGGCGTGACATAAACTACGGCGCCATCACTTTTTCGAACAATTATGAACTCAGACTTTTTCACTGTCGTTCAAACGAGGTCGAAAAAATTATTTGAATCAATGCAATGTCTTGCACAATGAAACAATGAGATCAATAGCTGCACCCTATGACGTGAGTCTCTCCATAATATAAAAAGATAATTCTCCTTAAGATAAATGGTGTGTAATATAATTACGAGCTTAGTATGTTAATACATAGCCTTCTCTGAGGGGCGCTTCGAAGCAACTTCAATTAATATTCACTCGTGCAAGTGAACGCCTAGGTAACACAAAGTGCCACTCGACTTGGATACTTCTGCCTTAGCCACGCAAGGCAAAAGGTTTTCAAAGTAGACAGCCCGAAAACACGGGACGTTATTGATTCTAACTTGCAAAGGCTATCTCGCTTTGAAACACGAAAAGCGGAAGTACTGTATGAACAGCACTTCTGAAAATAGCGGCCAAAGCAAACGAAGCAAATTTATGTAAGCGAACGTTTCCGTAAACATTGTTACCATCATCAGTACGATGAGATATGAGAGGCAGCAAACTTGTCACTTGCGTGCTATGTCGGAAAACGAAAGCAATGCGTTGTATAAATTGTGCTATGACGCATCATTACAAACAAAAAACCTGACAAGACGAACAGTGAGGTTCTTTAAAGCGCACCGACTGTACCACCAAACCGCAGAATACATAATTTTCAACAGAAAAAATATCCCAACTTTTCTGACTGTAGAAAGGCGTGTATTCGTCTTAATTGATGGTCCCTCCACTTTTTTAGGACCACTAAACCTTCGGCTGCGAGGTAAGCACAAGTAAAATAAACAGTATAGAACAGTGGTTCTCAAAGTTGTTTTCATATTGCCCCCTTACAAACCCAAACACTATCAACTCCTCCCCAACAATTTCCTTTTTTGCAAAAATTTCACACTACCTTCTGTGATGAAACAATAGACGATTATGAATCAAACAGACTCATACAGTCAGTAACTGCAATTAAAACAGCTTGTCCTTGCGTGCTGTAGACATTCCTATCTACACCAACCACGTTGTTCAGTTCTTTATATGTTGGATAAACAAATAATAAAATCTGTTTTCATGCACAGCTTTTCCATCCCCAATTCCTCCCTGGAACAAATTTCCTCCCTGGTATAAAAAATTCATAGCTTAGTGAGCCTAGTGGCACCCATTGGAGAAACACTGGTGTGTAGACACTATAAATGTATAAAAGCCGAATTCTGAGACACGTATATATAGCAGAAGGTACCTTGGACGCGACCATACAAAGCAGTTGATTATATCAGGGGTGGAAAACTTTTCTGACTCCATTTTTTGTAGCAATGGTTTCTAGAAATGCTCTTGTCTCCCAGGATGTTCGCATTGAAAAGTCCCAGAGAAAAGTGATTTTATTTCACGTATTGGCCGAGTTTCCTTGCTTCTAATCTATAAGTTGTGCATACGTTGCACTTGGTACTAACATTTTATCCCAATTGAAAATTGCTTGAAAGCATTAAAATATTTAGCATCACAAACTTTAATGAAACGTAAGCATATCACGACGAAACTTTCCCGAAAATTAGCAACCCTAAGCAGAAAATATACAATTGCCAGTAATGCTTCTTGCAAGGATCAGAAAATAATGGGTGATATTCTTTTATTTGTCGTCATGTATACACTCAAGGTTTTATTGCACCCAGCAACTCTTCAGTTTTTCAGCTAAGCTGTTTGAACCGGTGTCGGAGCATCTGGTCCACTAACAAAACTCAATCTCAAATTTGCCAAAAAATGTTTAAGGTATTCAGCAAATGACCCATCAGTTGTGTCAGTTAGATTTTGTAACATTGTGCTCTGCAGAAAGAGTTATCAATATCGCTGTGGATTTGGTGCAGAACTGGAAAACATGTGATGCAACCTGTTTCAAACGTCGCTTGGACCTCTTCTGGAAACGTTTCTGAGAAGTTTGTAAATACTTAGTAAATGACTCTCTTCAAATAAGAAAAAATATTATTTGCAATTGCAGAAAAAGCATTAACAATTGGCAAAGTTATACCCAGGCCCGTAACCAGCTTGGGAAACCAGGAGGGCCGAAGAGTTTTCTGAGAGGGGGTCAAATTTTCAAAACTATGTCTAACACATTTTTCCAGGGTGGGCGAAAAATTTTTCAGGGGGAGCGAAGCCCCCATAGTCACGGTCCTGGTTATGCCTAAAAATTGAATGCATTTTTAGTTCATACGGACGCAAGAAAAAGTGGGCAAATCAATGCTAAAGTTGTTGTTTTAGTAAAAATGGTTGCTATGACTGCTTTTAACTTCTGCATTGTTCGTTAACAAAATTCTCAGCCCTCTCGCCCACTAGTTTTACAATCACGCTTTTATTACCAAGCCCGTTGAAAAGCGTAATTGTTTCCTTAGCGTCTCAGTGCAAGTGAGCGAATGCCCTTTACCCATCTTTGGACATCCCAAGTTTTTGCAACTTTCGTGTCTTCATCAAATTGCTCAGTGTTTTGGGCCTTGCACGGATCTGCATGTTTACCGATGACGTTATTCGTTCAGCCGCGTCTGAAAGTACTGTGACATCACACTGTGCATTTTGTTCGCTATGAGACGGATTTCCGTGCGTGGTTTCCCACAGAGCTAGAGGCAAACCAAATGACACGCAGACCGGTAGTGATAGCGTGGTGACGATTTAAAGGTATTTTCGCTTACATCAATCCATGACAACTTAAATTTCATAAACGTTTAAAAGACCACTTCCAAAAACTAATGCGAATCAACGGCGATACATTTTCAATCGAAAGAGTAGCTAGGGGACAACTTAACTGATTAAGTTTTCTACATTGTTTGTAACCTTACGATGCACATAATATTTTCTTCGGTACATTTGCTTTCGTGAAGTTGCCCATTCTTTTCTCGTGTAAACACAGCATGAATTTAAACCTGTATTACAGTACTTGTTTTCATTGACATGTGTTTTTTGACAGCTGGGGATATACCTATTGTGAAAGTGGTATTGATGCTTTTAATAGATTGTGTAGCAATTGATTCGTTGTTGCCAAAGTTCCGTTTTGAAAATGACTTAATTGAAGTTTCGCTTAAGTTGGTCTCAGCGGTTTTGATATCTTTCAGTTGAAGTGGACATTTGAGACTATCTTTGGTGGCTCCGTCCACTTGATGGCGATCGCTACTTTGAGGCTCATTTTATTATTTTACCATCTTTGGGTGGAATCGATCTAAGGTAAACCAGACACTGGCGACAGTTCGTTTGATAAAAAGAAAAAGTAATGGAGATCAAGTCATGCGAAGCCATCCACTTTATTTCACTTCTTTCTGAACTATATACAGGGCCAACCTTATAACGTTTCTTTTTCATTTTTATATTTAAGATTCCTTTATCTGAAGTTTTATTTCAGATCGAATGAACAACGAACGCTTTTGATGAAGTGTTTTATACAGAAGTAATATGAATGGACTAGTTTTGAGTTAACTAGTATCAAAAAACAATTTCAAAATATTAGTAGCAACTAATCAGGTTTTATTTCAAAATAAATATCTAAAATCGACCACTGTGAAGTGAAACAGGTTGAACTGTTCTCAAGACTTAGCTTCACGCGAGTGAAGTCTCAGACAAGTATTGGGTCTCCAACAAATGGTCTGGAACGATTAGCCGTAAACAGAATGCTGCACATGCCTCGAAATTGTATAAAATACATTTTTAGGTAAAATCAGGAATTGCAAAAAAATTTGTCGCTTTGCGTAATTCTAACGCAAGATCATTCTGTTTCGTGACTGTCTGTGCGTTCCTATTCTTTTTCATGAATGCAGGAAAAAAAGTGTTAACTAATTGGAAGGCCTCTAAAATATGTCTGGTTAAATAGATCGTGCTTCCTTGTCGTCTGAAATCAGTGTTAATTAATTCAAACGTATCTGCGAATATAAAGGTCAAGAAGATTTACAAACAACGAAGTGGAAGCAACTGTGTCACGGTGAAGTTTCTGCAGTCACAACAGCTCTGTTCAAACTGTGAAAGCGCTGATATGTATGAAATGGCGATGTCCATGAAAAAAAGATTGCGCATGACAACATTTGTTATGATGGCGATAGTTTTCCAGGTCTACATTTCTGTAACAGACATCTTCAAAAAGCCATGCTTGTAAGTGTGTACGTACATCTGAAGATATTTCTGACGATAATACACGTTCAAAATTATGATCCGTTGTGCAAATATTCCTGACCACTGACCCGATTTCCTGGTGCTCGCTTTCGAGCTGAGGCTAAGTCTAGAAAAGAATGCCGCTACTGGTCAATGACGCCTGATTGTAAACGCTATCCCACACAAAAAAGCATTTCCGAAGTTAGCCAGACTTACTCACACGATTTATTCAAATTTCGCAGCAATGCATGCACGCTGGCTATCTGGTAACAGAGACTGTTAGCAGAGAATAAATATTAGTGTTCAAAAGTCGACAAGCACCTTAAGCAAGTTAAACTGTAGCTTGGTGAATGCTACGTTGCTCCAACACCTTAATTCCTCCTGCGACTGTATTTTTGAACCACAGTGGTCAAGCAATTTAAATTGAGCGGAACAGTTTTCAAAAACACTGTTATAGCCTAAGGAATCCCGAATCCACCGTTTGGAGAGCTCTCCATTGTGCCTGCATGAGGAGAAAGCTGGAGATGGCCACGGCAACGTTATTTAAGATAAAACCTGCGCTCCTTTCTTTTCTTATCAAGTTTCTTGAAAATGGGGAAACTTTTACAATAATAAAAATAGCACCCCACAGGTCTTTACCCGTGGTTTATTTGACTCAATAAGATAAAAAAGGTTTTCGTGATCGCACTAAGTTTTCTGCGTAAACAGCATATGATACAGAGAACACATACTCGTCGCAGTAACTTGCAGATCACGCTTGGAGCGGTAGTGTAGGTTCCAAACCTCCTATTGGCTTTCATTTTACCGGTTCGCATTGAAAACATCGTTGAATCAAATAGAAGCGCAGAGGTGCCCTCTATGCCCTTGGCATTTCTGTTTCGCTGCGAGGTTGCTCTACTATGCCCTTGGCATTTCTCTTTCGCCGGCCGGCGCCTGGGCTACTGCAACACTGTTTACCCACTACTCATTGACCAAACGGCACGTGATGATGCTCAATGGTGTCGTCAGCGAATTGCCGCCCGCCCAGTGACACTGAGTTCCTTCCTGAAATTTGAAAAAGGCTTCCATTCAGCTGTGAAGAAAACCACGCTGCTGCGCAGACGGCAATGCGGCGCGCTTATACCACGAGACGCAAGCGCAACGCGTTCGACCGTGTGGCGGCAGTGAGTTGATGTGTGGAACGAGACTAGCGTCGCCTTCAGTGGAAAAAGTCAGGAAACGAATTCTCCGCATTCATTGCACGCTTGTTTATCAGGGTTGGCAAAAGGTTACTCGGTCGTCGTATTTCAACTTGGTTCAGTGCAATCACAGATGTTTACTCTACTAGACAGCAATGACTAAAAAAACAAACAGAAAATCCAAAATCAGGCCAAAGAGCAGAGACAATCATGCTTTCTCCAAACCACCCCAAACCAACTCAGATAATAGCAGACGACGTGGATTGGTGGAAGCAACCATGAAAAGCAGTAACATCGTAGGATAGGCTTTTGTTTTGACGTTGAATATACGGACGCAATGAGGTCAAAGTTGACGTGGCCCCACAGCACTTCAGATTACAATGCCCTGAAAGCTGAAAAACGCACTTAAGAAGAGAAAATAATGGCACATGGAGGCAAGATCCTTACTTCTTCTCAAATACGCTACCGCCACTGACATTGTTAGCAGCTCAACTGCCAAATTGAAATTTTAATGGGGAAATGATGTACATACGAACACTTCAAGTTTGGTGAATGCGTGTGTCTCCCAGATTTAACACAGAATGAACAGGTTTATGAACTCTTACGTCTCTGTAATGTTGTCGGAGTAGCTTTTCAGACTGCCACGTGATTTGCCCGATTTTATAAAACCAGTTGAAATTTTAAGACAATTTAAAAGCTCAAGGGTTGCTGCAAGCTTTCTAGGAATCAACCGACTGGGCTCTGCTTTCATGACTTTGCGATTATTTAGGCTTGCACATAACTGTTTTCAAGTACCTAATCTCTACAAAAGCGACGAAGTCTAACCAAACAGCAAACTTTTTGTCAGGAAATCGATTTTACGTAACACTACGCATCCTAGGTACTGAAATCTTATTAATAACATTTGCGATAGGGTGACCTACGGTTCATAAAATAGACATTCACAAATCTACCGAGAGTTCGGTTAAACATTGGACGGTTACTCATAAACCGCCCATTTAAATGTGGGGCACCACTGACGCGATGTATCTACAGGCACAGCACACGTAGCGGGTTGTGTCATGATGCTCCAACACGGGTACGGTCCATTGGTAAACAGGAAGAGTTAACGAATGGATAGCGTGGTTCTGCGGTAGATGTTTTGGACGTCAGTAGACTTCGTACGCCGTGATGAAAGTTCTGGAGGTGTTAACTGAGTTGTCATGACTTGAATTGTTGCTGCTGAATGTTGATGATTGCCTGGTTTCGTTTTGCATTCGCCTTTATCATCGAACGTGATCTAAACCGAGCTAACCGTGTAGGATAGTACTGTATGACATGTTGGGCAATTGAAAAAATCTTTCAATTCATAACAGCTAGCCTGAATCAAACAAACCAAAAAGGCACTAATCTCTGAGATTATTTTGGTCCAAAACCAAATCCAAAAGCACCCAAAATATTTTATCCCAGTTTGTGATAGGAGCCTCCTTTAAGCCGCAGTGACTAAAACAGATCCTTATAAACAGCTATGACCAACCCGCGGCCCCCATGCGGCCCAGTCAAAGGTTTTGTGCCATTGTGCGGCCCAGTTTAGATTTTTGCTGTAGTACAAGTAGCCTAGATACAAAAACCTGTCCTTATTTTGATAATCTTAAATTTGACACTTTTGATGCAGATGGTCCTCAGTGCAATTTTATCACGTTTGTCCTGCGTGCTGGGAAATTTCATACGTCCACTGACACCTTGGTGCCAAACTTTTTACTAGTTTTCTGATTTTTACTGTTGTTCCATTGACACTAAACTTGCCTATGACATCACACTTACGGACAACATAATAATGGTTAAAAGTGCCAAAGAGTTGCTACCATTGCAGTTAGGATCCGAACGCTGTCAGTGCATTAGCTTAAACTGAATTTAGTTTGCTAAGATCAAAGTAAGTCAGTCAATGTGCGGCCCTCATTAATATGTCATTCAATTTGCGGCCCTGGTTAAGATAGCGACATAATTTTTGGCTCAGTAAGCAATTTCGGTTGGATATAGTTGTTCTAAAATCCAAACTAACTGTTTCGCATCGCCTCAAAATAAATTTAACATTTAAAGTTGTATGCTTGTTGAATCCGATAACAGGCATGAGCTTGATTGCAAAAAAACAAATATAAACTTAAGAAATAATGAAGCCCGTAAATGCTGCAGTTTAAACGTCCTTTGCTGTGTTAAATAAGATACTAACTGCCTCCTATCTCGTCTAGGAGTTTCGTGTAAATCGCTGGTTTGAATCACTGAGGCAGACCCGTCTTCCTACACTGTCAGATACGTTTATCCCGACGGCAAAGCACCAAACAATAAAATTACCAAAATAAACAATAAAATATTTGTTTGCTTGATTTGAAACAATGACCCTACCAACACGGTTTGTGAAATTAAGCAGAAAACCAAGTTTATAGGAGGCACACACCGAAACCATAGCCACGCACATGAACGCGTTGAATTTACTAATTTTCCAAGTTCATGAGATTGTCCACCAACCAGATGTCCTGCCAAGCTCGAGTGAAACTATGGGGTTTGTTGATCATTTCCAACACAATTATATTGTTCCAGTGAGCCTACTTACGCGTTTCAGCAAATAAGTTTTTCCGCATAGAAAGGAGTCATTCATGATTACGTCACGGTCTTTTTGAACAGTTAGCAGCCTTAAAACGGCGACTTCACTCGCGCAACAAAGGCTTGTTTTCCGCATGGTGCAACGTATGCCTTCCAACATTGCGTGCGTAAGCCCAACCAGTTTGCTGTGACAGTGATTTGGATGCACTTGCGGTCTGAAGCAACTACAACCCGTACCAGCACGCGAGATGTTCATGCTAGCACGGGCAGGAAGGATTTAATGGGTGCACGACGGGAATGAATTACGCTGGTTGCGGTGGTGTTGATTGGAAGACGCTTGCACCGAACCGTTTCAGCTTACAACTACTAGTGCGTGAGGTTCAGTTGACACAAATGCGAATGTGTGAAACCAGCAGCACTCCGTGATTTACAGAGCAAAAATCATGCAACTGAGCTGATGTATTGCAGATGAATAGGCGATGATGAATCACTTGCTGAAATTGTTCTGGACAGGCTTGCATCTTGTGATGCTTCTTCGCCAAGGGAATACTGACAACGTTGCAACGGACGCTGTGTCGTATTTGCAAGGCCCAGAAAACGGCTCTTTTTTTGGTTATACCGTCGTTCCTCAGAGAGAAGGGAAGCGCATGACGTAAGTTTGCTTTTAATATATATTTTTCTATCTCATAAATTTTGCCAGCGGATTGTCAACTCTTCGTCAACATTTTAGAAACCCACTGTAACGGCTGCAGCCTTGTGTTAAAAGGAATTTGTTCGGTTTAAGGTTACAATGCGCACAAGATTGAAAACTGAGAGCTAAAGCTTCGGCATTACGCTTGCATGTGTTGTGACTATGAAAGCCTAGTCGGCTACTCGGCTTTATAACTTAAAGGAAATTTCCAACGTTTGCCTGAGACGCCACTCAGCCTAGTAAGCAAAGACGATTGCGACGTAGTGCAACCGTAACTTTTTGCAAAAAGTGCCATGCGTGTGGATATTTGAAACATGAAATTGTGAAGTAGATATGAGTGTAACCAGTATAGTATAATCGCACACCAAGTTTTAGATTTTTAAATTTGGAATGTTGACACATCATGTTTCATGATGTGAAACACCACACTTTAGTGTGGTGTGTATCCGAAACTGTTAGTTTTAAGTCCAATAATTGATCAAGGTGGACTTAAAACTAACAGTTTCGGTTAGACACCACACCAAAGTTTTTTTCGTTGTTTGATAGTAATAAGAGAAGGCTAATTAATAACTGTTCCGCACCTTGATCAATTATTTAGAAAAACATAGGTCAACAATTTTCCACGTCGTGTACCAAGAAATAAGATTGCCTTCTTAGATTTTTATCTTTGCTAGCCAAGTTTGTGGAAAACAGTAGGTTTTAAATTTGTAGACTGACCAGGGGCGTGCAACTGCAGAGGGGTGTGAACGGGGCGACGTCCCTAGGCATCCAAGGCAGGGGACCATCCAAAGAGTGAAATTACAAAAATTACGTTTTATTAAAATTTTGTAACTAGATGCTTCTTCGTATTTGTAAGGCTACTAACGTCTAGCACAGGGGTCTCAAATGCGGCCCCCGGACCGCAAGTGGCCCGGGAGAACGTTTTGTGCGGCTTAGTTTGTTCAACGGTTACTTAGTTTGTTCACCGGTGTTTGAAAGTGCTCGGCTAGCGAGTGAATAAGTCCCATTTAAACGAACGTAGAGACGACTAGAAATGATTTGCCTATGCTATCACTCATGGTACCTTTCGCAGGTCATAAGATGTAAAAACTGTTTGTAGTAAGGTTCAGGTACCCCCATTGTTGCGTTAGCGTCATAATGCAGCCATCGGGTTACTTTTTAAGGCCTCATTTGTCCCTTGGAGCAATTTGAGGTTGAGCCCCCTTGTCTAACACATGCTGCGAGGTTCTGATGGGAACTTGTCCGAGGGGGGTATGCAAACCTATGTTAAATGACCATAGAGCAGGGGGCACCAACGTGGTGCCCGCGGACACCAGGTCGCCCGCAAGGACCATGTAGGTCGCCCGCGGGCCTGTTCTAAAAATAACATTAGCATGATCAATGTCTTCACATTAACGAATATCAATACTAAAATAATTGGAGGTAAATTGAGCAAAGTTTTTATTTCAGAGGCTTGTATCAAACCAGTAGCCCTTCGCATTAATCGGTACACAAGAAGTAGCTTGCAGTTACGAAAAGGTTGGTTACCCCTGCCATAGAGAGAGATGAAGCGCTGCCATCATTATCTTAAAGGCCTAACACACTCTATTTCTCTTTCCTCCTTTGTAGGTTGGCCAATTCCTGCCAGCCTGTTGTTAATGTGCCATTTCCTGCTAGCCTATTGTTAATGTGCCACTTGTAGCAGTCTTGAAAATATCTCTCGATTCTCTGTCGAGCCTATATGGGCTGTTAACCTGGAGGGACGGGTATGGCAGCGAAATATTGCTGAAAAGTACTAAATGCGTTGTTTTCGTCATTCGTAAACTCATTATCATTTCACTAAAAACCCCATATTTAAACTTGCTTATTCAGAGTTCGATTTATGAGCAAAGAATGCTCCGTGTTACGTTGGTGTTTTGTCTTCTTGGTTTCATTTTTAGGGGCAATGCGAATTTTGTCACAGGGCTGTATGATGCGTGTAGATTTGGGGATAGATTCTTCGCTTTCAATTGTTCTATTAAATATCTTGGCTATAATCAGCATTAAAAGAGAATTCCTCATAGTCAATGTAGAAAATGACATAGCGCAAATATTTTATGATAGGAGTGCTCAATTTTGGAAGAGAAATTAATGAGTGTAAGTACAGAATGTAACTGAACTGTTCATATGCTCTAGTTCAGGGCTTCTCAAAGTTTTTTGTTCTGAGACTCCATTTTGAACACGGTTTTTCTATGTGACCCCATTAACGGATAGCTTTGAGCCCTAGACGTTAATGATACGTGTAAACGTCCCAATACAAATCTCAAAGGGCATTTTTGTCTGTAGCGAAATCATAAAAATGCACACAATCCATGAAGGCAACTATATACGGTACTAAAACTACCACGTAATGGAAACAGAGCGAAAAAAATTAACAAAAAACAGTTCAGTTTGTGGAAGTTATCAAATACAGCTAATGGGATGGAAGCACTTGATAATTTTTACACAGATTGTATCATCCAATCGTAGATTGATACAAGACAACGCAGGACGAAGGACATTCTCAACATTTTTCAAAAAGAATCGGATTTTGTGCTTGATGACTTTCAATTTTGAGAATACCGCTTCACACAAATATGTTGTGCAAAGGCCTAAGAGGCTATAAGTGGCTAGATCAGAAATGACTTGGCATTCATGTCTTGTTCTTAACCAAAAATGACATAAACTTTGTTTTGAAAATTCCGCTTGCAAATTTTTGTCGTTTATAACTCCGCAAATTCATCCTGGGCATGGCAAGTGTGTGGCCTCCTGAAATTTCGATTGTGTATCATAGTCGTAACCAAGGTGGAGGTAAGTCCTAAATTGCTGGCATATCTTGTTGTTTTGTGTGGTGACCAAATACTATTGCTCGTTAAAGTCAATATGTTTGGCCCCTTCTAAAATTTTTGGCCGGCTTCGCTACTGTTGTGTATGGTTTGTGGATCCAGCTTTTCCTGAATCGAAGTCCAAAGTGCTTCTGAAACTATGCATGAAGTTTTAAACTTTAGTCTAAAACTACTCAGTGTGCTCTCAAATCAGTTGGTCTAATCCCTAGACGACTAGACCCAGAGTTCTATGCAGAAACATGGCTTCGTGTCAGAATGAATGCAATAAGGTCAATATTGGTCAGTACGTTAAAACAATGATGACGTAACAACGCATAAGTTGTCCTTGGTTAATTGATAGCTCAGGCGGACATCCTAGTGAACTACTGACAGCGTGAAACACGGTATTGCCCCTAAAATGCAGTAGAATAGATTCACTCCAAGCTTCCTTTTAATTCTTTTGTAAAGTTTACAAAATTTGTATATCTGATTTGTTAAGCCAATTTTTGGCGACCCCAAAATTACATTTGGCGACCCATAGTTTGAGAAGCCTTGCTCTAGTTGAATAAAAAGAGTTATTTCTTCATCTGTTATTACTAAACAATATCCTCAGCAAATTTTTCTAGTTCAGAAAAATGTAAAGGACTGCAATGCATCAAACTGCATGGTTGTGCCATTGCAGATACTACTTACAATAGAAAAAATAGACAACTCTATCTCCTATCATGACTCACATGTGCTATCTTTTTGATGATACTGATTTGCATGCATAAATGCAATATGCAGTTCCTCAATGCATTCATATTAATAGAATAATTTTGCTTTTAAACATATGCCTCAGGCCAACAGAATAAAACAAACGATTAAAGACTAACACATTAAAAACAAAAAATACTCTTAAAATATTTTTAATTTTTCGAAGCAAATTTTTTTGTGAACAGCACTTTTTTACGTATTTCAAATGCCAGTATTTCTCACATTCCCAAATACTAGCATTTGGTAGGTGGGCATACAATCAAGCAGTTGCCCCGGGTATCACCAGATCTCTGCACGCTCCTGAGACCGAACAAAACAAAAACAGGTTTGTGGCGTAAAAATTTCATCTGCTTCGCTGAAAAACATGTACTGTTTCTCAAACACTTGTGGTGTTTGGATTGTTAGCTTATTAGCGTAACTGATATTTTAAGATTTCTACCAATGACATATTCTGTTTCACGTTGCTTGTTTTCATATGTAAATGTTCATTGCAAGTACGGTGCACAATTATAAGTCACACTTTTACATTATCTTCATGGCAGTAGTGGAAGAACTCAAGCGTAGATTGTAGCACGTTTAAGTCTTATTCTGGGTCGCGCAGCTCAGGTATGCACAACAACAATAGCGCTTTCCAAAACCGATGTTCGTTCAATACTGAAACCACAGTATCAGCAGCATCTTGTGCCCTCGGCTAAAACTTGGCCGCACCATGTGCTTGCCAGTGGCAGCAGCTGTTTACGCATGAGTGCTATCGCTGCGTAACTCCGCACCCAGGGTTGCCAGATCTACTTTTTTTGCAAAGGGCCAAATCTAGCCTAGAAAAGAGCCAAATTCTAAGACAAGGGCCAAAAAAAGGGCCAAACATTTTTTCCAAATTTATCAAAATTACGAAGTCATATGAAGCCGTAACTAGCAATTTATTAAATGGCAATGTTCCTCAATCACAATTGTAGCTCAACAGCAAAACAAGCACATGATGAATGATCGTAGGAGAACAACTTAATTTCCATGTGCAGCCATAAACTGAGATATATTTACCATCCTCAACAAGTGCTAAAGCGATCGAGAACACTCTGAACAAAATCAACAAACACGTGCACCACCTAAATAACAGTAATTTAGGTAACGTAACAATTCTCATTGGTACCTCAACAACTGCAGCAAGTAATAGGTATTCTGATGAACTTAGTTTCACATTAACTCAGAAACTCCAAGGATCCTAACAAAATGTTGTAATCGAAAACCTTCAAAATATAGGAATTTGGTGAAAATCTGCAATTAATTAGTCAAAAAAGTGAAAAAACATGGTTTCTCAGACAGGACCCAGGGCGGTCAGATATAATTTTTGCAAGGGGTCATGTCTATCCTGAAAAAGGGCCAAAAAAGAGCCAAAGGGCCAAACGAAACATGTGGGGCCAGCAAGCGTGATTTGGGACCGAATTTCTGAAATTTGGTCCCAAATCACGCTTGCTGGCCCCACATGTTTC
>Ga0210059_1010197_pt1 | contig 14546 bp, 14 predicted proteins | sample Ectturendosymbi2_FD_188042 | JGI IMG/M metagenome (GOLD analysis project Ga0210059, IMG submission 188042) | Ecteinascidia turbinata endosymbiont from Florida, USA - Sample 2 (SPAdes) (version 2) | ecosystem: Host-associated > Tunicates > Ascidians > Unclassified | place: Key West, Florida...
TTGTTAGGCTTCTTATGTTAACGTGAAGCAGAGAAAATTTATTTTTGCTTTTGACCTTCAAAGATTCCAATGTACAATATTCCGAGTTCACGTAATCATATACGTTTTCTGAATTAGCTTGATTTAAGAAAGAACATTATCCCAAGTACAATCGGCAGAGATGAGATTTTTGCGAAGAGTCCACGGCGTGACACTTCGCGACAAAGCGCGCAGCTGTTAAATTCGTAAAGTCCTAAATGTCGAACCACATCTCCGAATGGAGAGATCTCAGCTACGTTGGTTCGGCCATGCGTCTAGGACAGTGGTTCTCAACCTTTTTTGGCCCATGGATCATCTTTTTCAAATAAATATCCGGTGGACGACTTTGCTGACACCTCGTCAACAACTAGTCGAAACTGTATTCAAGTAACTTCACTCCACAAGTGCTAGAAGCAAGGAATTAATCACAAATTTTTAATAGGAACTCGATTTCATGTAACACATCGTCAGTCCTATCATCTGCAAGCAATGCTAACAGGTGTGAAACGCAGAAAGGTCAACACAAGGTTAGAGGAAGAAGTAAACAACCTCAAGACTGCAATGAAGAAACCACACAGACCCAACCGCGACAAATGTAAGAAAAACCAAACGTCTTGCTGAAGTACATGCAAAGGCTGAAGCCTCAAAACTTACTGCATAAATGACAAAAACTTACTAAAACTGAACGCCAGCTAACGATTAACACCAAAGAAAAAGTCGCTTTCTGATAAGAGTAACTACTCGCAGAGCGAGGCTTCCTAAGTGTCTTGAAACAACAAGCGTTACGAATCAGTCAACGTGCATTTTGGTCGCTGTAGCAACCAAGTCTCTGCGGGCACGATGGAAAAGCTCTGACTGACACGAACAAAAACACCTGCACACTGGCCGCGAGAAGTGAAACACAAAAACGGTCTGTAGAGTTGAAATATGTCAGCGTTCAGCGGCAGAGAAACAAAATGATCATCTTACGCGTGGGAGGATCATGTTTTGAATGTTAATTTGTGCGTCAAGTCTGTGATACCACTTATCTTCACAGAAATCCAAAGAAATGGAATTAGGTTCTTCAACAAAAGTAACGATGTAAGCCTCATTTATCGGCGGTTTGTTTATGTCGCCGTGGGACTCTGAAAAGTGCCGCAACAAGGCCACTTTATCTTTGTTATTTTCATCAATTTCATAATTGGGTTTGTTCCAATTACTGCGGTGCGATGACCATCTCATGAAAAATTTGTTCTTGGTTTGCCCGACATATTGTTCGTGGCAAGTAACACAAGTCGCTACATAAATACCATGGTTGGCGCATGTCAATTTTTGGTTGAGTGGGAAGGTTTTATTTTTGCCCATTATTTGTGAAACACATGGCACCATTGATTTATTGTGCTTTCCATGGTTACCACAAAGTGCATAGTGGCCACAAGGACCACACACCTCTTTGACATACTCTCTCGTCTTTCTCAAAGCAAGGTGCTTGTAGTTAGTAAGTAATTGTCCAATTGTAGTTGGTCTTTTGTAGGTTATCATTGCTTTTGGGTTTAAGTTTTTCTCTCTCTTTGTGAGGGCTATCAGATGGGGAAAAGATGTAGCCCAAACTTGTGAGTCATCTTTCTTTTCGCCTTTTGGGGGCTGTAGACTTTCCTCCCAGTTTGATGCCATTGCTATCATGTCATTAGCCATGTCCAAAGGGAAGCTTGCACATTGATTAGTGAACTCAAGAGCGTGTTCAATCTTAGTCCTTAATAAAAGTCCTGTGGACCACTAAAAATTCCAGGTAGGCCACCGGCGGCACCACCTGGACCATGTTAAGAATCACGGTCCAGAGTGTCCCAGGAAAGATTCCCGAAGCAAGTCCAACTGGGAACAACCACGAGAAAGCGGCCCAGAGGTCGATTTAAAAATGTTAGATTGTGATGTAATATTGAAGGTTAATTTAGAAATTTTAGATTGTGATGTAATATTGACAATCAATTTAGAAATTTTAGATTGTGATGTAATAATGAAGGTTAGTTTAAAAATTTTAGATTGTGATGTAATATTGACGTTTAATTTAGAAATTTTAGATTGTGATGTAATATTGAAGTTTAATTTAGAAATTTTAGACTGTGATGTAATATATACGTTTCATTTAGAAATTTTATATTGTGATGCAATATTGACGTTTAATTTAGATTGTTCAAGAGGAGTTTTTGGAAGATGTGAACAACATTTTAAATTCTGGCGAAGTTCCGAATCTTTTCGAGAAAGACGAGTTGGAACAAGTTCTTGGAGCGATTCGGCCAATCGCTAAAACCTTTGGTATCCCTGAAGGAGACCGGGACGGTGTTTACCAACATTTCATTGCCAGGTACTGAAAAGAAGCTGATGCATGTAGTTTGTCAATTTCTGTGTTATTTATTTTATTTTATTTTTAAACGTAATGCGTTTTTGTGAACTGCTATGTAATTTTGAAACTCATAGGAACCAGACGAAATCGAACCCATTATTCCGATACATTAAAAGTTAATCTATACAATCTGTATGGGTAAGATTAGTGGTCGTGTGACGAAATGTGTGAAAAAGTGGAACCAGAAAGACTTTCAGGGTCATGGCCTGTTGTGTTTGCTTTGAAAAAACCAGGTTGGTTTAAAAAGAAATATGTATATATGTGATGCAAGTTAAGCTGAAACGAGTTTTGAGGAACTACAACTGAGCACAACATTGATGCCTAACATTATCATTACTGTCAATTTTGTACTGATTTTATATTAAAAAAATATTTGTGGTAAATGACATTGCAATGGAATGCTGTTTAACACCATTGTGACGACATACGAAGAGTTTGCTCACTAGCACGTCATAGCGGTTTTTCTTCAATGTTGGAACGATGCAGGTGAAAAGTGCAAGTATAGGTTTGTTGATATGAGATGATGCTGCAGGCGGAAAAATATAAAAACTAACTATTAAAATATCATGGGCAAGTAACTATTCTCCATCTGTGAGACAAGCAAGGAATCTATCTGCAAATTTCTAATAAGAAATCGATTTCACGCAACGCAACACATCGTCAGTCCTTAGACTGTACAAGCAATGCTTCAGGGTGAAATGGTGAAAGGCTGAAACAAGAGCAGAGAAATCTAACACACTCAAGACCGAAGAGAATTTATCACAACACCAACTGCAACAATTGCAACTTGAAACAATGTCTTTCCCAAATAATTGCATTCACTGGAACTTGATAACTTACTTCAGATGGAATTTAAATTGAATAAATAACAACACAAGCTGCAATGATGAAAACTATAAAATATGTCGTTCTCAGATAAATGCTTTCGCATGTTTTTCAAAATTAGCTGACGCTTCATTAAGCGTGGCAACAAGTCCATTTAGCTTGAAACAACACGACGTATGATTCGTAACTCTGCAGAATGCGTAAACCAAATTTGCATTTGTAGCGATGGCAACCAAGCTTTATCGCGCACATGTGAAACTGTGACGGATGAAAACAACAATGCCAACACGCTGGTGGTGGAAAAGGTCAAAACACATCAACGAACAGCGAAAAAACAACAAAAATTATTTCACACGGGGAGGAACGTGTTTTGAATATTATTTTGTGCTTCAAGCTGACGATACCAATTATTTTCAGAAATGTTCATAGAGTGAAAACTGGGTTGTTCGACAAAAGTAACAGTGTAAGCTTCATTCATGTATAGGTGGTTTATTTTAAATGCAATGGAACACTGAATAGTGCTGCGACAAGGCCATTTCATCTTTGTGTAGTCCAAACCTGTGTGTCATCTTTCTTGTCGCATTTTGGGGGCCGTGCCTCCCTTTCCAATTTGATGCCATTGTTATCATGTCATTAGTCATGTCCAACTGGAAGTTTGAGCAAATCACTTTTTCTTCGAGTCAGTTTAAGCTGCAAAGGAAATTTTCTGTCTTTTCGGGAAAAAGTATTAATTGAAGTCATTTGACGAAGTTGAATTCTATTCAGAGTTATTTTCGATTGGTGCTTTTAAAAATCACAGTACATGTCTGAATGAGCAAGGAATGATGTGAATTTTCTCTTCATCTAAAATTTATTGGAATGTAGTTTGCATAAAATGTCCAAAAGACATTTCTGAGAATAATGTTGTCTGAATGCAAACTTTGTGTTTATAGAACGTTTCTTGGTGATTTGTGTTTTTGCTTCAGCTTTGCAACACGATACTTTTTTTCTATTTTTATTAGAATTATACATACAATCACGCCAAAATTTTTAACTGCACATATAAGAGCAATTACATGACCTCAAATGAACCCAACTGCATGTTAATTAAGAGCAAAATATAGAATCGATTGTGGGTTTATACATAGCCTGCATTAAATATTTTCTGACTACTACTCACTACATTTCATCAATGCCAGCAAGCAAAATAAACTTGTCCGTGACGGCTTTTCTTTGGGCAAAAAAGTCTTCAGCGTTTCATTCTCCAAGCAAAATACCGAGATTTTCTGCCTCTATAGCCTCTGGGCAGTGTTCTGACAAACATATTACAAAGTATGTTCCAAAATAAGCTATTTACACAGTCTAGGAATCCTATTACAGCTGCCTCAGTTATGACGTTTGGAATTTGTAACATTGCAATTACTATGGAATTACAAACACCTGTTCAACCAAACTGTAATTAATTCTATTCAATTACAGTTACCTCCGTCATTGAAAGCGCTCATAATTTTGCTCCACAAAGGTGAAGTGAAATTGATCCTTAAAACCCCGATACCAAAGTACTTGTAAAATGACCACATTAAAACAATATATCAAAAATCAACTTACCACAAGAACATATATTAAAAATCAACTTACCACAAGAACATGGTACTCACTAGAAAAGAAAAAAAAGACACCTCTATTGTTATTTGTAAACCTGATAAGGGAAATGGTGTAGTGGTTTTAGACAAAAAGGATTATATCAGAAAGATGGGTACCATTTTAAAGGATAAAACAAAGTTTCAACCCAAGAAAAGTAATGCTAACCTGGAGAATGTAAAGAAATTTCAAGGTTTTCTGAGTATGCTCATAAGGAAAGGTGCTCTAGGCGAAAATATTTATAATGAAATCCGACCAACTACTGTCGTCACTCCAACCTTGTACGGTCTTCCAAAAGTTCATAAAGACAATATTCCATTGAGACCAATTCTCTGCTCGATTGGCAGTTTCACCAACCAATGCGCCTCGTGGCTGTCAAAATCTTTGAGTGAGCTGTGTCGACACCCATCCACAGCAAAGGACACCTTTGAGTTTCTTAGAATAATAGCTGACCATGAACTGGATCGTAACCGTATAATGTGCTCATTTGATGTAAAAGTCTATTCACAAACATTCCTGTGGATTTCACTGTAAACCTGATATTGGACAAGGTGTTTGCTGATAAAGAAAACAAATTTTATGGATTAAACCGAACGGAACTTCGAAAGATGCTTAACTGGACTTGTAAAAATACTGTACTGCAATTCAACGGAAAATATTACACACAGTTAGATGGAGTAGCTATGGGCTCACCGATTGCACCTCTGATGGCAGACGTGCTTATGAACTGGTTAGTTGATAACGTAAGTAAGATTGGATGCTCCCCTCAGATACTTTCCGGTATGTGGATGACATTTTCTGTGCGTTTGACTCCAAAGACGAGGTGGAGAAATTCTTCCATAATTTAAACAAAGTGCATTCAAGCGTACGTTTATCAAAAGAGGTGGAAGCAGACGGACAGCTGATATATTTGGATGTCCTACTGACAAAAAATGAGAAAGGAATTGAAACAACTATCTACAGATAAAATACTCATACAGGACTGTACAACAAATGGGAAAGCTTGTCGCCAATACAATATCAAAAATTCCCATACAAAACTTGTTACATCGTTCCTACCAAATTTTCAGCTCATACCAATTGATCCACAAAGAATTCCAAAATATTAAATCCTGTTTTGTTAACAATGGATACCCGGACTGGTTTATAGACAAGCAAATAAAAATATTTCTTAACAAACGTTATAAAAACACTCCTTCAAAAAACAAGCAAGAAAGGACGACTGATATTCGAAGAATTCTTCTATACATGTCTTACCTTGGTGAAACATCAGTGCAACTAGAAAAAGAATTGCGAAACTTTTTTCAAAAATATCTGAAAGGATTTGCTCAACTGTCTCTTATTCAAAGAACACACACGATCGGAGATCATTTTAAGTATAAGGACAAACAAGCACATCTGGAACGATGCAGTGTGGTATACAAACTTAAATGTTCTTGTGGTAATTCCTATATTGGTCAAACAGAAAGGAATTTGAAATTTCGACTGGAAGAACACAACCCTTTAAAATCTAACTATCGAAATACCCATGTAGTCAAACATTTATACTCACATCCGGATTATTTCGTGGACTTTAAAAATCCCGAAATCTTGGCTTCTGCTTTTAACCACCGTGAATTCAAGGAGACGCTTTTAATACAAGAGCAGCACCCCGAGATTAATGTAGACAATTTTTCCACCCCTTCATACCTCTTTAACACGTAGATTATGATGTCAAATATTGTCTGATGTTCAGCTCTTATGGTAATACATGTTTCGTACATTTATCGTTGGTGTTGACGTGGACAATTGGTGCTAGTTGTAGACTTGCAGTACTAATTTGTTAAATTTTTTTGCATCCTTCGCTTGCAATGGTTTGTGAATTGCCTCTCGCTGCTGGCCTCGGCTTGTCCTAAACTATGGCCTTACGTAGATTTTGTTTTAATATTCTCTGCATAACTTTTGGCCTTGCATTTGCTTTCAGGGATTTTGACGTGGCTGGCTGTCTTGGATTTGCGTTTGACGTCTTTTGCGTCACAGCACTGTCTCTTCTTGCGTCACAAAGCCTTATGGTTTTGATTTGCTGACATTGCCAAGTGTTGCTTTATTTTTTTGACTGAAGATGGATTAAGAATAATTCGAAACGTCTCAAAATAAAACATGTATAGTTTTTTGAAGGCTTTTTTAGTGTTGATGAAAATCAACTTCGAGAGACTTTTCGCATTGTCTTTCTTGTAGTATCTTTACATCGACGAACTTGGAAAGAAATGCAGCTTTTTTGCATCGAATTTTCAAATATTTTGACTTTCAAAATAAACTTTGTTACTTTTATAATGAATGTTGCATTCAACCCGTTTACATTTCGTTGTTTAAATCTCAGGGTTCGTCAAAACCTCCACATTGTAGTCTGCATGTCACCTGTGGGGGATTCCTTCCGCTCCAGATGCAGAATGTTCCCTTCTCTTGTGAACTGTTGCACAATCGATTGGTAAGTTGCGAAAGGTTTCACACAAATAATTTGCAATCTGAAAACCTCACGGAAGTATGTTACTATGTGGCATGTGAATTTTTTGACCTCTTTTTGGGAATGTCCGCAGCAGCTCAGAAAAACTTATTATTGAAAATTGCTCATTCGGTAAGGATTCATTGTTTCGGACTGGATTCTGCATCAGCCATTTCTTCTAACAGTTCATTGTAAGTCAAATCTTAATCGACAATTCACTTTCATCAAGAACTAGTATTAGTGGCTTCAAAGCATCCAGCAGCCTAAACCCGAGCCTGTGTTTTCAACTAAGACCGTGAATAAGTTACTGTCACAGTGTCTGTAACCCTGTGATTTCGCCGGCTTCAATGTCTTGTACTACGTTCTGTATGTCTGTTTTTATCAACCTGCGTTCTGCAGTGTGTGTGTGTTCATACTATGGACTTCGTGTCTGCTCATAAACAAATAAATTAAATTAAATTAAATTGTGGGTTCGTAGACTTGTCCAGGAGAACAACTGAACCTGTAATTTTGTTGTGGACATAATTGTCAACACAAGAGTTTATGATGTGACGTCAGCCATGACAGCTTCCACTGATTTACTTTTAATTAAATAATGTGACTCCTTTACTGAGGGGGAAGTTGGTCCCGGTTCAGGGAAATGTGAGAACCATTGCTTTAAACAGAATTAACCTCGTAACAATTTATTGCTTTCTGGTTAGTGATGCTTCGCGACTAAATTTTACTTTTGAAAATGTGTTTATGTTCGGAAATTTTACTGAATCAGGTAAAACTAACTTTTTTTACGTGGAGTGGAGCGTCACGCATGAATGAAGTCTCATGCATGAATGCATTTTTTGTGGCCGTACTTCTGTCTTGAAAGAAGTTTCAGCGTCGGCCAAAACGAAGCAAAACTCTGTTCCAACCACTTAGCTGCTTTAATTTTGTGCTTTCAGGTTTGTTCAGTGGCCAGAGGAGGCGCTTTTGAGCGTCTCTCGGAGTTTCCTGGGCCCAGTTCACGACCTTGACGATGAAATGAAAGATAAAATATCAAAACTATGTGTGGAGATCCACACCAGCGTCAACTCAATGGCTGAAAGGTATTTTTCTGCTATTTTGCAGAGATGTTTCTGCAAAGGGTTTTTCATTCTGTTTTTGAACAGATTCAAAACTTTTTTGTGATTATAACGAAGGTTGCCTTTTCGTTAAGGTTCTACAAAGAGTTGAGACGCCATTATTACACAACACCTACGTCATACCTCGAGCTGATCAACTTGTATCTCACGATGTTGGAAGAAAAAAGGAAGCAACTTGTCACCGCCAGAGACAGATTCAAGGTATTTTATAGTCGTGTGTTTTTTTTCGGTCACAATTTGTATTTTGCCATTTTCTTCATTTTCTCTCAGACTGGCTTGACCAAACTTCTCGAAACAAATGATTTGGTTGATTCGATGCAAGAAGAACTGACAGCTCTTGAACCTGAGCTGAAGAAAAAAAGTGTTGAAACTGAGGAATTGATGGAAAAACTTACTGTTGATCAAGAAAAGGCTGATCAAGTTAGTGACATTCTTGGGTAGCTGTGACTGCTTATATCGATAATTAAACTTTAGCAGCAACAGCCCCTGCCTTCACATCTTTTCTTTTTCTAACATTGTTGTTTAAAATGAGATTAATTTTCTACAAAAACTGCTTCGGTTTATTTTTGAAGATGTCACTTCTAGTTTGGAAACTTCAGTTACCTGTGTTGTGATCACAAATCCTGAGTGGGCAAGTGCGCAAAGCTTCGCACCGTGGCAGCAAGCAACAATAGAGTTCACATGCCATGATCACTCTATTATTGCTTGTTCGCGCCACATATTTGCATGGTGTTATTCTTCACGCACATCCCTTTCGTGGTGAATCACACATTCAACGCAACACATGCGGAGATGTTGCAACATCTGAAAATGCTTCCGATCTTTCCGCGTGTGTTGTTGCTGTAGTCGCCAGTGAGTGGTTTGCCAAACACACGTGTTGAACCACGCAGTGCGTGGTTGCCAAACACTGTTGGTGCCAAGAAGTCGTAACAAAGTTAAATTCATTCCAAACTCTTTTTGCTGGCGATGACGCAAATTGCTTATCAAGTTTGGTATTAATTGCCATCGCTTTGTAATCAATTCTTATTAAAATTCTATAATCGCAAAAACAAATGTAAAACACTTTTACGATCAAAATACGATCTCTGTGCCTAATATGTGAAGCTAGGTAATGTTATAGAAAATTACTGCCAACATGATTTCGGTGGGTTACCGTTTATAAAACCAAATATGGTCATATAATTTTATGATGCATTGACTTTTTTAACAAGAAAAGACGAGCGCATGATTTTCAAATTGATGCAATATTTTCTGCCGAACCGTGTAGCCCAGCAAACTTATGTAACATTGTCAAACGGTAATTTGTGAAACATAGTGAAACAAACCATGTTACACCTGGCGGTATCTCCTCAGATCACGTCATGAGTCCAGCTTCAATGAAAAACTTGTAATCGAGTTATGTTTATGAACATGTGGCAGATTTTTAATCTCGTCATTTGAATTTTCATGACGGAAACTTTTTTCAAGATTTAATTTCTTGTAATTTGATCAGGATATAATTCAAGAATGCTATTCACTTCTTTCATGCGTAGAAGTTTCGAACTTTTTCTTACGCAGTGCCAAATGTTTCAGGTCAGGAAAGTGGTTTTAGAAGATGAAGCTGTTGCTAAAGTGAAGGCAGAAGAGACACAAGCAATTGCTGATGATGCTCAGAAAGATCTTGATGAAGCTCTTCCTGTTCTGTACAACGCCAATAAAGCTCTCGACGCGCTTGACAAAAGTGACATTGCTGAAATAAAAGTGTTTGCCAAACCACCCGACCTTGTGATGACTGTGATGGAGACAGTAAGTGTACTGGGCAGTAAGGCGCGTTGATGTTGATTTCCAGATACAGTAACAGACCACTTTTCCAGGTGTGCATTCTGCTGAACTCCAAAACAGACTGGGCAAGCGCTAAAACGCTACTCGGTGACCCCAACTTTCTGAAGAAGTTGTTGGAATACGACAAAGACAACATCCCGCAAAAGACAATCAACAAGTTGACAAAATATATCAACAACCCTGATTTTGTTCCTGAGAAAGTTGAACGAGTCAGTTGCTTCGTTTTTCTTCCATTTTCTTCGGAAAATTACATTGTTCTTTAAAGTTTTGCAATGGTTGGATTATTACTATGAGTTATTGTGCAGGTGTCTAAAGCATGCAGATCAATGTGCATGTGGGTGAGAGCGATGTTCACCTACGCCAATGTCGTTAGGGAGGTGGAGCCGAAAAGAGAAAGGCTCAGAGCTGCTCAAGCGGAACTTGATGTCACAATGGCTGCACTTCGTGAGAAGCAAGAAAAGCTGGCGGAAGTTGAAAATAAAATTGCTGAGCTCCAAGTTAGTTACTCGGGTCGCTGGTGTTCATTCAGCGTGCTGACTCTGCTGAGAGAAGCACAGTGTTTGGCGAAGTTTTTGTGACAGAAGTATAGTTGGTGATAGAAAGTGAATATTGCATATCAAACAGCAAAGTTAAACATCTCACCAAATCACTGATTTATCCTTATTTTACGGAACGAAAACAATGATTGTTGAAATACCTGGGTTTTGAGAATGATCACTTTCACTCTTCAAGTTCTATGCATTTTTTCCTCATTGATCCCTTCTTGAATTGTAGCGTTCGCTGCGTCATCATGTAGCGTTCACTGCGTCATCGTGTAAATTAATTTCAACGTTTAAGGCGACATATGACGAAAGTGTTCAAGAAAAAGACCAGTTGATGAAGACCATGTCATTGACGGCAGCAAGGATGAAAAGAGCTGGCAAGTTGACTGCAGCTTTGGGAGATGAACAGGTTTAAATTTTATTTTCAACTTTTAACTTTACGTTTGACAAGAGTGAAGTCCGATTTTCCCATCAGTACTTCATCTTCTTCCTCATCAACCTTATTCGTGTTATCGTTGTCTACATGCAACCCTCTAACTTATCTTCCTATTGATTGAAAATGACTAAACTGCAGTATTGACACATTTTCAAATTAAGTTCAACAATGCTTTTTGTGAGATTCGACACACCCACACAGATGTTGCTCAACATTAAATTAGTGATTTTGCATACAACTGAAATGATGGTAAGTGTTATTAGACATCCATTGTTTCTTCAGATTCCAATGTTTCTCAAATTATTTATTGTTCACATATCGAAGAATTTTTTTCAAATGCTTGTATGAAAACTTTTCGCACAGGTTCGCTGGCAGGAGAAAGTGGAAGATTTTGAGCAACAAATTGGGAATGTGGTTGGAGACGTTTTCATTGCTGCAGCTTGTGTGGCGTATTATGGAGCGTTCACATCAACCTACAGAGAACAACTCGTCGAAGGGTGGACGGATTCTTGCAAGACATTGGTTAGTTGAATTCTTTATTGTGCGATGGGGGGATATCGACGTCGACCCAGGGTTGTCAGATGTTATTTTGTCCATGTGCGTGTGAGAGTTGTTGCTGTGGAGACCTTCAGGCCTTTTGTCTTTGCACACTAGAAGCCTGTTTGGGTTCAAAAATTATGCATCCGCAACAATCAGATCCGCAACAATCAGATCCGAAACAATCAGATCCGCAACAATCAGATCCGCAACAATCAAATCCATAACAATCAAACCTGCAACAATCAAATCCGCCTCGCTCAAGTCTCTATTGCGTTATAGGTCTTTGTTTTTCATAGATCCCCAACATTCGGTTGGGGAAGCCTATTTTTCACATTTTTACATTTACTTACTCCTCTTTTGCATCCTTTACCCAAGCATCGCCGGTTTCATCGCTCGATGACAAATGTAACTAATTACTGCCTGGCACAGCAGATGGTCAGAATGATGAGGATGTAAAGCTCTTTTCGTGGTGCGGATGTTTGAAAATCGGTTGCCAGTTATTTCTCAAAAGACTTTCTCTGGTTTAGAAAATGAATGGAAGTGAAACCAACTAACAGATATTTTGTTCGAAACTGTTGGCAAATGAAAACCAAGTTAAAATTTGAAAAAATATAAAGATACTGTTAAAAAATATAGGTTGAAGTGAGACTTTAACGACCATTTTTTTCACTCTAAAGGATTTGAAAGTTTTTTTTTTTTGTTTGCAGTGTCTCCACGTTATGAAGTAGCGGCTTCAGTAAAAGGAGACAGCATTTGCTGCAAACTATAATGATAACGATTTTTTTTTACATTCAAGCGATGAAATGTAAATAAGACGTGTGCAGCGATCAGCATATTTGTGGAAGGTTGTGTTCGGGATAGAGCTGGCTGAGGTTTCTTGAGGTGAAACTGTTCGGCGTAGCGAATGAGAATGGCAAGAGTTCATTGCCATTACAAGTGGCAGTATCTTGCTCTGGCCATTTGTTTCCATGCAGCTGACGAATTTGCCACGATGAGGTTGAAATGTAAACAAAGATTTTCGTTTCAAAACATTCGACGTTTTGCAGAACATGCCGACCTCCGAAAATTTGAGCTTGGTCAAGATATTGGGCGATGCTTACGAGATCAGACAGTGGAACACAGAAGGTCTTCCCCGAGACAATGTCTCGACTGAGAACGCGATCATGGTGACTCGGGCCAGAAGATGGCCGTTGATGATAGACCCTCAGGACCAAGCAAACCGGTGAGCTCCTCCGATCAGGGTTGTTTGGTGTTAAAATGCAGACAAAAATTTCTGGAGCATTCAATATTGATCGTTATCATCAGAGATTTGATGTTAGTAGGCTGTTCGCTTTTCTGGTAAGACTCCGGTTTCGATGTTAATGAGCTATCAAGGCAAAGTGTCATATGCGTGAAATAGCAGCGTTGACACTTGTCAAATACATGGCATTCGATGGAATTTTCACCTTTATCGTCACGAAAAACTTCTCTTTGTTTCAGTTTCTGATTTTCTTGCGATTCAGGAGACTTGTGCCGCGTTTTCGTTTACTGCCACATTTTTTGGGAAAATTGCTCAATTCTGAAAAAATTTTACGAAAATCAGGAAAACATGCTGCATGGAGCAACTTTGCTTTTGTTTGATTTTCGGTGTGAACTCGTTGGTGATCTTTTTTATTTGCTGCTCATAATGGGGACGAATGCTAATTTTTCGGCTGTTTTGTGGTTATGGAAAGGGATAAGCAACTTGTAGTTGTGCGTTCTGTGACAGTTGTTCCGAAAGTGTAAAGTTTAAACGTAACTGCTATCTGAACGTCCAACTTTTTTTTGAAGTTAACGGCAAGTTTATATGCAAATGAATCAGCAAGCTTGTATGCAAATGAAATGGAATAAAAGCAAACTTCAATCAGGTTCTCACCACGCTTCGACTGCATGATATCATTGAACTTTTTATCTTTGGTACATAGCGGAATAACAGACGCTTGTTTTAAAGTTGGATCAGAAACAAGGAGACAAAGAACGGACTAAAAGTCATCAAATTGACTGATCCTAATTTCCTGCGAACTCTGGAGAATGCCATACGTATTGGCATGCCTGTGCTGTGTGAGGAGCTCGAGGAATCACTGGACCCAGCTCTGGAGCCTGTGCTGCTTAAACAGGTATATTGACGTTTCTTTCCACTTGGATCTGATAATTCTGTGCATCATTTGGTTTGTTCTTGTTGTGCAGCTGTCATGTGTTTTTCACGTACAGTAAATTTGTTCAACTTGTCTGTATTCAGACTTTCATGTCTGGTGGACGGATGCTGATACACTTGGGTGATTCCGATATCGATTATGACAAAAATTTTCGCTTTTACATGACGACAAAAATGGCAAATCCTCATTACCTTCCTGAAGTTTGTATCAAGGTAAAATAAGATGCTATTTATGTTCATCTAAGACAACTGTTTTGTATAACAGCGTTAAATGCAAATGAACAGAGTAGTACATCGGCTGTACATTTTTTTGTCATTATTGTATTAAAATCAATACAGTTGATAGCATTTTATTGATTATTATGCAAAATATAAGATGTACTTGAACTGGTTGTGGTAACTGTGGAAATGACAATATTTAGCGGATTAAGCTTGTCTTTGTACAAAACCCAGGGAAAGTTGAAATCGTTGTAGTGGCTGCCCGCTGCCACTACATGGAATTCGGCTAGCATCGGCTAAGAGCTCCCAGATGAAAGTGCCTGGTAGAGGGAAAAAGCCGAAACATAAAATGCCTCGATCAGAAATGACGAGGGA
>Ga0210059_1010199_pt1 | contig 14544 bp, 8 predicted proteins | sample Ectturendosymbi2_FD_188042 | JGI IMG/M metagenome (GOLD analysis project Ga0210059, IMG submission 188042) | Ecteinascidia turbinata endosymbiont from Florida, USA - Sample 2 (SPAdes) (version 2) | ecosystem: Host-associated > Tunicates > Ascidians > Unclassified | place: Key West, Florida...
AGGGCGGCCGCCCCCCCCGCCTTGTACGCCACTGGTTATGAGTGGTCTATTATGAAAAGATCTGTTTTGAACGGACACCGTAAGTCCTACGCTTTCAAAGAGACCCACAATGGCAAACGTAATGTGTAAGTAGGCTCACTACGCTTTCAAAGGGGCCCAACAGCAACTGTAATGCATAAGTAGGCTACTTTGTTTTCAAAGGGGTCCCCAACAGCGATTGCAATATGTAAATACCTTGCTTTCAAAGGGGCCCAAAGTAACTGTAATATATAAGCACTTTTATTTCAAAGGGCCCCCAACTTCACTGATTTCTAGTGCTTTATATTTCAATTTGGGGGTCGAAGCTTTTTTGGGGGGGCTAAGTGGTGACAGGGCAGAATTTTGGGTCCCTGTGGCAGGGTGGGCCCTCCCCAACTGGGGGGCATGGAGTGCGGATGATACGGCTCTGGTGAAAGTACTTTTAACATTTGGCGCTCCATCAATGTTTTATTTGTTTTTTCTATTTGCGAGCGTAAATAGGAGAAAAACTACTACTACAAAGTCCAGATTCAAAAAAGTAAAGCACATTTTAAACTGCACTGCAACTTAACAAGGCAAAATTATGAATGTCATCCAGCACACTCGTTCCTGTTTATCATTGCACTGGGCGGCTATATGCTTCTGTTTTCATCAGTCAACCATGCGCATAATGTATTGCGTTTAATAAATGTTTCTGCATCTGTGATGTGGCAGCAGTTGTAAAATCTTTGCAAATAACATTTCTTCTTAATAAAGAACAGTTTGAATTCCAAGCCAGTGCTTTAAGAATAACTATACAATTAGGGTTTTGGGATAACTTTGAGCGTATACATGGGTTGCTCTGCTGTGAAGTCTGATTCTTTTTATGTATTGCATCATAAAGCGGATAACTGATCGTGCGCCCAGACGTTAACTTTAAACAAAAACGCGTCTGCGGTTGTGGTTACTGCAAACGAGAATGGCAATCAGTTCATGTTAGCGATTTTCTCCAAGTCAGTTCTTCTTCGAACGAAAGCGCCTTTCAACAAGAGTGGATTGCAGAGTAAGTTCAACTCGCTTATCAGTTCGGCTTGTTCGGCTAGAATTAGATTGATGTACGTTTGCACTTGGGTTCTCCGCTCAGATTTCCAACACAGAGCTTCCTTTACAACCTTCAGCTGAATTAGCGGTACACTGTCTAACGTTCACCCCAGCAGCATATTTATGTAGTTATTTAGCTATCCTAAAAATTATCATCCCAAAAATCATAGCACGGTTGACTGAGCACGAAGACGTCATAACACCACTGCTGAACGGGGCCCCGCGCCTACTTCTTGCAATGGGCCCCGCACCTGCTAGGGCCGGTTCTGGTGACAACAACATATGATTCTATTTCTTGGTTTCAAGATCGGTGATATTTAATTCGCTTTATGATCCAGAAACTGTGCTGGGGTTATTTCACCTTTAATTTAACACAATTGGTTGAAGTGGTCACATGACGAGACAACACACAAAGCGACAAAGCGTTAGGGTTATATTTCAACCTACAGTGCATGCAACGCAGACAAGAAGCCACTATCTGCTGGTCAACAATAAAACCATGGCATAGCTTGCCCATATTAGGAAATGGCAAAATACTGTAGCTTCAGCAGTTCTTCTGTATGACGAGGCAAAATAGACACTGCTTTCAAGTTTTCGGAGTGTAAATTTCCGATGAACTCCGGAACAGAAGTCACTTTTTTGGAACAGGAACAGGAGTCAATTATTGAGACTCCGATCACCTCTGATTTGAATCACATACTAACCAGTGACGGAGGTACAAGCCTGCTCTCTTATGCATCATGTAGCACGTATAGCCTGGTCAGTGCTAATGATTCGCTTGTGCTGTATTTTGTAGCTGGTAATTTGTTTGTCCGATTTGCTTTCTTGCACTTCATAACTGATCTTTTCATTGCATTTAATGCTGATAGTCCTTGCCCTGAAGTCTTCAAAATGTCCACTGTTATAGTGCTATGAACCGAAGTTAGAGCCTATGTTAACTTGAGTTAGATTCCGAAGTATTTTTTGGTATTGTGTTTTTTACCTCATGATGAAAACACTGCTTTGGATTGATTGATTTGTTTCATATGACTCAGCTAATGAACAGAAACAATAGCCCTACAAAGAGCCATCGTGCAATAGGGAAACCAATTGTTAGTGGACATTAGAATAAATGTAAACACAATGACAAAATAATTGATCGATTTATTTTGCTTTTAGTAGAACACGATTGATAAAAATTTGGATATAAACAGCAATTGGATTTTGAAACTGTCAGTTCATCGGATTTGGATTGGGTTTTAAAATGAAATTGTCAGATTGGACTTGGATTTGAAAAACCTAAATCCGTTATCTCTGTCAGCGGCACACAAAAGCATGTAAATTGTTTTTATCAAGATTTGAAATATTTTTGTAAAATATTTAGCTTGAGGCTGAAACCGTTTGTTATCTCTAAATTTTAGAGCACGAGGTGACAGTTGGAATTTTACTAGTTTCATAAAAACAATTTAATTCTGCATATGGCTTGCGCACAACCTCGACATGATGGGAATGAATGTGATAGTGGAATCACAAGAAAATGCAAAAATCATGAGGCACCACGAAGCACATGGACGGTTTAGATTGCTTCGCAATACTGAAGAAAAACAGACACCAAGAAAACGCGCCAGCTACTCTTGCAATCGGTCACCCATGGTTTCTATGGAGTCTGGAAAAACATGGAAAAAAATTGGTAATTTTCCAACCTCGAAAAGTCTGGTAAAATGTGTTTTGGTCTGTTAGTATGGAAATGGAAAATAATTTTCCAGCTTGATCTTGATCTTTTGACATACACTTTCATAATATTTTATGCAAGACTGATAAAATTTTATTATATTTTGTTAAGTATTATAGTGCCCGCATTTGACCTGGGTAGGTCATTCGGAAAAAGTCTGGAAATGTATATTCAAAATTGCGTAGGAATCCTGATCACCGTAATACAAGAATAGTGAAGATTTGTAAAAAGCATCAGAGCTTTTAAGTTATCGGATGAAAATTTTATGATTCACATCGGTGAAAAAAAGCCATAAAGATACTTTCTAAACGCCGCAACACTTCTGACATAATGGTTAACAAGTCACCTTTTATGTTTAGCTTCTGGCGAGAGCTACTGTAGTAACTTATCGGCTTGACTTTTCTAGATTTTATCTATTAAATCTCAACTACAACGAACGCAGTTCGTTGCGACAAACAATAAAAGACACGCCCTGGACTCAGTTACTACTCGTTTAACGAGGTTCACTGTTACGGAATGCGCGCGTTTATCGAATGCAAGGCTGTGGGCACAGCACGCAGGAAGAGAAACGCACGAACATCGCAACACGATACGACCAGTCCTCTCCCTTTTAGAGATTTTGTCCCTAGATTGGAACTTTTAACCCTTTTTAGGGACTTACAGATTTTTAGGGATATTCGGCAACGTTTGAAAATGTGTAAAATGAATTTTGCAAATCATGTTTGGTTCTGCTACCTGCTCAGGAATCCATAAAATGCTTATGAGACAGCAAAAGAAGGATGTAATGCGATCCAAATTTTTATTACGTTTTCCTGGGACACGTGACATCCGTTATTTCCAGACCAAATTGTTTTTGACTTCCCGGCCTCCATTTTTAATTACTTTCACAACAAAATCGTATCTGCGCAGCGAAAAACATACATAGCATACAAATTTTATGCACTGTGCTCCCAAAAAGGTGAATTTTTAGAGGGGAATTTTTGTTTGTGCGTAAAAAACGTCATGCGCGCTTTAGATCCGTTTTCTTCATATCAAGTCATGATGTAGAAAGACTCTTCACATATAAGGTTTCTGAGGTCATTTTTGCCCGAACATGTTTTGGACATTGAAATGCTAAGGTAGTAAGGTGCACAAAGTTTGCTACACACCAGGTGCACCTGGGTAGTATTGCATCCCAATGTTCTATATACAGGCTTTTAGGGACATTTTTGTAAAATAATTCTGACATTCTATTTGTCTCTGAAAATCAGGAAAATTCATGGAAACACAGGTTTCTAACATTTCTCTTAGTATGTGAAATCAACAAAAAACAAGCTCCCGGGTAGTGGACCCACTGGGATTCTGAGCAGCACTGATGGCGCTCCTACCTTATGCTGCACCACCACAGATTTAAGGATTTTTTAGTATTGTTCTTGGGATTTTTTAAGTTGCATTTATGAGAGCCCTGGGTACGACCCATCATAGCTTCTTTATGGCCATGTGTACTAAATATGTTGCTGCAGCCCTGGCCACATATTTGCGAACAGTTGTGGAGATACTACAATGAGTATAACGGTGCTAGCAAAGAGTTGCCATAGGGAAGTCTTTATCAGCAACTTGTAAGCCAGACCTCCATAACATCAGTTCTGTTTCTGATTTTTTAAGCCAGTCATCGTTTCAAAACCCTGTTAACGACAACACCACCTGAAAATGGCATCCTGTTTTCTTACCAGTAAAGAAGTCATCTACTTCATAAATCACTCTGGGCCAGTGGTTCTCAAACGGGTGCCACTTGGCTCACCAACGGAGAAATTTTTTAAAGAAGGAAAAAGCTGTGGAAAAAACTGCTTTTCCTGGGAGGAAAAGCTGTGGATGAAAAAACCGTAAGTTTTTACTATTTGTTCAACACATAAAAACTGCAGAACGAGGTTGGTTTATATCGGAATGTCTACAGCAGGCAAGGACAAGCTGCTTTACTGCGGTGACTGACGTTATAAGAGAGTCTGTTCGGTAACTAGTTCATAATCTTCTATTGTTTCTTCATAGTAGGCATTGTGAAACTTTCGCAGTTGTATTTTTTGTGATTTTTGTTGGGGAGGAATTGACAGCGTTTGGATTTTTTAAGGGGGGATATGAAAAAACTTTAAGAACCACTGCTCGAGGCAGATAAACAGATTTTCAAAATCACTCAGAAACTGGAAACAAAAAGATTATAAGTGAACAATACCCTACGTGGTAGCTAGCACAAATTTCTCTTCACTCTGTTGTTCTTTAATCCATTTCAACTAGAAGTTGAATAGATGTTGATAAGCATCATTGTGACATCTCCCTAACCGTAATCACTATGGTTAAAAGCAAAGACGTTGTTGCTTGAAATGAGAAACTAAATTTAAAAGTATAATTGTCTGTTCAATACATCTTACGCTACAATTTCTTCAGACAGTAGGCTTGCAAAGCAGTGTAGATATTGAACAGATGAATGTTCCTTGGCAGTTTCCTTTGCGGAAAGCAAAAGAGCAGCTCTGAACGATATGCGCCAGGACTTTAAGGCTAAGTCTACTTAGAAGTTTAGACTTACTGTTGACTTTGACCAGCTTGGGACACTAAGCGGGGCGAAGAGTTTTTTGAGAGGGGCCCAAATTTTTTAAATTATGTCCAACACATTTTTTCAGGGGAGGGGAATTTTTTTCAAAGGGCTTCGCCCCCTAATGACGGGCGTGGTTCACCGTTTAACCAAGAGAACGTAGTTATGGGATCAATCTAACTATTGGCCTGTTAGAGAAAATTAAAATTTTATAAAAGCCATAGTCTGGCTCCGGTAAAAACTGAAAATTTCACTCCTGCTCGGAGTTTTTATTCAAATTCCGACTTTTGGGTCCTGCTCTGGCAAAAATTAAACTTCGGCCGCAGTCCACTACGTCACCGTGATCACCTCTGATCCATACCCAGTGCAAATCTGGTCAAGCAGAAGTTATCCGAATCCGTCACAATTCTGGAAGGTTACAAGAATAAATCCAAATCCATGTACATCTCTGGTGTTATGTTCTGGCATGTGAAGGGAAGGAGGTATATTTGTTGCAGCAGGGTTAGGCTGGAATTGTGGAATTAACTGAGAACAATGACATATATATGTGTTATATGTCATTGCTGAGAATGAAGTAAAATGAAATCTAAACAACTGCTTTCGTGAAAAGCTTAGATCTTGTAACCTGGAAACAAAAGTGCTGAAGCAACATTCGGCACCACTTTATAGCCAGTTGTGCGCCATTTTTGCCTCCTTGGACAACAATATCCGGTGACAAAGCATATGCGAAATTTCAGATTTCATTTGACTCGAGCTTGCAAAGCAACGATTCGAAGTGGCTTGACACATATGACTCGGGCACATCACTGGTCAAAATGGTGTCCGTTCGTAACAGACCCGTTATGAACATTATCCGTTATGAACGTAATGTTACGAACAGATGCTTTGAAAGGTGACCGTCAAAAATTTTAAACCCCATCTTGTGCTACATAATAATGTGCTTAGTACATTGAAATGCCACCCAGCACTGTTTTCATAGTTTTGGATTCAAAGGCACTGGCTCCAGGCCAGTGACGCCGGAGAAGCGGTCAGGCAGGAAGAGTTAAGGGCAATGGACAGGCAGAAAGAGTTAAGGGCAATGGAAACTTACAAAAAACAAAAAAATCGTTACCAATATGCTTGCTTCTGTTCTGCAACAATGTTGACTCAAATACAAACAGAAATTGTAGAAAACCAATCTAAAATTTCCGGGTGCGCGATTAGCTGCAACAATTTTGTTTCAATTCGATCTTGATAAACCATGAAGTAACTTTTACCAAAAAGGCACCACCGCCCCGTTCCCCCCCTTTTGAAAGGACAGGGGTTAATGCCCGCGTCATGCCTTCGCTCTCCGGCGTCCCTGGTCCAGGCTAAGGGCCTGTTCTGCACTTAATGTGTTCTTGCTGTCGACACAAACTACACCGACGTGATGAGGCAAGGGGAGCACCATTCTCCAGGCGACGAATTACTGCGCTAGGCGCAGTAAACTCCCAACAATGTCACAACTCACAAGTACTTTCTTCAATACAGTAAATTTGCTTCCGAAAGAGCGCAGGTTCGACCACGGGGGAGCCAAACTTGCTCTTTGCCCCGGGCGCCATCTGACCTCGTTATACCCCTGACAAACTGGTCAACTCATAGAAAAAGTGTTACAAGCTGCCCTGTTTTTCAAAAAATGTGAAATGAACTTTTTTCAACATGCGTTTACACTGTCGCAAACCGAAACTGTCTTTTGCCGACCTTTTGCTTTAAATTGAAACACAAATTATTCCAAGACTGAGCATTTATTTTCACTCAAGGCCCATAAAAAATATCCAAGATGCATTAGCGCTTTCTCCGCAATGGGTGCACACACACACACCACACTAGTTCAACGTAAATGAATAACGTGTGAGCGGGTAATACGACAAGCGGCGTCGTTATGAGTGAAGGCACCGACATGGTTTCTGTCGTTGTGTCACAACGCCTGAGGGCTTTCAACAAATGACGTCACGTTCTTCACAAATATTCTTTACTCTCTCCCACGAAACATGTACAAACGAACATTGCAATCTTCCAGAACAAATTTTCGACATTGTGGAGAAATTCACGCCATCCACGTTTCCTACGATCTGCTCCTTTCCCGGTGCGCGAAGAAACATTGGATGTATGGGCGTCGGAAGGTGGGGGCTTGCTCCCCTGGATTTCGAAAATTTCAGTAAAGAAAGGTTGTTTTGTTAGTTTCAAGTGAGAAAAAACAAATTTCACCACTTTTGCCCCCCTCTAGAAAGTTTGGAAAAAATCCTTTCGACGCCCATGATTGGATGCATCACGACACCTATTCCATGGATGGAACATGAGGAAAGAAAAACTGTATGTGGTATTCTGGTAACGGCAAGAAACTCAGAAAATTGCTGTTAAAGACTGTTAAGGCTTTATCGGCGTGGCCTCGTTTATTTGTACAAAAGTTCTGGCGAGAGCAACACGCTCTTGCATTGAAACGCAATGCAGTGCGTTTCTTGCCTCTACCAAAACTTGCGAAACGTGCAGTCAAATCGCATTAACCAAGCACAAGCATATGCAAAGGAAATTACCATCTTGGTTTCTTGTCGGAAGCACGACTAGCAAGTTGTGAAGCGACATGATATTTCACTGCCGCAACAACCCCGGTTATCTTCCTTCATCAATGGCAAGGTCAGCGGTGTGTCATAGCAAGACAGCTCAAGGACACACCTCCAGGTCTAACGTGGCTCTCAGCAAGGAAAATCGTAACCTTGTGACTCGAATTTGATGCGGCAAACATCCGTTTGCCGAGTCTGCCTTTATGAATAATGCATTGACAAAGTGCTAATATGGGCTGTCCAGTTGGAGGTACCTTGGGAACCGTCTGAGAGCTTGACGAAATGAGTTGCCCAACGACCTCTCGAAAAACTGTAATTACTAATAAACGAATGAACAAGAAAAACGATACTGGATGCACAGTACCTTGGAAAGTTTATCTCAACTTGACTGGGGCGAATCGACTTCAACATAATCGCACTTGCAACTGAACTTTCCATTTTACACGTAAAATATCAAATACACAAAGCACGTCTCTTACGAACAGTACACAGTACGTATGCTCCGACTCGCTCATACTATGCATCGTCAATTCGTCACAGTGGTGGGATTTTTTGTATTCAAAAATGTGAACTCATGCATCACCAGTTGCGGTGACTGTTCTTTCAACCAGTTCGACGTTTCGAGCCTTGTTGAAAAAAGGTATGAGCATAGCAATGTATACTTCAAACAACTTAACCTTTCACACACAAAGATCCAATTTTGGGCTCCTTAGAACAAATCCGAACGCACAGCGATACTATCACTACGACAATCTTTTTCAACCGGTGAGCCATGGCCCAGTTGTAGGCCATGACGCTTTTGCAGTAAGCCACCAAGCTTGGAATAAATCAGAATGAAAGCATTATGAGACTTGCATAATGCATAATGATGTCATCATGATCAAATAAGATAGACAAGTTGCAAAAAAATTCGACCTACATGTTAGGTTTGTGACATAACTTCTACTTAACAATGCTAGGTGAAGCTGTATTTATGAGAACAGCTTCTTCTTTCTTTTGAACGAGTTCTTCTTTTATCCACTGCTTGGCCGCACTAGATCTCGGGGCAGGTGTTGAGCAGCCATTCGATTGTCTTATCGTCCAGAACCGCCAGGCCATGCAGTCCATGGGGAGGTCGACGTGGTCGACGGTTTGTTCTTCTGCGCCGCCGCAATGGAGGCCATACCCCATTTGCACAAACAGGAGCGGAAACGTCCGACACCGGTGCGGAGGCAGTTGAGCCGGACCCAGGCTCTTCTTGGGAGGGTCATTCCGGGGGTGTGTGTACCGGTGTCTGGAATTAAAATGCGGAGTCTTGTGGGGCTGTCCGCCCACTCCGCGTTCCATTGATGATCCGCCCACTGCGCCGCACGTATGTTGTTGTCAGAAAAACTGATGAGTTGTTGTGTGGCGGGTACAAATGGGTGTCTCGATTTGAGGCGCCGTGCATCTGCACTCGATGGACGGGTGAGCGCTGAGTGGAGCAGATGTCCAGGCTCCACGGCACGGCGTCCTGGAGACAGTGTGGCTCCACTGCGACGAAGCTCAGCAGGTTGGATGCCGAGAACAGCTATGGCGTGGCATAGCATTGCAAATGTTATAGCACAGCAATTAACGCTTTAGCGAAAATGATCGAAGTATTAAATCTATGAGATTGAAAGCTTTGGGTCACCACCAATATCTTTCCTAGTTGAATGGGCCACGAGCAGAAAAAGGTTGAAAAACCCTGCGCTAGGCCAACCCATTTACCTCCTCAAATGAGCGTGGGACATCGACAAAATGCTATAAAAGCAAATTTCACTGATCCAATGTTGCTAGCACAGCATGTCCTAGGAAGAGCGCAACACGCCTAAACAAGAACCTAAAACTCCTCGGCTAAGCGCAGTGGAGAGACTCGCTGCGAGTTCGGAAACGCATGACTGTTGTCCTGCATTTCGGTTAAGGACCGGAAAAGCGGTACGTAAGCGTTACAATGCAAATTAAAGAGCGATAGCGGAAAACGCTGCCACGATGCATGACACACAACGTTTAAATGAACTTATTGGCATAAGACGCCAGAGATTAAAAAAACACAAAAGAGAAAAATAATAACACACTCTGCTCTAGAAAAATGTTCTTCAGCTGTGGTTTCTGGCGTGCGCCTCAACCACAACTACGCAAAACGATATCATGGTAAAGCTCAATTGTCAATGCAGCATCTTGTAAACAACAAACATTGTGAACATACCAAAATGTGCAAACAAGCTTTAAACTGTGTATCGGTTATTTTGAATGATGCTCAGCAGCGTGGGTATAAATTTAGGTACGAAAACATTTTTTTTCATGGCAAAATATCTTTTGGGCCAACAAATACAAAAATTGCGGAGTACTTTTGTCGCAACAAATAATCTCCAAATGCAGAATTTAGGCGATGTTCCACCACAGGAGATGCTTGTATTTCATTGGACAAGCTGAGGAGCAAGAGAGTGTAAGCGCAAACAAAAAATGAAAATAAATTAACAAAATGCAACCAATTACGGTTCCATTTTTCACAATGCAAACCACACTTAAGGTGTATTGGCGACACAATAACCGCAGCATGCGTCCCATTTCGGGCAGACGAAGAACGCAATCTGGCAACTAGGCCCCACCAAGTTTGGGCAAATGTCTCAGACCTCTACGTTAAGTTGGGCAAAAGAAGCAGTTGGGCTCATCATTCACAAAAATTACGAAAAAGTTGAATCAATTGTTGTTGGACGTCTCCTCTATGAGCGTTTCCATGGAAGCAACCCAAAAAATAGAAAAATGCAAAATCTCAACAACTGAAAAAGCTGAAACAAAAAAGATTTTTAATGAACCAGAACTAACATGTTCAAATATTCATTTAATACATTTTGCATATTATATTTTTTGGGTTGTTTCCATGGAAACCGAATTTACACTGAGAAACCTGCACAAACCTGGCAAGTACACCAAACTCAGACCTGCAATTGTACAAAATACTTAAAACAGATCACAATGCGTTGCAGGATAATTACTACTTACCTAAAGAAAATTAACAATAATCTTCGGTACTTGTCAAAACGCTTAGTCTCCTTGTCATTTTTAGTGACTCTGTTACCTGAGTGAAAAGTGAGCAATGGCTAAGGCACTCCTGCGTAACCCCAAACAAAGCCATAAAATTGTTCTGCAACAGATGCCTCTTCTGACTATGTTTCACTTGTTGAAATTGTTGGAAAAGATTCCTAGCCACTACTTCAGCTCCTGAATGTCGACTATGGCTTTTCAAAAGCAGACCCAAAGTCTTGACAACAAAATAGTGTTAAGTGTTTGTATTTCTGCTCATAACTTTGTGAAGAACCTAAATGTTGCCAATGACGTTTCAGAACGTGCCCTCGGTCTGCCAACAATGTTTAAAACGAGAAACGTTACAAGTAGTAGAAAGCAGCATGAAAATTTAAGGAGCATTGTCAGTAAGCCGCGGCAAACAATATGCAACTGCTACATCTTGTGAAAGAGTGACAAAGCAAAATCTTCAAAGTTTTAGGAAGCACTTGGATTTTTTTTAGTCTAGAGCTAAAAAGGTATGAGAGAAACCTGACAATTACTCTTATTAAATATACACCTGACAAACTTCTGAAAATATACTGATGTTATTTTTTGTTGTGCTATGTTTAAGCCCTTGTGTTTTTCATGTACCGTCCCACTGTGCTGATTAATCTGTAAGTGGTGCCATAATGCTTTTGTTTACTTTATTCAGATCAGTGGTTTTCAACCTTTTTTATGCAGCGACCCTTTTGCAACCCAAATTAACCTCACGACCCTTTCCGAAAACTTCCAGTCAGGCATATGAAATGCAGTTGTGTTTGCACAATAGAAAATCACAATGACTAAAAATAGCTTAAGATATCACTATGTTGAAAAAAGACTTATTTATTAAATTCATGCACATGGCAGCATCAGTGAGAGAGACCTGTGCCGTATACAAATCACTCCATAACACTACTCATTGAAAACTAGAATACCTCCCAAGTTGGCTACCTCATTCAGATATATATTTAATTTACAGATATTTAATTTTAGATATTTAATTTACAAACACAACACATTCTTACCTCACCAAGTTGTTCGGGCGTTGCCAAACGCAACAGTACTGTAATGGTCATAATCACACTCAAAACTTTGTGATTGTCGTAATCACACTTAAAACAATTTTGAATGAAGAAGTACGTTACAATTTTTGCCAGGTGATCCTGCCATTTTGCTTACGTGAAAAAGTGGTTCCATGTAAGAAACATAGAAGTACTTATCAATATTTTCATCAGAAGCTCTCGCGACCCTAGAAAAAAGGCAAACGACCTCCACGGGGTCGCAACCCCAGGTTGAAAACCACTAATTCAGATCAACTAAAACCTGGCAATGGCATCTCATTTTTTATGATTTCGGCATTGAATGATAAAGTAGTCAGTTTTAGTGATAGTATTTCCATGCGCAACGTTGTTTAATGTAAACATTTTCTACAGGATATCTTTCGTTGATTGACAACAAACAAACTTTATGACATTGTGCTGCAAAATGCACTCATTAAGTTATTGGCTGATCATTACACTCTGGATTATTGTTCAACAAGATTGTTTTGCAAACTTCTCTACTTAAGTTTCATGCAAGTACCAGTAAGCATCAAAAATAAAAAACTTAGGCCTAAGACCATCAAAAAATAAAGAAATCTTAAATATCTCAAAAAACACATAAAATAAGTAAAATGCGTTGGAAAACTCGAAACTAATTTCCTTGTGAAATAAACTTCGATTGATTTACTTGCCGCCATCTTTCTGGCTTATAACTATGAAAAATAGATATGCCTGCAAGTTTTAATCATCGCAGAAGTATGAAAGCAGAAAGCAGGCAGGTTCCTCAGAAGCTTGCCGCAAGGCTAAAGTTTGTTTTGTTGCAAAATGTATGAAATGCATACAGGAACGTGTTAGTTCTGGTACAATAAAAAAAAATTTGTTCTAGCTTTTTCGGTTGTTGAGATTTTGCATTTTTCTATTTTTTTGGTTGTTTCCATGGAAACGGTCATAGAGGAGGCTTCAAGCAACAATTGATTCAACTTTTTTTGTCATTTTTATGAATGATGAGCCCAACTGCGATTGTTGACCAACTTACGTAGAGATCTGAGACATTTGCCCAAATTTGGTACGGTCTATCGGCAACGGAGTTGCATATGTTAATACAATGAGGAAAGAACAAAAGTCAAAGCCACCGCTAAAAATCGTACGAAGGACATTTGTCGCACGAACCATTTAAACACTGATTCTCGTAACCACCGCATTTGTCTTTGACAGGAAATTGGCTCTGCAGCCTTTCCCGAAGATCGCACGGTCTTTGGCAGGCACTCGGATCAGCAAGCAACGCCTGAACTGAGGAGTCTGCCGCCACGTAACAAACACAGGACTCGACACCAGCCGCGTCACATCTTCTGTGTTTTGAATTCATGGACGGGTTTCTGAAACACAAATAATAACGAATGCGTTGGAAAGCCACAAAACAACCACATTAATGAAAACCACATACTTCGAAGTATACGGTAAGCAATTTTGACGTATCCTTGGAGCAAACGATACAGGCAGTATCATTACAAGCACCAATGTTGCATAAATTTCAAAAGGAAGTTGCAAACCTAAACCCGTGACGCTTTTTAAATCAATATTGCAGCAAACAAGCAAGTGCAGGTAAGCACGTAGACTAACGATTCGAAATAATGATATACAATCTGCGTGTATTTATTGTATGTTTTAAATGGTTTTAGCAAAAAAACACTGAAATAGAATTAGACAGTTCAGATAAACTGGATAACTTTGGGTCAAACCCACCAGTTACATGATTTTTTCGTACAATATCTGATTTCCAAGTAAAAGTTACTGAAAATCACATTCTACACACGAGCTACGCGAGGTCCAACAGAAGGTATGGTTGAAATAAAAGCGTACCCAAGCACAAATTAAAATAAAAAAATTAACTCGTTCAGCAAGTGATCAGTGAAAAATTCCTGTTTTTTGAATAACCCTCAAAAATGAATCTGAGTTCAGGCTATACGCACCAAGCTGTAAGCATTAAAAATACGAAACGCAAACTACCAAATTAATAAGATTAATTTAAAATTTACTGCAGCAAGCAATTTCAGGAGAGAACATTCATGGGAAAAGTAGATGTGCGTGACGATACCTAGAAAAACATGTCTGAGAAACAACTGGAACGTCAGTAGCGAGCAACAGGTACTACGGCATACACGTCCAGCTTTGCGATAACGATGGCGAATTCCCAAACTCAGAGCTATGGCAAGTGGTTAAGCGAGATACGCCTAGCACCCCAATCCCATGCAAGTCTCCTGGGACGGTAAGCATTGTGCTTCCCAATCACACCACCTGCAAGTGAACTAGACATAGCAAAACATTTACAGGGTTCCCACGCATATTTGAATATAAATTTCGAAGACTTTTTCAAGACCTTTTCCAGACATTTTCTGGACTTTTTCCAGGTCTAACATCTCCGTATGGCCTACCCAGGTCAAATACAGGCACTATAATATTCAACACGATATAAGTACAGTTACCGTAAAACCTCTATTTGAAGGC
>Ga0210059_1010201_pt1 | contig 14541 bp, 16 predicted proteins | sample Ectturendosymbi2_FD_188042 | JGI IMG/M metagenome (GOLD analysis project Ga0210059, IMG submission 188042) | Ecteinascidia turbinata endosymbiont from Florida, USA - Sample 2 (SPAdes) (version 2) | ecosystem: Host-associated > Tunicates > Ascidians > Unclassified | place: Key West, Florida...
CTGATCAACTATTGTGCCATTGTATTCTCATTTGCTCTAATGTTCACTAATGGTTGGTTTACTGCATGCGATGGCTTTTATGGCGCTTCTGCTTATTGGCTGAGTCATATGAAACAATAAACCATTATATGCCATTATATTATATATGCTCTTCGCTCACGTCCGTTAATTTTGGCCTAAAAAATCTAAGTGAGAATGCAAATAGTGCATTTTTATTGACATCCTGCATCCAAGCTTGCAGTATGATTGCAGTAAGGCTTCCACAAGATCTTCATAATTATCGGCTTTATTTCTTCCAAGAAAACCATGCACAACTTCGCGAAAAGATTGCCAAGCATCTCTTTCTAAATCATTCATTTTGTCTTCTAATTCCTTGGAGCCAAGCGTTTGTCGAATCTGGGGTCCTGTGAATATACCACCTTTTACCTTTGCTTCTGACAGTTTTGGTAACATTGCTTGCACATGCTTGATAGCTTCACTGTCTGATTTCAATGCTTTTATGAACTACTTTGCAAGACCAAGCTTTGTGTGGAGTGTTGGCAGCAAAATATTTTCTCTCTGAACTAGAGGTTGGCGAATCACATTGTGCGCACCAGGAGTTAATTCTTCTCTGAGGGGCCACAACTTTCTTGAGTAATACTGTTCATCAGCTCTGCTATTCCGAAGGCAGTGAAAGCAAGAATATTTTGTATACTCCCCTTGTTGACCGAGTAAGAAGGCTAACATCGTGAAATCCTCTAGATCCAAGCGGACCTCCAACAAACTGCGGTACGCGTAGAGTCGATGGCCGGTATATGATCAGTTAGATTGAACTTCGTCAAAAATTTCAGTCCTAATTATTATTTAGGAAATTTAGTTTTATTCAACTTTCGTGTTGATAACGCCAGAGTATTCCAACGATCTTTCCTGAATATCAATACGACGGTTGGTCAAGTTGCATGCCAACGATTGTGTCGATATACTCAAAGCACGTTGGCTGCGTCCTGCGTTTGCTCAATCGTACCAGTTGTTACGTGTGACTTTATCAAAAGAACTTGTGGCTATTCATGTTTGAAGTGCACCTAGTCATTGGAACAACTGACGGTGGCAGGCGTGAAAACCGCTTCCCCCTGTAAACCTAAATGCAAAAACCGGGTCCTCCTACCTTTTATTTTGGCACTATTGTTTTGGTTTCAGTAGATTGTTGTTTTTTTGCGTTTTTCGGAGTGTTTTCCGGTGATTTCGAGTTTTTGCATTGCCGTTCAATACCGGATTTGCCATATTTTTTCAACTATTTTCAGAATGTTGTCCAGTAGGCTTCCTTGAGCTAAGTTTCCGCCTGGTTCAAACCTCTAGTTACGTCACTGCACTTGATCAAAGCTTAACGTTGTGCTGCGGATGAGAGCTATGGAGTATGTGTAGAGTTACCAGCAGTATCTTACAATAAAAGCATAGTTGTTTCTTAGGGAACTGAGCAATACAGTAGTTTTGACCGCGTTTGTATCCAGTATCGTACGGTGGCCATTTTGGTAGGGTTGTTGCGATCGGAAATCCCGAGCGGCATGCGCGCAAAGCTTCGCACTGTGGAAGCAAGCAACAATAGAGCTCACCCGACGAGATCACTCTATTGTTGCATGTTCGCGCCACGCATATATATTTTTGTTCTTCACGCACATCCCGCTCGTGGTGAATCACACAATCAACGCAGCGCCACCGCAGACGTTACGACAGGGTTCCTCCAGGCTAGCAACCAGCCCAAAATTGTGAAGGTTCTGCAGCCGTGGTGGTCGTCGCCCATTGAGCCATCCGGCTGGGCACAAACCGTTCACATGTTCACACAGCGTTTTACATAACACGTGACGCAATATTCACGCCGTTCGTTGAATGCGTTTTTCTGCTCGCCTTTCTGTGCATGTATTTACGACCTCGCAGAACCTTATTCGCCGCTCTTTTCGTCAGTAGTGCCGTGAACGAGTTGTCGTCTGACTGAGCCATTACCCGTTTTCTGCGTTATGTTGGCTGCCTTCTCGTCGTAAAAGACAAGCAGCTGTTTGTGCTAATGGTCGATAGAAGTTGTCATTTTGCGTCAGTATAACCAGAGCAGAACTCGAGACAATAAATTGTGAAGTGTCATCTCTCAACTGCCCTGCCTGTTTCGTGTCTCTAACAGCCGCGAGCCTGAGTAACTCCTTCATCATCGCATAGGGTAGCGGGAATCAGATTCACCGCTTGCACTTGTGTGTTACAGAGGGAGAGACACCTCAACACCACCATTAGCTACATAAACAAACGTCTCAAATCCACTAGATACCGTGAATACATCTAATATCTTTAACGACTATTTTGGTGAAATCGGACCAACTCTAGCTTCTTCTATTCCACCTACAGCCCAGGTTCCCCACACTTCTGGCTCTTCTGTCATACATCCCCTCTTCCTTAGTCCAGTTTTACCAGAATACGTTGTTTTGCAAATTAATTTGCCTAATGCTTCAAAATCTAATGATGCATATGATCTTCCCGTTTCGTTCTTAAAAATTAGTAAGCATGTGATTGCACCGTGCTTAGCTGACCTGAGCAACCTCTGTATTACTGATAGCGTTTTTCCAACAATATTAAAGCTTGCAGAGGTAATACCTGTCTATAAATCTGGAGACAAAACGCAACCAAGTAATTATAGACCTATATCCTTCCTGTCTCACTTTTCAAAGATATTTGAGAAACTTACCTCTACTAAATTACTATCATTTTTAGCGCAAACTAACATTCTCTGCCCACAACAGTTTGGCTTTCGTCAAGGACTTTCAACTACTCTAGCACTACTAAAACTCCAAGATCATATCCTTGAGCAAAAGTCTAAAAAGCTGTTTTCATGTGCTATATTTCTAGACCTCAAGAAAGCCTTTGATACTGTTGACCACAAAATATTACTAAGGAAGCTAAGCCAATACGGACTAAGAGGAAGTACTAACAAATTCTTTGAAAGTTACCCTTCCAAAAGACAACAATTTGTGTATGCTAATCATATTAAATCAAATACAAAATACGTTACCTGCGCTGACCCCCAAGGTTCCACGCTTCGTCCTATCCTTTTTTAATGTACATAAACAACCTACCCTCTGTAGTAGGTTGTTTATGTACATTAAAAAAGGATGTACGTACATAAACAACCTACCCTCTACAAACACCACAAAAAAACCCAAAAAATTCATAAGCTGAGAACATTTATTCATTGAAAGGTGAGGTGGTGTCGAATCCCATGGACGGGGTATATTGTTACACACCATGGGGTAACCTGTTACAAGAACGCAAACATCCAATTATTGCAGAAATAAGCCTGTCAATTCAAATGCAGCAAGACCTCAAAGAATGAGAAGCCATACGCTGTGATAGGGAGCTAAACATTCACATTTGAAATGCCGTTTTTGTCACCAGGCATAGATTTCTAACTGCAAACACATTCAAGTTAAAAACAACGCATGCTCAAAATATGGACGAAAACGAAAGTAAAGGTTTTAAGAACACAATCAATGCAATAAACCATCTCAGGCACTACAAGGACACAGAAAAATTCATGCAGTGGCTGGTCTAAAGTGCTGTGGCACTGCAAATCACAACCAGTGTTTACATCCTGACAAATATCATAAACATTTATGTCACTACCATCACTACAAGCTGAATGTGACCAACATGTGCATTTTATGCACTGCACCCACACCTCACCAAGGGCTGATTTAGAAAAGAAGTCACTACAAACGAAAACATGGACATCAGACATGACTTTCTTTCTGTTCTGCTTGGAAGAATTGGCCCGCGATGTTTACTACAAACTTCTGCAACTCTTTGATTCTTTTAACATATTCCCAGCAAATAATGTCAAGATAACCGTGGTTAGTTTTCACGATGATCGTGTTTTTTTATACTTTTGGATCGGCTTTAGGATGAGGATGGATCATCGCTCTTGTATGTCACGACATGGTGGCATCCTAATTTTTTCTGGTGACACACCTGATTGCATGTTTTTTATGCAGCTAGAATAAAAGACATGGGGTATGTTGATACACTGTGTAACAACATTCCCCAAACATGTCTTGGAACACTCATCGACGATTTTATACTGTAGAAAACCACACGCATAACTCTAAGTGTTGTTACTGTTGTTATATCTAACTTATTGAAAACCAAAGTTTTTTGCAAACATGTAGCTCGTGGATGTGGGAATTACCTGTTTTAATTCAAGCGGACAACCGCATATTTTGAAGACGTTCTGGGGTTTGCAACAACTTTCCCTTGTAACAACTCTACCCGGTCTCCCCCAATCCACCATTACAAAAGGAGTACATGAATTTGGAAACTGACAATTGAAAGAAATCAGGTATTTCTAAAATTTGTGCACTGGATAGAGTACAGTTGTTCTAGTTTTGTTATCAGTGATGGACTCTCGAGACTTCATCTCGGTCTCGAGACGCGTCGCGAGACCCGTTTTTTGAAGTCTCGGTTTCGAAGGATTTCGGTCTTGGCCTCGAGCTCTTTGTCTCAAGACTTTGCATAGGTTATTTTTTTATGAAGCTTTGCAAGGAGTTCCTTTAAAAAACAGTTTTGAAAAACGATTGTTCAAAATTTAGCAGTTCAAAGAGGTCAGTGCTAAGCTATCCTTGTTGTTATGTTGTTTGCGAGATGGAGAAAACAAATTGCCCTCTACCACGTTTAAAGTTTATACTGAATTCAATAAAAAATGTGCATGCACCAATGACACCACAGCGCGTAATCTCTGCATCGAGAGGCGGGGAGTACTTTGCTAAGGACTATCTTTGAACTGTTTTTCCAAGAGGTTTGTTATGAAACCCATAGGCTTATTCAAAAGAGGTGGGAAAGTGGCAAAAAGTTTCTTTTTTGAGAAGCCAAATAAAACCATGCCTTTTTTCGAAGTGCTTTTCAAAGAACTCTGCTAAAACACGATGGTGAAGTTTTTTTTTGTTCTGGGTAATACACAATTTTTTAAGTTCAAAAATGCCTCGGAACTCTCTTGAGGAAAAGTTTTGCTCATAAGAGTTTTATACAGAGAGCAAATAATGTGTCATGGCTGATCAGTCACTGTGGCGTAGCCTACTGCTATAGGCTTTACGGCCTTTCTGCGTTTTCTAACCGACCTGCGGTGTTGCGAAAATTCTGAGTGTGTCAGCAAAAATTGAAATTTGGAACAGTTGTGAATATCAGTTTAACGTAAAAATATAGAAATTATGAAAAACTTAAAAATATAAAAAATGTGCAATAAAAAATAGCAAATCTAGGAATTGTACATAGAGTCATAAAATCAGCGGGAAGGCGCTACACCATTTCACTGCTAGTCAACTACACCGGTAATCCCGAACTTGGCTCTTTCTACTGCAGCATGCGGCGTCCAACAACGCCTGTCGAAAGCACCTAATACTTTATTTTTATCAGAGAAAGAAAAAGTCGTCAATACGAAGGCAATGATTACCTGCAAAAGAACTGCCGCAGTTGTAAAAAAGTAAGACAAAAATGCAAACCCAAGCTGCTTCAGGGCTTTATCAGCCTTGTGCACTTTGTTGTTGCCATGGAAAACACATCGAAACCACGGTGCCAACTGGTTCACAAGTAATGACAAAAAATAAAGCTTTCCCGCTATACCACAGCCTAGCATGTGTCAGCTATGCTATTTATTTAGCCTTGCATACATGCAAATGTAAAGAAAGCAAAAACATAGGAAAAGTGACGAGAAGGGTGGCCAACAAACAAAGAAAGCAAGATCCATAATCAGAATTAAACACAAGACTCCTTTCAGTTTCTGAGTATTTGGTTGTGATGTTCAAGATGCTTTATTATTCCTCATTGTTGCAATAAGCATGATGCATGATTTTTTCTCATTTTATATTGTTGTAAACAAATGTGAGGAGTGGAAAGAGGAAGCATTTTTATGGTCGGTCCCGGGCGACAGTTAACATCGCTGCGCCACTGCAGTAGAACATGCGGTGGGATATTACCTCGCTGGTTAAAAGTTTAAACCTAATTTGTGCCATAAAAGTTTATTGCTCTAATAGGCCTAAATAGTTTTTTCTTTGCGCCAACAGCAGAATCACGAGCAACATTTTTAAAACTTGTTTTCGACAGAGTGAGCAAGTTTGGATGAAACATTAGTTACAAGTTTGCTTTTTGAAATTCCAAGTAGTGTTTTCGCTTTCTCACTCAATTACGTGTGAGGAGAAAAGTAATTAGGACAGGTGCAGGTAACGTTACAAAAAATGGCAAAGCTTTGTTAGCCAAAATACACGAAATACGTGGCGAAGGAGTGTCAGTGCAGATGCCCAGTGTTAAAATAAAAAGAATGTAGTGAAACAGGCAAGTGGCAGATAGTAAAAAAAATTAAAAAATATATTATTTCATTGGCAAATTATGTAAACAACAAAACACCTTGGCAAAAAATTGAATGATGGAAAGCAACCTTTCCTGTGGAGTTACCACTTTACTGAGTTGTTTCGGCTAGTGCTGCTGGGGCTGTCCTGCACTCGCCTACATCGACTGTGCTTGTTATAAATTAAAAAGTAATGATTCGCCTCTTCTCCACTTTCTCAAATAACATAGGCCTACTTCAATACTAGGTAGGACTCCAGAATATGGGACTTTCACCAGGGCATCACTTCCTGTCCTTACACAGAAGGGATGGTTTTGTTTTGTAACGAACAACACAATTGAAATTTTTCTGAGTCAAAACAAATTTATTGAAACATGGCAACGGCAAACACCTCGAATATTCAATTGGCTCACCAACATTTTTTGAGTGAAAATGCGTAGAACCTCTAAACCAGTGGTTTTCAACCAACCTTTTTCATGCGGCGACCCATTTTGCAACCCAATTTAACCTAACGACCCTTTTCCGAAAATTTCCAGTCAAACATATGAAATGCAATTGTGTTTGCACAATAGAAAATCACAATGACTATAATATGACGTACGATATCACTGTGTTGAACCAAGACTCATTTGTTAAATTCATGCACATGGCAGTATCAGTGAAAGAGACCCGTGCTGTACACAAATCATTCCACAGCACAGCTCATTGAATACTAGAATAAAAACTCCCTTAGCTGCCGCAATCAGATATCTAATTTACAAACACATCACATTGTTACATCACAAAGTTATTCGTGCGTTGCCAAACGCAACAGTATTCTGTATAGTTGTGGTCATAATCACACTTAAAACAATTTCGAATGAAAAAGTAGGCTATCATTTTTGCCAGGTGACCCATTATTTTGGCTACGACAAAAAGTAGTTCCATACGAAATAGATAATAGAGAAGTAAATACGAATATTTTTGTTAGAAGCTCTCACGACCCCTAGAAAAAAGCAAACGACCCCCAGGTTGAAAACTACTGTTCTAAACGCTGCCAACACTTTAAATGTCCATGCATTTCTTCATGGATTTTGTAAATAAGGCCACAGGTTTGAGGTTGTAAATTCCTAAGAGGAAAGTGAAAATGAACGTTTGCAGTATTTGGCCGTTTGCACAAATTTCGGATGATTTTTATTATCCTGATTTTTGGGAATGTGCCATTTATTTTGTTGTTGCATTATTCAAGGAGTTAGCTTTAAATATCATCATATAAATATGAGGTCTCGAGTCTCGGTCTCGAACTTCCAGGTCTCGGTCTCGGCTTTAATGACAAAGTCTCGGTCTCGTCTCGAAAATTGAGCCAGGTCTCGGTCTCGGAGGTTACGGCCTCGACTTCATCACTGTTTGTTATTTTCAAGTGTTCTCACAGCTTTATTTTGCAATCTATTTAAAGCAGGGCCTGATTAAAGGGGGAAGAATCAGAGGCAATCCCCCCGCTGCAAGGCGCCCTCCAGTGATGAAATTTATTTGTTTAAAATAAAATACTCGTTTGAAAGTTTTTTGTGATTCAGAGGCTATACAAGAATAAAACTCTATATTATATTCCTATGTTGCGTTAAGTATCAGCAGCCCCCAACAGCAACTGATTTCTCTGCAACAGGTCTGTCAAACTCATTTTCACTGAGGGCCATATCAACATTATGGTTGCCCTGAAAGGGCAATTTCTTACCGTATGGTTGCCCTCAAAGGGCTAGTTGTAACAGATTTAACCACAATAATCTACGCTACGCTAATGCTTAAAAAGCGTCTCTGTGACGTAATAATGGTCATTTTGGAATGAAAAGAGCCTTAAAACTGAGTAACTTCATAAAAACAGTGACGTTAGGCCAGCAAGATGACGAAAGTAGCAATGTTATAACATGGCAAAGAACGTCGTTCGCCTTTGTAAACAGGTATAAACAGGCCCGTAACCACCTTGGGACACCAGGTTGGGCGGAAATTTCTCTGAGAAGAGCCCAAATTTTTCAAACTATGTCCAACACATTTTTCTAGGGGGGTTAGGGGGGCTTCGCCTCCCTGGTTACGAGCCTGGGTATAAACCACCACAGTTCCATAAAAATATGCGTGCTGAGGCTTAAAATTTAAGCTTCGCGGGCCACGTAAAGAGACGTGTCGGGCCACCAGTTTCGACACATGTGCTTTACAAGTGCGACTGTCTGCCAGTTTTAGTCATTGCTGCTGTTTCCTAATAATCGTTTTTCCTAATAATCGTTCTTTTGACATGGGTACGACTCTCTACTCGCGCATCGCGCCTATTGCACAAATGTCACCAAAACGTTGCTTTTTGAGGTGTTAAAACTTGTGGTTGCTGACTGCTGTTTAGTATCAATCAACGTTGTCACTGGGGTCAGTCTCGTTAACATCAGATTGCTACCCTTTCAACATCAGATAACATCAAATTTTCAAGCTACAGGTTCATATAAGCTAAACCAGGGGTGGGCAACTAATTAGGGACGGGGTCCGTTTTGAGAAGGCCACGTTTTGGCGGAGGGTCGTTCGCCCTTAGTGAAATAGAATCATGTCTCAATTAAGCTAGCTTAAGCAGTCAGAACTAACGTTTGTTGTGTTAAGTTGGTCGAAATTTCAGATTTGAAGATAGTTTCTGAATAATTCCGTGGGCCATTCAAAATAGTGTGGCAGGCCACATTTGGCCCGCGGGACGCTATTTACGCATTCCTGAGTCAAGTACTTCTATTAACAAAGAGCGAGTATCCTCGTTGAATCCGAAACAGAGCGAAATGTCGCCATTAAATGGAGAAGTCGTTTATAGTATACGTAACATGTTAGTCTCAACGCAGCAAAAAGAACTTCTTTAGTTTAAAACGATAACCAAACACACATTTTGGTGAGAATTTGATGAAAGGAACTTAAAAACAATGAATAAAACTTGTAATCTTCGTCATAAAATGAGAGGAAATGTGGAAAACAAAAACAACGCAATCAACATCAGATTGTCGACAAAACATCAGACATTAATCTGAAAACATTACATTTGATGTCATGTTAATGTATCAGAAGTGGCAACACTGGCATCAATGACTCCAAAATTCTGGTGAGGTTTCGAGGAGTCAAGGTAGTCGCAGCCGAACTGCACCTTTTTTCGTCATGAAGGTTGACGTGTGGTGGAAACGCACTTTTTATTCGATGTTTGCTATGGTTGTGTTAAATCATATAGAAATGAAGCTATGCAAGCTATTTACCCCATGGTCCGACAAAAAACTTTTGATCAGTCGATGCGTGGAACGAAAGGGCAAAAAGCGAGATTGCGGTGTTCAGCTAGCGAGATGCCGAAATCTGTAACGCTATCAGGAGTTATTAAAAGCGCAAAGCTTCTAAGAGCAAAAAGTGCAAAGATCTGGCATATTTTAAACAGCGAATTTTTTGTCTGTATTTTATATCACATTTTGGATGGAAATAAAAGTTTGCAAAAGTGGTGAGATGGACAGAGATGTCTTTGAGTGCAATTCCAGTGGTGGTGTTCTCATCAACTATCTTTGTGTATATACAGGATCACCAAGAAGCGAGGGTTGATGGGAGAAAAACATCTGGTGGGTTTGTTTATAACAGACATGCAGCCATGACTCAATATAGGTGTGTTCGTATGTGCGCAGTCGAGTGGTCGAAACGGGAAAATCTTTTTCTGCACTCTTGGCAACAATAGGGTTTTCCTCAGTATGAGTTCGCACGTGCGTGGTCAGGTTGCTGGAATAAGAAAATCTTTTTCAATCCTCTTGGCAACAATAAGATTTTTCTCCAGTGTGTGTTCGCATGTGGAAGTTCAGGTTACAGGAAATGGAAAATCTTTATCCACACTTCTGGCAACAAAAAAGTTTTTTCCCAGTGTGTGTTCGCATGTGTGTGGTCAGGTTGCCTGATTGGGAAAATCTTTTTCCACACTTCTGGCAACAAAAGGGTTTTTCTCCAGTGTGTGTTCGCATGTGCGTGGTCAAGTCTATGGAACAGGAAAATATTTTTCCACACTTCTGGCAACAGAAAGGTTTTTCTCCATTATGTGTTCGCATGTGCTTGGTCAGGTTGCTGGATTGGGAAAATCTTTTTCCACACTTTTGGCAACAATAAGGTTTTTCTCCAGTGTGCGTTCGGATGTGCGTGGTCAGGTGACTGGCAACGGAAAATCTTTTTCCACACTTTTGGCAACAATAAGGTTTTTCTCCAGTGTGTGTTCGCATGTGCGTGGTCAAACTGCTGGCAACGGAAAATCTTTTGCCACACTTTTGGCAACAAAAAGGTTTTTCTCCAGTATGTGTTCGCATGTGCTGGATCAGGCTGCATGCAACGGAAAATCTTTTTCCACATTCCTGGCAACAATAGGGTTTTTCTCCAGTATGCGTTCGAATGTGCTTGGTCAGACTAGTGGTCGTGGAAAATCCTTTTCCGCACTGCAAACAACAATGAGTTTTTTTTTCTCCAATGTGTGTTCTCATGTGAATTTTCAGGCAGCTGACAATGGAAAACCTTTTTCCGCACTTCTGGCAACAGTAGGGTTTTTCTCCAGTGTGCGTTAGCATGTGCTTGGTTAGGGTGCTGGGATCAGAACATCCTTTTCCACACTCCTGGCAACAATAAGGTTTTACTCCAATGTGTGTTAGCATGTGAATAGACAAGTGGCAGGCGCGGGAAAATGTTTTTCCACACTCATGGCAACAATGTTGTTTTCTTTCCATATGAATTTTTATGTGTTTAGACAAATATGAATTTTGTGCAAAACATTTTCCGCACTGATGGCAACAAAACTGTTTTGTTCCTCCTTTAGCTTTTATTTGATTGACTGATGTGATTTTTCTGACCAAGCACTGTTTGATTGGCTGGCAAGGACTTTTTGCAGTAAATATTTCGCGTGTTATGTTGGGCAAAGATGTTGCCTGAAGAGAAGACTTTATGCCACGTTTCAAACACATGCTTTCATTAGTTAAAGCTTTGCTATCTTTTGTTCGACTTGATTTGTTTTCATTGTAAATTTGAGAAGAGTTACTTTGAAGGCTCCACCGAGGGACTTCAAATATTTTTTGCCTTTTTAATGTTTTTCTGCTATTGTGTGAACTGTTATCTGTAGAAATACCTCTGGTTGTTTTAACTAACGAGGATGAATTAACGTTTAAACAGGGCGTTCTGTAGTGATTGCATTGGAGATTAGTTTTTGCTAAAATGCGATCAGACAAACCTTCAGGACATTGTTTTTCTACATGTGCTCCTTTGGTTTTGGACGTTTTTTCTAAAATATATTTTTGAGTCAATTTGCTGAAGTGTTGCAATGGTTGATTTTTCGATGTTTTTAAGGAAACGTCTAAGAGAAGTTTGTTCCTGAGATCGAAGAACTTCTTGTGTGAAGATTTGTTCAGATTAGGTGAAATGTTTATTTTTTGTACTTGCTTTTCAAAGATGCATTTTCCATTGTTTCCTTTTCCAGATCTTCGATGACATTCTTTAATTCTTTTGTGACCCAGTCTTTGCAAAACGTCTCTTTGATATTTTCTTTTTGTAGGCTTGACCAACATCGATCTTTTAGTTGCGATTGCGTCGAAGTATTTGCTACCTGTTTTTTAGAAAAACATGCTTAGAATGCGACATATTTAATAACTTTTCAACCTGTGAGCTTTGATCTACAAAAGTGTTACAAACAGGGTCGTGCAAGGTAGCTGGAGCCATAGGCGCAGGAAAATTTTGGTGGTGGGAAGGATTTGTGCTCGATTTTTCCCAAACTTGCAAAAGTAGTTTTGTGAAGCTTTTGCCTACAAATTTTCTTAAGCCACTCGCTCAAACGTAAATCCCCTCCATTGAAAAATTTGTAGCGAGATCGTTAGCATCAACACAAATTATAATGCAAACAGACTCCAGCATTAGCTATATTTTAACCTAGGAAAATGATATTTTCCAAGTTTGCAATGATGCAATTATCTTTGCCAACTCTTCGTATTTGATCTAAGCTGATGCAGTTTCATTTTCAGTAGATATCATTGCCAGATTTTTTAATATTTCATCAGTCATAGTTGATCTATGAAAAGTTTTGGTTAAACTAAACTTGGTGAAACACCGCTCAAAAGTATTGTGCACAGCAGTGATCAGCAAACTTTCGTTATGGTTGCCCCAATCCCCCATTCAGTCGTAATCAAAGGCCCGTGCTTATTTTCGAAGGACCAGTTTCAAACGTATGTTGTCTTTATGTATCGGTAACATGACAGTATGGATACGATTTCACATAATCGTATATCTTGGAAACAGGATATTATATGTTTGTTCAGTGAGAGGATACAACACAGGTTACAACAGCGACGTAACTGATGTGGATACATGGTTGCGAGCCTCATGCTTTGCTAAGCTAAATGTAAAAACTGGGCACCATTTGGCTTGTATTTCGGCATTCAGTATTCTTTTGGTTTTCAGTAGGTCGTTGTGTTTTACAATCTTTTTGGAGTGTTTTATTGTTATTTCGTTTTGGTACCGTATAGATATCCACATTCGGATACACTTTCCTTTCTCATTTTCAAAAGTGTTGGCAAGTGCGCCTCCTTCGGCTACGTTTCTCACCTTGGCTGAAATTTCTGGTTACGTGACTGATATCCAACTTCATTTTCCAGAAAAATTTGGTAATAAACTATATACAAATGGCCACAATCAACGTAGATTTAGCAACTTTATGTACACCGCTGTCATCTTACCAAGGCAACTGCTGATAATTAACCTACCCACAATGCACTCCACAATGATGGCTCAAATAACAAGAAGCTATGGGTCGTGGGAAATTTAATTTCTTTGACGGATTAGATAAATATGAATGTTGAAAGAGGAAATGTGTGAAATGAGTTCTTGGTTAATTGAGGTCTGTTGTGTCTACATGTCGTGACAAACGTCCTCAGGCAGATTGCCCCTTTTCAGCCATAGACCACAGCCGCCTGCCGGGAGGTTTTTCGTCGAAAAATTGGATGTATATTTGGTAAAAATAGGATTTTTCTATACCAGAGAAAGCATATGTTGCTGATACCGTTCAATGGCAATGTCGATGGGCGCAATTTGGTGGTGGACACAGGGGATATATAATATGCCATGTCCCAACACTTTTTCGCTTCAGATTTTGCACTTGGAGAGGTTTCCAAAATAAAAGTGATGTTTTTAACGTTTTGTGTGAAGAGCTTTTCATATTAGATGGTAGGTTACACATAGCCCAAATTCATGTTGAAACAGAGTTTGGTATGATATCACTGATTCTGTTGGTTCATAAAGTTTGGCTTTGATATATAATTTTTATCATTTTTCAAGTTTCTAGTGACCGTGAAACATGGTTAGCTGCCTTTGTCCGACATTTTACCCTGTGCGGCATACTGTTAGAAAGGCTATTTTCTTGCAACAGTGAGAGTATTACAGCTGCACATGTGAGAGACCTTAAGACAGCCATTATTCGTTTCGCGCAGAAATTTAACGTGCTTCGCTTCAACGTTGGTTGTCATGTACTCAGAAAATTACTTAATGATGCTGGTGTATATGTGAGAAAGTTTTATTTTCAGGTAAATCTCGGGGAAGCTTTTGCCGAAGACAAAAAAGCAGCAATATTTTGGAGACTTAGTTTCGGGATGGGTAGTTTTGCAAAAGACTGTTTTCAACTATTAGTGAACAGAACTTCAGTCGAAACATTGGAGAAGTAGCCTCCAGTATTTATCTAGCTGCATATTGCCTTATAGCTTAAAATGTAGGGACTTGACTTGGAAATAAGGCTAAAATATACATTTATCATCACTTCTTGTGATGTCGCGACAATGGTTACCAACAATTAAAAAACATTTTTTTTCGTACCTCTTACACTTTGTGCTTGTGCTGAATGCATTGATTCGTCTGATTTTTTTTAGTTCAGCCAAACCCACAATGCAGCAACATTTTCATCCAAGTGCGAAACATTTGCTTTACACGTACATCACACCTAGTTTTGTTGGACATTCTTTTCATGTTAAAGGTGAAACCTGGTACTTTTTACCAATCCACCGTTGTGCATTTTTAATTAATCTTAAATATATTTTCGTGTCGTTATGCAAGTGCAGTAGAACACTTAGAATAACATTTTGACATGGTGCTGAGTTGTAAGTCAGGCGGGGATTTTCGGATCGGGCTGGGCTCGGGCTTAAGTTTGTCAAAATATGTCG
>Ga0210059_1010202_pt1 | contig 14540 bp, 7 predicted proteins | sample Ectturendosymbi2_FD_188042 | JGI IMG/M metagenome (GOLD analysis project Ga0210059, IMG submission 188042) | Ecteinascidia turbinata endosymbiont from Florida, USA - Sample 2 (SPAdes) (version 2) | ecosystem: Host-associated > Tunicates > Ascidians > Unclassified | place: Key West, Florida...
CCCCCCTGGAATGGCCCTCCCAAGAAGAGCCTGGGTCCGGCTCAACCGCCTCCGCACCGGTGTCGGACGTTTCCGCTCCTGCCTGTACAAATGGGGTATGGCCTCCTCTGTGGCCTGTGAGCGCAGGACAAACCGTCGACCATGTCGTCCTCCACTGTCCAATCCATCGACGCCCCACGGGCTACACGGCCTGACGGTTCTGGACCATGAGACAACCGAATGTCTGCTCAATACCTGCCCTGATATCTAGACGGGCTAGCAGTGGATAAAAGAACTCGCTCAAACGAAAGAAGAAGAAGCTACGCCACTGTTTGCATGAGTGGCTTGATAATGTTTTTTTTCCGCGCAATGTACCAGTGTATGTAACGACACAATGCTTTTGAGGACATAATGCATTTGACCGGTAAAGATTTGTAGTACAGGCGTCAGGCATAGACTTTATCTTGGTGGTTGACATGATAGGAAGGTTTTACGAGCTTGCATTAAGAAATACAGTGAGTAAACTCTCAGTATGTGCTACTCTAGCCCAGTAGTTTCAAATCGTGAGCCACGTGGCTCACTAAAGGAGGAATGTTTTAATCTTTCTGGGTGGAATAAAGGAGGAAAAATAAGTGTTCTTATATTTACGGATCTACTTCCGCAAGGTATGATATTTCTAGCAATTCTAACGCCTTTTTTAGCTTGCGTGCTATGGCAGCTTATAGTGTGTAATTAAGATTCTACGCTTGGCTGCATCGCTAGGTTTTCTTAACCTGCTAGGCTTGAGATATAATAACAGGCAATTAACTATTACTATGTGACGCCGCCGAGATTGTGCAGAGATATAGAACTCGGACTCGTTTTTGTGCTCTGAAAAAATATAGAATGTTGACTCCCGCGCTTCAATTAAACGGTTGTTGGTTAATTTGAAAAAATCAGATAAATAAAAAAATCCTAGAATCAGCTTGTTGAAATCTCATTGCCATTGAGGTGAATAGATGAAAGATTTTACTTGCAAGTACATTTTAGTGACACTTTCTCATGCAGAAGAAAAATATATCTGACTCTAAACTCAGGAAAGTATATCATTTTTTTGTTACTTGTGCGAAAACAGTTCCAAAAATATAGAGTTACAATTCTTCCAAAGCATACATTTCAGGGAAGCCTCATTTGTTTGATGAATTTATTTTTTGCCATTAAACTTTTTTCAATGCTCATCACGGCACGTACTTTTTTGGGATTTATGATGGGGAGGAAATTAATGAGTTTGGCGTTTGCAACGGAGGATTCGGAAAAAACGTTGAAGACCACGGGGCAAGACGCACAAAAACATATTTCCTTAAACTGATTCACTTCACCGCTGTGCGGCAGAGCGTCAGCAAACCACATCCGCACACAAGCAGAAGTCACTCGCAGTCAGATCTCTTCAAAAAGTGAGCACGCTTATTCACAAACAGCCGGTTCGGAATGACACAAAATCTGAAGCAGTCACGAGGCACGTTTCCTGGCGAAGTAACTATCATACGTCGAACTCAGTTCAGGATAAGCAAATGCACAACCGCAAAACCACTTGTGCGTCAAATTTACACGAATGCGCAATAGATCTTGTCATGTTCTGCTCGCATTTTGGATTAAATCCATATTGCTAGCGGTGCTTTAACACTCTCCTGTTGACTGGGAAACGTTGACGGTCACGAAATACTATTTTTTTCCGATCTGTGTGTTAATCTCTTTGTTCTGCCGTTCACTAATGTCCCTCCAAACTACCTATATGTTTCAACAGTTTTCATCACTTTCTGACAAGATTCATTGGCTTGGAGAGAAAATAGTTTTTTAAAAATTAGCTACACGCCATAAGCATGGTAAATTCATTGATTTGCAATCAATTTCACTATTTTATCATGATTTCTGAAAGTAAACCATTGCGTTCATGCAATGCTTGGAAATCCCCTTTTCTCAAGCTACAACCCCTATTCGCAAGCAACAACCACAGCTATAAATACCGTGCCGACATATTCACCTCTAAATTAACTAAATTTACTTTTTACTTTTACCGATTGGAAGTCATTGAGACAATTGTTACTTCTGTAGTAGTTGAGATTTCATTGGTTTGTTCAAAGCATTCCTTTAAAACTGATAGTACCCTGATGTGGTAAGAAAACGCTGAAAACCTAATAATCGCTGTTGTTCAAAATGTTCCAAGGCTGTACAGAATACGTTTCAGCGTCAGTTGTTTGGACACCGTGCAACAAGGACTGCATGAAATTGGACGATTGCGACAACTTTTTATTTAATGTATTGCCTAAATGTGAAGAGGAAGAACAGTCAACCGTTTTTCATGAACAGCAATCACGTCAGAATGGCACTGTTTGCAAATATTGTCTCCATTATTTCCAACGGACAAGTTTTACATTCATAGCTGTCCTTTTAAGCTCGACTTCCCTATCTATTCTTTTCTCTCATACACAAATTCTTTTCCTTGAAAAGTGGCAAGCGTTAATACGTTGACTGCATTGGCTTGAAAAAGTATAATTTTGCAGTCCCAGAGGACTCGATGAACCCCTGATCCCTCAGTCGTATAACTACGGTTGCAAACTTCAGCCATGAAACAGCTCATGTTGGACGATTAAGGTATGCATAACTCTTATATGGCGAAGCAGAATAGTGATTTTAAGGGCTCGTCAGTGAGCTAAGTCACACTTTTTTCAATCTCTATGACGCAATACAGTACGAATGCCTTCAAATTGCATCCTTATTTTTTTCATTCTAACTATTTTACTGTATTTATACTCCTGATGATGGCTTACGACTAAGCTGAAACGTAGAATAAAATAATGTATTCAATAACTGTGGCTGTATTGATCGCAACAAGAATCTACAGCGACGCCTTGCATTGCTTACCAAACTTTTTTCAATGTCCAACAACTAAAGCAAAAATTAAGCTGCTGAGACGTCAGGAATGCATTAGCAGCGCAAAATGTTTTCCCGAACTAGTTTGTCACAATTGTCGCATTGCATCAGCTGAAACCAAGCGAATTTTCCAAGACGTAAGGAAAAGTATTCGTCAGTGTTTTAAGAAAATGGTGCTGCTATTGACCTTCAAAGCAAGATTCTAATTATTTTTTGGTTCAGAGGTAGATACTAATTATGTGTCAGACTCCTGTGGCAACGTTACTAAAATGACGCAGTTTATATTAAGTATCGACTGTCGGTGTGAGTACTTAATGACAATAATAAATTAAAAACGGAAACACACTCCAACCGACCAGTCACGAAAGCCTGCATGTGAACAACTTCCACATTCGTAACAAAGCTGGTGCTAACAAGTGCAAACGAAGCACATTTCATACTGCCTCAGATTTTCAAATAGAAAACGCGCTTTTGAAGAGAAAATTTTCGTAAATGCTAACTTACGCTGACAAATGAGTGTTTAGCTCTCCCGATGACGTCACGTCGTGAAAACCAATGTCTTGACGTAAAATGGCTCGAAAATACTCTGTTCGGATTTTTTTCGCCTGCCTGCGTTTGAAAAACAATCAACCATGACCAAACCAATCACGCAGCACCAAAAGCAAGTGAAGTGTTTGACGCTTACCGAGCAGCGACCATGGAATAGGCAGTAACTTGCATGGACCCAACCACAAGAACACCGCATGCAAGGTACACCAAATAGTAAACAGCCTGCAGACTATCTTGTCTGAAACCTTCGATCTGAGGTAAAACGGTGGTGTTCCACGCGCTGTAATGTCAGCAATGAAAATAGTTTAGAAGTATTAACAGTATTTCTGATCAACACCCAAAACATGTATCGACAGAGTCGCAAGGAATTACATAGCTTGCATCTGCTACTTCCAAGTCGCCCAAATCAGCAGATGTTAGCGAGCAAAAGCTGCAAGGTGATCTAGGTCTTAATCAAGAGACAGTACATATCCGGAAAGACAAAACAATCACTTTTGTGGCGCAGCTCCGAACACTCGAGTATCAAGCCCGAAATACGCATTCTTGGCAGCATCTCGCGTGCTGAAGTTATTTCTCTTCGAAAAAGCCAATCAATCCCTTCAGACAGGGGCTGATCCAGCCAGTAGATTTAAGGAGGGTGATTTCAGTGATATTTGTTAGTCAAGTCTTATTACAGGCTCACTATTGCATGGGAGATGAAGCATACTTCACAAGACTGCTGTAGCAAAACAATGGACAGCAAAATGGCCTTAACTCGCGAATGCTGTTTTCCGAATTGTTCAAAACCATGGTAAAAAAGTTACTTTCGTAGGTTTTAGAGGGGGGAGATCGCCCCGATCTCCCGCTTGCTTCAGACGCTTTAATCGTGTTATCGTCTTTTCAAAATAATGTTCACTAAATGTTAAATGTCATGCTCATGCATTGCGAATCCTATATGATTATGCTCTCGTTTGTTGCACAATTTACGCTTTAAATAGTTTTACGCGCCAAACACAAAAGCCACATCAAACAACACGGTACATGAACCACAAACCTTTCACTGATGTTCGTGAAACCCATGGAAAAGCAAGTGTTGTAGTTTAAGTTGCACAGCTGGAATCTTCCATAAGTAGTGAACTGCGTTGTTAGCTTGCCGAAAAAAAGATACATCACTGGCAAACCGGCACCATTGGCACCGGCGGATAGTGTTCCTATGATCAACAACAGCCAATCAAATCCCGTCGCGTATCTGAACTGTTGAGTGAAAAACAATCACGTGTCAACATCACATAGACAAACAGCAAACCGCACTACATTTGCAAAACGCACTAGGTTCCTTAATAATATAAGAGATCATTTCGTATGTAAAATTTACCGTTGACGCTAAAAACAAGGTCCCATTTTTTTAGAAATCACGTGTACTTGAAATACATTTGAGCTTTAGATTTAACCTCTCTGTGAGTTAGGGCAACTGTCCCACTAAAATCTGTGGCGCCCCGCTGAGTGGCGCTATTTGATATAAATTCGCCCCTAAATGGTGCCTATCGAAGTAGAAACAGAGATAAAAAATACTCTAAATTAAACAATGCTTCATACTTTGTTGCACGTCAGGATTTACGTTCCGGACTTTTACCCAGCTTCTATTATCGAATAGTATCAACAATGCTATTTTCTCGTAATAATACTTATATTCCGTTATTTCTTTTCCGCGTGAGAACTTACCAGCCTTACTCAGGTAACACAATCGCTTTCGCTAGCACTATTCTCGACTTGCCATTGGGCTGTGCAAAATTGATCTGTTTTTGTTACAAGTTTCTTTTTTCAAAGGCGGGAAAGCAGCCTTGAAGCGAAAGGCAGTAGTGAAAATAGGAATGCAATACGGAAAACTCATAACTGACGCAAGATTTTGGAAGTCTCCTGAGCGAAAAAACAGTTTCGGGGCTGTCGCCAGTGCAATCCTTGACTCCACTTTAAGTCTGCATCGAAGTTTTGCAACATAAAAGTGACTGATGGGTTTCTTGCCGGAACTAATGGCCCTGATTGAACCATCATGCAGTGTGAAAAAAATCAGTAGATGTACGTTAGCAAACACTTTGGTGCTATCTGCCAAAAATGCATTGGCGTGCTCCGTTATCTCAAGAAATTATGACCTAACAATGCAATTTTGCAACGCCTCACTCCGCCAATGCGGACAATGCAGCGTAATATGAATAACTACGTGGTAGCACGGCGTGCCTCAACAAACCGTGGTATTCAGCTTTAACGCAGAAACTTTGGCAAAATACCAACTACCTACAGCTGCAAACTTTTTACTGGTGACTGTGGTATTGGCGGAGATTTGTGGTTTTGATAGGTAATAGGCTGATTCTCACCTGCGTTTGTTGGCTTGGATTGAAGTGATCCATCGCCAGGCCAAAGGCATTGGGGTGGTTTTAAGCTTGCTTGGGGGGCTTTGTGGTAGTATACAATAAATGGTAAAATGACGTTTTCGAGGATCATGCAGAGCTTGAGTTTGGAGGTATTGATTGTGAATTTCGGGGACTCAGCCCGCCTGTTCTCACTTCAGATGAACAGCGTCATAACTTGTTTCATAATCTGGATTAGTAGGATTAAGTTTTTTTTTCTTCACATCAGCAGTCCAATGTCGTAATATGTGATACGGTATTAAACACTTCATTGAAATTCTACCTTTTCTTAGTGGCGTTAATTATATTTTTTGGCTATATGCTCTTAGGACCAGTGTGAATCTATTATATGCGATTATGAGATCGTTTTTCACAATAGTCATAAGAAATGCCTTTTATTCATGTTTTGCTTTTGAAATGTCGCTTCATCGATAAATATGTTTTCCACGTACATGTATCTGCACAAGCTTAGTCTGGAAAAGTGATTATTTGGCAATTTATTAGACCCTTTACTTCGTGAGACTTCCATTGCCACTTCCAAGAGTACGAAGAATCATTCTATTTCCAACTAGGCCCGGAATACGCTTCAGACATTGCTTTTTTCTGATATAAAGATGGCCAAAACAGTATGTCTTGCACGGCCTTCTTGGGAACAGTTGAAATGTATGCTATATAATGATTTTGCTAGTGCGCATGTACAGTGAATTTCTTGTAAAGGTACAAAACTATCGTATGAACAATGGAAGCCGACAAAACGAGCTCTAGCTTTGCAGCTAGCTGTTTGAGGAAATCTCCTGCCTGGTCCTCCATCCTTTTCAGAGGCGAATTTTCATTTTCGGGACCATAGGCTATTTTAAATTGTGTACCCTTCTGAAAGGTTTGCGACGAATGATGTCATACAAATTAGTACTACACGTGCTCGCTAAATTCACTGAACAAGTTGTTCCAATTCATTACCATATTACTTTATTCTGAATTTTCTCAATATCAGGAACAAAACAGTCATAATGAAACCAACGAAGAAGCCAGCGATCAAGTTATCTGACAACGCTCCCATTACATATTTATTGAGTTCCCTGTGCAATTGCACGGTTTGCAAGTGTCAAGAGCTGGCTCTGAGTAAAGCACCTGTACTTCGTACGAAACCTAACAGCCTGTTACTGTACACAGTCGGCGATCGACTTTGTGTACAAAATCGCTGATAATTTTGTCGTACTTCATCTTTCTAGCTACAGCATGTTCAACATACAGAATAGGAAGACTTTGCTGCATGCCGCCCGCCTAAGAATTTTACTGGTCCTTTATATCAATTTTCAACTGTTAGAAAATAAAAGGAAGGAAATAAAAGGTCTAGTGGAGAAGTTCTAATTTTGGTTAATTAATTTAATTTTGCCAATTATTCTTAGCAACAGTACGAGATTTTTCTAATATTGTTTCATTGTTGTCAATTTTCGCAAAGGACTGAAGATGTGTGTAACACGAAACTAGTTTCCTGGTGAAAGTAAATTGCGACTGATTCGCTTGATGTGTGGTCACTGCTATGACTTTACTACAGTGGCAGCCGTTGCATTTTGACTTACTTGATGTGAACCTACTGTACAAACGAGTGCACAACATTTCAACTGCACTCACATAAAACGTGTCATAGACCCCTAAAGATTTGCTTACATCCACCTGTTCCTGAGGAGGTCATACAAGATTAACTGTTTATATGATTGTGTAGCTACGTTCGGCTGCTTTATACTAATATCTATTAAAACAAGTTGCATATAAAGTTGTTCGGATTAAAAGCGGTTCAAAAAGCATTTGTTAGGGCAGCTAACGTGATGTGTCATGACTTCACTTCAGAAAGTTAGCGGAAAACGAAAAGTGAGGAACTCTGTGCAATGACAGCCATTATTTTACAGTATTTATCGAAGCCCCTCAAATTTGTAGACCTTTGCTGTTACCACTGGTCAAATACCGATTTGTTCAATCAAGTGGTCAAATTTCAATAGATGATCTGGTCAAATTTCCTTGGATGATCGTGCAAAAATCACTGACAGAACAACGAAATGAATGCCAGGTTTGGTTATGATGAATTTCACAGTATACACTTTTTATTTATTTTTAGTGATTTAGCGAACATGCGAGGAAGTCTACGGAATCAAATCGCTTACTTTGTAACTGGATAAACGTTTCAGCATTCAAAGGTTTGAAAAAAGTCCCAGTTCTGTAAGAACCATGCTAGCAGCAAAAATATTGTTTGTATCAAGTTTTTTGGTAGCCTCATCCCAAAAAATTCAAGTATCGATTGGAAATTACCAACCAAAAACCAAATGGAAAATTGTGGAGATTTATAAATTTCAACAACAATTTCAAAACCTTTAGACTTTAGGCTCGTGAAAAAAACTGTGGTTGAATTGCATAGACCAGAGGTGGGGAACCTATTTGCTATCACGGGCCGCATAAATGGTGGAATATTGCTAGCGGACCGCAAAACAATTGATTTAGCCTAATCCAAAAATTCAGCCTTTATCTAACTGTGAGGGATAAGGGATTCTTTTGACGTACTAAGTATCTGCTTTTCAAAGAGCTTCGTTTTGATGCGATTTCGTACTCCAAATTGGGTAATGCAAATTCTGATGGGGGCCATATCAAATGTTCACGCGGGCCACAGGTTCCCAACCCCTGGCATAGACAATGTAAGTCGGATTCTAAAAATATGTTTTTTTCTTAGGTTTACCACTCAACAAAGCTTCTATAAGCAGCTGGTTGGGATCAAAGGAAGCAATTGCCTTCCTTCCACTGCGGACATAATTTTGTCCTGGAAAGAGTATTTGTTAGCTGGACAACTTAACTATTTGTAGGTTTTAACTGATTTTCAAGTTTCACGCACATAACAAAGCTGATGATGCCACGCAGTATGCGAAAAATACACTCAGCAAATAGAATTTTTGCAATAAAAAACAAAGTTTAAATAACAAATTTTCATAAGGAATAAAAAAACAAATTTTCAATAACAAAACTCTGCAAATAAAAAAACAAATCTTAAATAACAAATTTCCTAATTTCAAGTCTATGGCAAAATGGAAGAGGAAAAAATGTACCGGCAGCCATAGAAAATTTGTAGGGAGAAAGTTGTCGCGTAAAACGTTCGGGCAAATTTGGAGAAAATTGAGCTAAATATCTTTTGCACTCCCACAAAAGTGCTTGCTCTTTCACCTGCGTGACTACATGCAGTTGCATTCCATTTGTGGAGCGAAGACTGCAGTGAAAACTAGAATAAGATCCAACAAGAGATCATAAATTATGCCAAAGCTGCCGAGCCGTGGTAAAAATGAAACCGCTCCGGCTCCGGATCTTTTCCTTTTCATTAACACAGTTTTCATGACCATAGCTCCGGCTCCAAAGGCCCCTTTTTTCAAAACATGACTCCAGCTAGAATGACTCCAGCTAGAAACCTGAGCTAGCCGTCTTTATCTCCTCATGCTCTCAAATGCTGCAAAATAAACTACCAATACAATGACCTGATTAGAACTATTCTTAATGTTCCAGTTGAAAAATGAACAGTTTTTCCTGGAAAGTGAACTGCTATGTTGATAGGAAAAAATGCACTTAGGGCTAGACCGTAAAGAAATTTTTGTATTGCCTATTACCGCACGAAAACCTCTTTAGCCTACGTGTCCAGGTTACTAAAGCCATTTTAATTATTCATTCACACAGTGGCGCACGCAGAAAATTTTCATGTAGGGGGGTTTCATTCATTGGCATAAGGTGGTCATTTGTATTTGGTGTGCGCTGTTTGTGACGTCACAGTTTGACGTGATGTTCATGTGTCCAAACCAACGATTTGGCGAAATTTGTTGACACAATATGCATATTCTTCTACACACACTCCCTTTAATTTATGTGTCATTGGGCTGAATATAAACCAGCAGCGCTCCAAGTTAGAATATCGGAGGATAATAAACTCAACCCTACGACACTTTTTGCACTTCATAACTGCAAAAATATTTGGCCGCGCTTCAAAACAGAAAAGTAAAATACACTCATCACTGCGTCAGAGCATTTTACAACTGCAAAACAAAGCTGCGCTAATGTCTTGTCGAATACGAGCAGGAGCATAGAAAGTGTGCCGCACAACCCGGTTTGCAAGATTGAATTTTTCTAAAATACACAAGAATTGGGAATGCGCATAAAGTACACAAGAAAACTTTCGATTTTTTGTTATGTGCAGAAGTTCAGCAAATTTTAGTGTTCCTTTTTCCCTGCTGAGTCATTGTCAAACGCGTGAATGCTTTTATGTAAGCAACTGCTGTTTTTGAGCTCATGCAACAGTTTTATCATGTTACAGAAACTGGTAATGTAGCCAATGCGGTTGGCACTTGCGCTAATCACCCACAGCAGACAAAATAAAGACAACGGTTTCGGATAAAGTGGACTATCGCGGAACACAATCTTAAACATGCGCAGTGGACGAAAGTTCTGCAAAAAGTGGTTAGATGGTTTCTGGATGCAGACGATAACCCACCAAAACCTATTATTATTACCTTTTGGCCCATTCACAATGTTCCTTGAAATTTGCTTGCAAATTCATTCCGTGGTATTTGCATTAAGTCGACAAATTAACAAGCAAAAAGTATGCGAAAATGATTAACCTCCTTTGCGTAGGTAATAAAGTTTTTGTAAAATATCAAGCTCTAAGGGGGGGCTTTAACCCAACCGCCCCCTTGCGTACGCCCTTGCATTCACTTCTGGATACACCACATTGCGAGAAAACCAGTACATCTTTTTCAAAAACTCACCAGTTTATAGTACCCCACCGACGGTACATCCATATTTTCATCATCTTTTTTCCTGGATGAAGAACGCCTACTGTCATTGTCTTGGCGTTTTTCGATGAGGGGTTCGAGATCCTCTTCCACAGACATGCTACAAGATTGCACAATAAAGTGATAAAAATCTGATTAGAGCTAGTTATTAGTTTAAAAAAGGAAAGCAGCTGCCAACTCCATCTTTCATTATAGTACCACTTGCAAAGAAATTAGACACACTGATGTACTACTCTTCAATGGTTTTTCTGCACTAAGGTTAAGGTTATCGGAGATATATAGACTACGGTCTACGGCCAACTTATGACACCAAAGTTATATTCACTTGCTACTTTGTGTGGTCGGCATAAAACTTGCGTCTTTATTCACGAAAATTTAAAAAGCCATGCACAGTCAGTTTGAGAGCAACAGTACTGCGCCCACCCTGTCACGTAATAGGAAGCAACTGCACATGAGAGATGAATGGGAGCGTGAGAGTAGTGCATGACGATTGCGTAAGAGCTATTCATAGGAACGAAAACGAAACAACATCCCGGCAGACAAAGTTTCGATAATTTCCAAACTATGTTAACTGGGTTGATGTAACCAGCACGATTTCGTAGTTACTTTCAATCCTAAATGTTTGAATGGTGCTGGAGCAAGAGAAAAATCTAAAAACCTTATTTGAAGTTCGTAGTTCTGCAATTGGCATCACTTTTGCTTTCCGGCTTCCCTGCGAAGCGAGCTCTATCGTCACAGATTTTGTTTGAGAATTGAGACTGTAGTTCGCGTGCTTTCTCTAAATCAGTGGTTCTTAACCAGGGAGTGTCAAGAAATTTCCAAGGGGGCGCGAGCCCTTAAGCGTTTTGCAGCATGTAAAGTTTTTGAACGAAAAAGTGTTCCGTCCAATTTACTTATTTAAAGTCAGTGGGGATTGAAACAAAGAACAACTGCTTAAGTAAGGCGTGGCAGAGAAAACGTTAAGAACCATTGCTGTAAATATTGCTTTAGTTATTCAACATTTCACTTGTAAGACTTTCTTGCAGATTACAGGATGATTTATGCCTTAATGACGCTTTTAGCTCATAAATAACGACACGGAAATAGAAATGGGAACTTAGATTATTCATCAACAACCTTCAGAAAATATTTGTCGTGAATGTTGCTAGGAAGACGACGCTTTCAATACAGAGCTTTTCAAATGGTTACGTGGCTTTGACAAGGTTTCCCGGTTCGGACCGATAAAATTGGAGCTTGCACTAAAATGTGACACTTGGATACAACTCATTTTATATCTTCAGTGGAATAGAGAAGATTACGAATGCTAATAAAATGCGTCAATCGTGTAACACCTGGATGGCATATTAACGCATCATGTAACTGGCGAAGAGATTCGTTATTCGGTAAGGGCACATGAAATTTGAGAAAGACCGTCTGGCGGAATATTGTGGCAACCTTTTTTATACACAATATCAAAATTGTTAACATGATAACTCAATTCGCAAGCGCAAAATTTTGTCATTTTTATTCTTCCCTTGTTGTTTTGATCCAACATGAATGTCATGGACTTTTGGTCAGTCCGCAAATATAAAATGCTTGCCTGTCAAATAATGCTTTCAATGACGTACTGCCACAATAATAGCTTGGACTTCTCTCAACAGATGAGTGCTTTAACTCAGATTTCTGAAGCATGCAAGAAAAACGCAACAGGACGTCCGCTCCGATTAATGAAGCTGCTATCGCTGCTTGAGAAGCGTCTGTTTCCACTTCAAACGGCTCACTTTCATCATCAGCCACAACCACTGCATCTTCTGTAGTTTCTTTTAGATCTTAAAATGCACGAACAACGGCCTCATTTAGAGGAAATCGTCATTAACAGTTAAAGGAAAATTCGATCTGAGAACTTTGGAATCCATTTGGAGCACTACAAAGAGAAACCAAGGCACCGATCTAATGATACATGGCTCATTTAAGTGGAGGACACGGGGGACATGTCCCCCTCACTTTTTTAGACGGGGGAGACATAATATGTTATGTACCCCCACGTTTTTCTCTTTAGGTTTTTTCTTTGGAGAGGTTTCTTGACCATGCTGGGGAGCAGTATACAGCAGTAGGGTATACAAGAGCTAGGAAATTCTCCAATGCGGATGCAGGGAAATTCTCCAAAGGTCGTGTTGCCTACTGCCTTCCCATCGGAATAACCTCGTCGAAGACCAGGTGTGTGCGATTGAGAAATGGGCGATCTCTTCAACACCCTAAACAAATCTCTGCCCGGGCGATCGTCGACGCCACTGGAAGGACAATTCTTGTGTTGTGCATTGTCTGTACTCGCGTAGTATAAGAACTTTCCGCAAAAATGTTCTCGTGTCTTCGTCGTTCTGATCGCCGCGAAAGCGAAAGCGTGGGCCATGTCTGTGGCCAAAATTATGGGTTTGGCCTAATTCTAAAAGTCTCAGAAAAGGGCAAAATTTGGCCAGCCATAACTCGGCAGCAGATTGAGAAGTGTTCAAACCTTGTAATCACTCGTGGCGTCGTGTAGTTTAGAATAAAAAAAAAGTTTTTTAAATTTGGATGGGGGCGTTTGGGCAAATGGGATCATGACAGGGGCATGTTTTTTGGTTAATTTTATGTCGTCATCATCCGATCCCACTCGCCAATATTTTGGCTCGCTCTATTGTGGATTCTATGCCAGAATAAGCGTTTTTAGAGCCCTTGATTGAGTTTCTAGCGTTTCTGGTTCAAAAGTTAGGCCAAAAAAACAGCTAATTTGTAAGGGGCTTCTCTCAATAGTTTTGGGGAATTTACCTAATTAATTTTAAGTTTTTTGGCCCTAATTTTGGAACCAGGAATGCTAAAAACCCATTCGAACCCTTCAAAGTTCCGAAATGTAACCAAAAATAGCTAGACTCAAAAAAAATTGTGTCAAAAAATGGCTCCTGTGGGTCTTAAAGGTAGTACGGCAAAAAATGTTGACGTCAACAAAAACTAACATAAATATCCTATCATTATATAAGCATTAACAAAAAAACATACATCCTAAACTGAAACGTTTTTTGATTGCAAACTACATACCTTCACGAGTCTTTAGAGGGTTTGAACAGCTCACTAGCTCAATCTGACGGCGAGTTATTGCCTGGGGTGAAATTCCCCCCATAGTGGCTTTTGAGGGAGCAAAATGTTGGTCAATTTTTGGTTTATGAGCCATAATTTTCGCTCCCGATATGCTAGAAAGTCATCCAAGGGCTCTATAGACGCGGATTTTGACCTAGTTTGCAACTAAACTTTGAGTCCAAAAAATGGCCCATTGGGACAGCGCCCATGGCCAGGCAAAGATGGCCAAAATAACGAAAAATCACCCCTACTTGTGACTTTCCTCCCAGAAAAGCTCAAACCCAAAACAAAAAAAAATTTTTTTGATCTGCAGTTCAAGGCTTGCTGAATCCGTAGAGGGTTTGAACAGCTCTCTAGCTCAATCGCCTGGCGAGTTATAGGGTTGCAAACTCTGCAAGATTTGTGGAGCGCACGGGACCTAAAGGGTAAAGCAAGTAAAATGCAAAAACAGAAATCGAATAGGAGGCGGAACACAGAACGTTAGTCTCCCAATGATAGATAGATAGATAGATAGATAGATAGATAGATAGATAAAAAAACGCCGGGGCACCGAAAAACCACAGAGGTTATCTAGTCAGGTGCCCCATAAATTACGTGAGATTGATGTTTCCATGGTGAAGGTTGTGCGACCGCTAGACGTGCTGTCGCAGTCCGATGTATAGGTTGCGGGACTAATGGCCAATTGTGAAGAGGTTACTCTTGTCGGGCACAAATGGCCATGACGTTTAATTGTCATGGACCGCAAGGTTCCAGACGAAGAGGAAAAGAAAAACCCGACAAAAAAGAAATCCTCTTCGGGTTGCCATAACCCTTT
>Ga0210059_1010203_pt1 | contig 14536 bp, 8 predicted proteins | sample Ectturendosymbi2_FD_188042 | JGI IMG/M metagenome (GOLD analysis project Ga0210059, IMG submission 188042) | Ecteinascidia turbinata endosymbiont from Florida, USA - Sample 2 (SPAdes) (version 2) | ecosystem: Host-associated > Tunicates > Ascidians > Unclassified | place: Key West, Florida...
CTTGAAAAAAATTGCAGTAAAAAGTTGCACGCAAAAATCGAAAATGTTGCAAAAAGTTGCAATATAACAACCCTGGAAACAGCTCAAAACATTGAACTGCATGTATTTTGAGTATTTAAGAAGCTGTTGGAAGCTGTAAAAAAAGTTGCAAAAACTTGCCCTACTCATCAGATACACCAGCCGACGAACTTCCTTTGACTCAACACTTTCGAAATGACTTACCTCATTTCTTATACATAAGCTTCCCCTCTGGCTATCTTCCATAACATCATCAGTCTGGCTGCTTACAACGCTGTTGCAATTTTCACTGTGGTGTGGTTCTTCTCGAGATTTTTAAATTCTGAAGTAGCTCTGTTAAAATACTTGTCCAATGCACTATTCTTTCCCGCCTTCAGCCTTATTTGCCTTAGTTTTAAATAGTATGTTTTTGGCCTAAGTCACTTGGCCTTTGACTCATAGTATTTAGCATATTTACAGAAAAAAAGCATATTCTTAAATAGATAGCCCACAATCGACTGTTAAACTAAAAAAACTCCAGTCCTATACCTGCCTATCAATATATACTTTACACGTGTAAAATGGTTACAGTGAATTCCGCTTAATAGAGCACCGGTTAAGAGTGCAAACAGTTATTTGAACAAGTTTTGAATATCCCGGAAAAGGTTAAAATAATCCTTTCTCTTTTAACACGAAAGAAGTATATACTATAAAGTGATAACACGAAAGAAGTATAGACTATAAACAGGGTTTTGTTTAAGGAAAATGTTAGGTTCCCGGTATGGGTTTGTGGGGACCCGATTTCTTTGATTCTAGGGACCCGATTTTCTCTGATTTTAAGAACCGGATGATAATTTTCTGATTCTAGGGACCCAATTTGAAATTCTAGGGGCCCGAATCGGGTCCCTAAAACGCCTTAAAAAAACCCTGCTATAAATGTTTTTTTTGACTCAACCATACGTTTCAGTTTTAAGAAACTTGCCCACAAAACTAGTAATAAAAATCGGAAAGCCCAAAATAACTATTCTTTGCTGTACTCCATGAATTCACTGCCCGCTGAAGTTAAATCCACCGATCATGCATGGATATATGCTTCGGGAGCAGTAGTTCCCTGGATCCACGACATCTACTGATTTTCGCCGTACTACTAAAAAAAAGCTAGCGCTGGTTCTGGATTGAGAGTATATTACATACGTGGAAGACTTTATGCTCTAATTTTTAAAGCAGACCAACCGGTTGCTCCAAACAATCTATCAAACTTCGTTCAGGTAATGATGATCTAACTTAACAGAAATTCCACAATGTATTAAAGTCTGTTTGTTTTCATTGCAGCATATAATGAAAATATTGTGGGTATCCGTACTTGACTTTAATAAAAATAAAGCTTCAGTAGCTGATAGTTTCAATATTTTTGCTGGCCTATTCTCACTGTGCAGCCCATTGAAACCATTTTGTGTTCGAAATTGAAGTTAACTACCCACAACATGAAGTGCTTAGCTTTTTGTCAACAAGAACTCCTAAACTTCGCCTTCACGTTTGTGAAATGAAAGAACCTTTTTTTTATTCATCCAGTCTGTTTCACCCGTTGGAACATATTAGTTGTACCTTTCCGTTATTGCAATTCAAAAAATTGGTAACCCTAGTCACCTCAGTAGCTAAATAAAATCTAAGTGGTTTGTAGTATTTTCGGAGATTTTTTTGCAAAAGTTTTTCCAAATATTAAGAGACAGCACGCATGACCATTGGAGGCACTAACAGGGCAACAAAATTTTTACAAAGGAATAAAAGAAATCTGATGATAGGAGGATTACTTTTACAGCTGGTGTGGGCCGCTTGATGCGCACCTTTGAAAGCAAAAGCATTCAACACTTATACTACATTTTCAAAATCTGGAAAAGGTGATTGGTCAATTCGCTGTCTAAAATGAAGATAAACACTTTTTATACGCTACGTTCTACACAAAGCTGCTTATGCGATTAAACTGAACCATGCAGAAGCAATCAAGCATCTCAGCTTACAACACGAGTCGTCAATAATTTATTCAGGGGTTTTCACTTAACTCGTAGGTCGACATCACCTTTTGTTAAATTTAAAGGCTTACGCACCCGTTTGCGGGCTTGATTTTGCTTACACGTGCATAAAACTTTGAGGAAAACTGTTTTTAACGTTTTATTTCTGATCATTCTCTTGAGTTCTTTATTCGACTCCAGCAACGAGAAACCAGCGTTCATGAAAGCGTTTGATAAACCTGCAGCGATCCACTCACAAAGCTATACGCACTGTTTTGGATGTGCCTGCTGTGTAAGTTTCATTTGTATGCGCATACACTGTAAAATAAAAACTTCCTGTATCTAAACTGTTCGATTACTTTAATTGTTTCTAGATCATGTTTTTTTAAAAAGAACGTCTGTCGAAATTGACAACTTTTTCAACTGCACTCAACCTCCTGTACAACTAACTGGCCTACTTGGAATCTGAATGCAGCACGGCGATCTAAACATTTTCATAATGACGCATCAACATACTGAAGCAAGAAATTTCCCTTAAAAAAGCGAGGAACCCTCACGGAACCCTTAAAACTCACGTAATCCCACTACATGTTTTGCGGAACCCATGTTGGAGAATACTAAGCTAGATTATATTTCTACACACACACGGAAATCCATTTTGACGAGCACAAATCCAAGTACAGATTTATTAGATTTACACAGAAATATTTTTCAGACCCAACAAAGCGCTTTAGTCGCAGGTACAAAACTTAAGAGCAATTACAAAAACTTTTAGAGCTCACCACAGCCACACGTTTGCCCAGAGTCATCCACCATACTCCTAAGTTCTATAACGTCATAAAAAGACTTCGATCAAACGTCAATAACGACCAACATTCGATCAATCAACCGTGCAGGGAATCAGTAAAATTTGACATCAAGTGAGTTCATCAGCGTGTTGAGAACCGTGTTGCAGCGTCATGCAAAAAAGCCTATTGATACAATATCCCTGATACACGATTGTTTATTGTTTGGCTAAGATAACAATCGCTTAAATACACATGCCATAGTTTAAATTACTCAAAATAAAAAACGTCCCTTAACTGCGAGTAACGTTCCGACGTTATGCCACTTTTATTTCAATACAGCCTGTACAGGTTTATAGCCTACAGCATAGCCCATAGTGCCGCCCCCATAAAAATGCCGCCAGGGGCGGACCACCCCCTTTAGCTACGCCACTGTATCCGATGTATCTTACATTAAAGTTGTCCAATGAAAACTCAATAATTTACACCAATGAGAAATCTAGTTATTTAACCAACAACACTCTACGCCAGTGGTCGGCCAGCTGTGGGCCTCGGCCCAATTGTGGGCCGTTCAGCACCTTTTATTGGGTATCGCAACACTTATTGTTGTGGGCCACGTGGTATATAAGTTCAGGCTCAAGTTTATTGTTTCATATGACTCAGCTGAAAAACAGAAACCATACTGAGGGCCATCGCACAAAAATGAAATCAATCGTCATTGGTAATCAGATTAAATGAAAACACAATGGCAAAACAACTAATTGTAAACACTAGTCTCACTGTGTCATATAGGATTGGTGAAGGACCATGGCGGTCATCTAGTCCATAGTTTCTCAAAGTGCTCCGTACGGAGCCCCAGGGCTCCGCGAGAGAAACCTCGGGGATCCGCGAGTTATTCGTTTACTTATTAAAATACTGAATTGGCTAATTTTGCAACTGTCCAAAGAAGCAATAACGGCATTAATAAAATTTATTGTGGGGCTCCTTAAATTATGGTCAATCTCTTCATGGGCTCCATAGCACCAAAAGTTTGAGAACCCCTGATCTAGTCAACCAACCCGTTTATCACTATTTCCGTAGTGTTAAAAAAAACAATCTTTGGAAATCAAATACATGCAGTTAGAAAAACAAACAAACACAGAATATGTTGAAGCAAATTTACAGATGAAGAGAGCATGGGTACGTACACAAAGGAGTGGGTCAAATTTAATTGAGGAAATTTGGTGTGGTCAAAAATGCTTAAACAAAGAATAAAAAAGTTAAAAAATCGATGAGGTATGAATTCAAGACAAAACAAAAAGCTATGGATTATAATTTCAAGTGACTAAGAGTATTCGAGGAATCTGCCTGCCATGATGTGCCTTCATAACTCTGGAAGGATTCAGACTACGCTTATCAATATCCAAGTTTCGAAGTACCACTTCTCGTTTAACCTCTGTGTCTGTGGTACTTCGAAACTTAATGAATTATAATTTCATGTTGAAAAACTGAGATGTGCACAAGAAAGAACGAGAAACAAAAAGTACACATACATGGAAAATCAAACAATATTCCATTATTCAAGTTACCGAAACTCCCAGCGCTTAGTTCTTGATAAGTGAAATGTTGCTAAATTATATAATTATGTATCTTTTTCATGTAGGAGGTGTTTCTTAAGTTTCCATTTGAAGGTAAAAGTGACAGAAAACTTAACACAGTCTGGTATTGAAGATCACACTTCTGGGCCAACAAATGTAATGGATCATTTTCCTGAAAAAGAGTTGACTCTAGGTAACAACGTGTTGTTAGAAGTGGATAGTCTTGTGGGGTTGAAATGATTGAGCTGATTGGAATAAAATAGTCATCAAAATGGTTTGGAGGCAGTTTGTTATAATAGGAGTGCATGAATTTGTCTACAGATAAAGTAAAAGTTTGGAAAGGCATAATATGTGTGTTGGAAAGATTCTTCCCGAGATGTCTGCTTAGTTGATCTTATTAGTTTTATAGCTTTATTTTCAAGATTATTGAGAGGCTGAATGGTTGCGTTTGAAGCACGTCCCCAATTGATAATTTAGTAAGTAAGGTAGGGTTGGATTAATGAGTTATAGAAAACTTTCAATACAGATTGTGTTGTGTAATGTTTAAGTTTTGATAAAACTCCACAAGTTCTTGATAGTTGAGGAAGTCTGTTGGCCCTTAGTCAGTAAGAGAAAGCTTGTTGGTTCTAAGCCAGTGGTCAGTTTTACATAGTTCAAGGTTGAGAGTTGTCTGAAGAACATTAAAATAGGAGTTTGACATATGAAGATTAACTTCATCAGCAAATAAAGTAGTATGACAAGAGGAAGCTTGAATGTTATCATTAATGTAGATAAGAAGAAAAGGTGAAATGACACTACCTTGAGAGATTCCACAAGATATCCTTTTGTATGAAGATTTAAATGTCCATATTTTTGGTGCACTGCATTCTATTATGAAAAAATTTTGAAAATAGTTTATGCGAAACACCGCTTATACCAAAGTGATAGAGTTTATCAAGTGAAATACCATGATCACAGCAGTCAAATGCTTTTGATAGGTCTGCTTCTTTCGTATGAGCAACGACCCTCTTCAAACGATCTCTACAAGTCGGCCCAACCAACAACCAATTTACACCCTCTGAGCCGGGAGGCACCAAGTCGTCAAAAGAGTGTGGTGGCCGGAGGACCTCGTAGTGATAAATAATGTCATGTGTTGTTTGATTCTCCTCCCCGCATATGCACGAGGCTGTCTCTCTGAGCACCCACTGACATATGCTAGAGCCGAAACGTCAGACTCCAGTTTTGAGCTCGTTTAAGGTGATCCAGAGATTACGGGGAGGTTGGAGCCAAGTAGAAGGCTAATGTTTGGGCTCACGCAAAACTGGGTGGAGGTGTAATGCTCTTCCATGAGTTCTTCCATATTCTTTTGACCTCAAACCTAGATGCTATGAAGCAGGGCCGGCGCTAGGTGGTTGGGACCCCCCGAACCTGGATGTTGGGGCCCCCAATATACAATGCATTGCATTTAACACATGTTATCTATATGAACAAAAACATCGATCTGTTTTAACAAATGCTTATAAAAAGCATTTTCTATACCAGTGGTTCTCAAACTGGGGTCCGCGGTTCTTTTGGGGTCCGCGAGACAATTTTCTGGGGACTGCGAAGCACCTTCCAAATAAATCAACACGACGCTCCCGAAGAAAAAAATTTTGTGTACAATACAATTTTCGGGCAACTTGTTTTTCCAAACCAAACTTAACAAACACAATTTGGAGCTATGGTAGCCTAATTCTATTGCGGAACCAAACAGTCGCGTTTGCAAAAGTGGGCATTATATAGAATGCAGATAAAGAGGTGAGTTCTCAAACGTTTTTCAGAAATTGGAGTCAGAGTTCAAAAAATTCGGGAGTCAAGGATAAAAGATATTTGAGTAAGTCACAAGTCAGAATCAAAGTTTCAAAAGTACCAACAAGTTTTCAGAATCCTAGTCCGAGTTAAAATTTAACCCTGGATTACTACCAACGTGTTGTTTCATGTTTATTTGTGTTGATTTTTTAAGGGGACCGGGAGCCATTTAAAAATTGCTAGGGGACCGTTGCGTAATTTTTTAAAAAAAGTTTGAGAACCACTGTTCTACACCATCAACACAACGTATAAAGCAGACAGACTTAAGCACTTGCTGTGCTTCAAGCTAGGAAAATGACTTTTTCCAAGTTTTCAAAAATGCAAATGTTTTTGTCAACTCAGTCATATCTAATGTTTTAGCAGTTTCACTTTCAATAGATATCATTGTCAGATTTGCTAGCCTTTCATCAGTCATAGTTGATCTGTGAAACGTTTTGATTAGCCTCAACTTGCTGAAGCTCCGTTCAGCAGTACTGCGTACAGCAGCAATCGGCAAACTTTTGTTAGAATGGACCCAAGCCTCCTTTCCATTGGCGTCGGCACATATTTTTCCAGGGGGCAACGTTGACATTTAGCTTATACTTTTCAGGTTTTTGACGATACAATGCAAACGGACATTCACAAAGCGCTTTACTCATTCTATGCAAAAAGAAAATTGTTCCATTTTACGGCAGTAGTCACAAAAAGCTTACTTCGTTCGCAGCAATAGCCAGGTATATTGCGATAAGTTACAAAATAGATTATCTGTTGGTTTTTCAAGCCGGGTACGTTTTTACAAAGAAGCAAATTGCCTGGTCTTTAACAAAACCACAACTATGTCTTTATTTTACCTACAAAGACTTGCCACCATCACTTAGAAACAAGAGTTGCAAATGTCTAAGATCTCGTCCAAAGCAATCAAACACCCTTTCAATAAATCCTTGCTTGTTTTTACTGACTTTTTGACGGTGAACGCTCATGCGCATAATCGGGACAAGCGTTCAGTCGCACACTAACAATGGATTTTTCAAACTAATCATGCTTCTTTTTACACAGGAAGCTATACAATACGTGGCTATCCGCTATCAGAACTCACTGTCTCCCTGCATTACCTGCGTTCAACACACACATGACGCTATTACCGTAACTTGAAGTAAGCACGTGAAGATTCGTTGCCATGGTATTGTTACGCAATAAAGTCCAATAGTAGAACAATCAGCATTCAAGTTTCGCAACTTGTCTCTGCAGATAGGCAAAGCAGGGGACATGAGTGAACTGCAAACTCATCATCCACTGCACAACACCAGGACAGTGAACCTGTTTTTTGTGCACTGTGGGTGTCATACCGGCAAATAAACTGTCAATGCAAAAAATTAATCAGTTTAGCTTTAATCGGAATTAAGCTCCTGACTTCAGGTTTGCTAGAAATTTTTGCTTCTTTATCCCAATTGCGAAAAGAGGGACCGAATGACCATTTTGCCCATTATTGGGGATGCCCATGCCCTTTCAGTCGTAATTAAAGGCCCGTGTTCTTTTGAAGGCCCAATTTTAAACTTATGTTTTATTCAGTTATTTGTAACATAGTAATGCTATGTTAATGTAATAAATCCTATAATGACAATATCACTGCCGTGTTAACATCAAATAAATAATCAATGTTCTATATATTTGATACAGTAGCCTATGTTTGATCCCACGCAACCGGCGCAGCAAACACGGCCCACAACAAGTGTTGCGCGGCCCAATAAAAAGTGCTGAACAGCCTACAACTGGGCCGAGGCCCCTACTGGGTACAGTTTTATTCGTTAAACAACTGAATTTCTCATTGGTGTAAAGGTTCGAGTTTTCATTGGACAACTCTGATGCAAGATACACTGGATATTACAGGTGCCGGCTACGAATGCGATTTTATATGATTGCATACGGGTTACTCTATTCTTGTACAGTGAAAGGATACAACACAGGTCTACAACACTGACGTGACTTGCAGGGGTGCAAGGGTGCGAACCTCCCTCCTGACAAGATAAAGCAAAAACTTAGCCAACATTTTGCTTATATTTCGATATGCAGTACTTTTTTGGTTTTCAGTAAGTTGTATTTTTGTATTTTTCGAAAGTTTTTGGACTGTTATTTTCCGGTGATTTCGGGTTTTAGTGTATAGAAATCAACATCCGGATACACTTTTACTTCTAAACTTTTTTCTGAGTGTTGGCGAGGGGCCCCCTACGTTGGCAAGTGGGCCTCTTTCAGCTACGTTTCCCACCCTAGCTAAAAGGCTGTAGCTGCGCAATTGGTCTAAAACTACATTTTCCTGAGTAATTTTTTACTAGGTTATACTAAAATTGCTTACAATCAACGTGGATTCAGCAAACGTTACCTGCACAACTGCCAACGTACCAAGGCTGACAACGAAGCTATTCACATCATTTCGCAATGGTTGTTTTTAAGAAGTTATGGGTCGTGTGAAGATAAATTTCTTTGACGTATTAGATAAATATGAATATTGAAAGGAGCACTGTATGATATCAGTTCTTGGTGAGTTCAGTTCTGTTGTCTCTGTATTCCGTAACAAAGGTACTCAGTCAGATTTGGGGGCCCCCTTTTTGCCCAGGGCCCCCTTCGGCAGGGGGTATGGGGGCCCTTTCTCCGGCTCTGCTATTAGGGCAGCATGGCGGTGGAAAGGGCGCCTCGACCTCAGACGCTGTGGTTGGAGGCTCCGCAGGTCTGGGATGAAACCCTAGAGGGGGTGTTGATTGTTGAATGCGGCTTGGCATCCCAGTCTATATGTAAGCCGTTTCCTGCACAGGTTTGATGGTGCAATGCCTACCAGAATCGGCAATATCCTGGTTGGGATGGGACACAAACAGCCAGTAATAAGGAGCAGCGTGTCGCTTAGTGCAACATCCTACTAAACGACATGTTGACAACCTTCTAGTGGTGAACCCTGTAAACTGGCAAACTGCATTTGCCAGGCGAATGTCGACAACTTGGGAAAGCAACCCAAAGTGATGGTAATGGTGCCCATGAAAACTTTTTTAATAATAGGTCTAGAAACAAGAAACATATTATTAATTTATTGTCAAAGTTTTTAAGTAGTTCAACATATCTAGGCCTAGTTGTAATGGCTAATTAAGTTCAGTGATTTTCTCTAAAACCCTATTGTCTTTTATAAATTAGATTGTGTTCTGTCAAATAGGAGGAGACTCTGTGATGAAGAACGTTTTCAAAGAACTTTGACATTACCGGGAGAGTAGAGATTGGTCCATATTCAGATGAGGAACTTGGGTTATGAACTTTAGGAATTGGTGTGATGTGGGCAATTTCCAGGAGTCTGGGAATTCACCAATAGTCATGCATTTGTTGAAGAATTTAAAACTAAAGTGCTGCGCCGGTTGAGTGGGATAAAACATAGGCTAATGCAACAACTATAGAACATTAATTGTTTGACTTGAACGAAGCATTGTTGTTGTCCTTATAGGGTTTGTGACATTAGCACAGCATTGTTATGTCAAAGATCACTGAATACAACATACGTTTGAAATTGGGCCTTCAAAAATAAGCACGGGCCTTTAATTCCGACTGAAAGGTTTGGACCATCATGATGAAACTTGCTGATCACTGCTGTTCGCAATGCTGTTGAACGGAGCTTCAGCAAGTAGGCTATAAGTTAATCAAATATTTCACAGATCAACTATGACTGATTCCTGGCCAGAGGTGGGCAAGCACTACCTTAGAAATAGCGGCACTACCGCTATCGTTTAAATGTAATATCGTCGCTACTGCTGCCGTTACTGAATAAAAATTGTAGCGAGCTCTTTGCTACCGCTATTTGCCACCGATCCGTATGGCGCACTTTCAAAAATCTCTTTGGTGCTACTTTGTTGATGTAAGGTTTATTTTGAAAAGTAATGAGTGATATTTTTTTATTAGCCGAAAGAGAAATATTGATAGTTGTTGCGTCGCTTGTTGTTCACTGTTGTGCAATTAAGAACGTTATTGTTGCATCACAGTTATATGATGTTGCCGATGTAGGTTACAGTTCACAGAAGAAAAAGAAGGCCCCCTTGAACTTTTGCAGTTTAGCCTATTCAAAAGTATAACCTTGGAAACTCTGTTCCAAATAGATTAACAATGCTGTGGATTTTCCTCACAATTGCCGTTAGTGTTGCTACCTATGAGAGGAGTTTTTCGAAACTAAAACTGATCAAGAATTACTCAACATCTAGTATGAGCGCCTTGCGGTTGTGAAATCTTGCCACGCTGTGTATAGAGCAACAATTGACAGATGAAATAAATTTTGACATTGCCACTGAAGAATTTTCCAGCAAAAAGGCAAGAAAAATTACCGTTTAGAAAATTGTAGTTTTCCTTTTATAAATAAAGATGGTCCTAATTTTTTACACTTGTTTACTATATTTCCCTATATGTTATTTTTGCTTTCTGTTTAATTGTTACTCACAATGTTTGAGTTTTTTGGTGTCTATTTAAAGCATACCATATTTCAGCATGTGAGATTACTGTAATATTATAATGGTTCACGCACTAGTTAATATTACAAAGCTTTAAGAGCCAGTCACTGTGCAATACGTATTTTATGGGCTTCGGGGGCGCTAAACCCAAAAGCCGCCTCGGGCAGCCCACACTTTAGCTACGCCACTGATCGGATATTACACGCACAGGCTATGCATACAATTTTACATGATTTTATGCCTTGGAAACCGGCTATTCTAATCTTGAACAGTCAGTTCTGGCACTACTATTTGGCGAGCTGTGTGGCTGCCTATGGAGCGCTGGGCCAATGGAGGCGCCAAACTAGGACCAAAATACAGCTGTGTGGTTCAGAAAGTGACGAACGCACACCAAGTAAAAGTGAATGGAACACACGTTCACGCAGTTTATGAGAAGATAGAGGTACTGCTATTTCAGGTTTGTTGCAGAAGGATTAATATTTTTCTTAATGATTTCAACTTCACATATACAATGTGAGCTATGTTGCAGTTTGGTATAAATTTTATTTATCTAATACACTTATCTAATGTAAAACAAACGTTGTTTTTTCCGTTATGTACAACGTGATGATCAAGGGTGTAGTAACGCGTTCCCACACCTTTTTTGCACTTAATAATAACGTTACTTTAAGATTTAGATTTTTCATTTCAGTTTCTGCGTGTCGCGGATTGCGCGAACTATAGGAGCTTTTTGCGTGCGAGGGCATCTGAGCAATATTTGGTGTTAGAGTTCGGCGTTAACCTAAACCATGGGTATAGTGAAGTGGGAACGCGTCGAAACGGCGTTCCTACACCTCTTTTTTCAGCACTACACCCCTGTTGATGACTATGTAGATTAAGTATCTTCGTAACTCGAAACTTTCAATTTTTTGATTTTTCCGCTGCGCCGCTTTCACCGGAGTAAGTTCATGCCAAAGCTTTCACCACATCGTCTTTCATCCAACCAGTGCAGGCAAGAGGGCACCAGCATTATTGGCGGTAGCACTTAGTAGCCAGGTTAACCAGTACAATTTCTTTTATAGGACGAACCAACCACGTTAATTTATTTAACCAAACAGATTCCAGCTGGCAGGCACTATAACCAATACATTCAGGAAGAATTTGTTTAATCCAATTTTTCAAAACTTATTTATTTGTCAAAACTAGTTTTTACTTATTTCAAATGGTTCTATTTATCACATTCCTCAATACTAAAATTTGGTGGGGGGCATGCAATCCAGCAGTTGCCCCGGGAATCACCAGACCCATCATCTGCATGCCCCTGGTTGTTACGACTACAGATCTGATGTTTAGGAAAATTTTTGAGCTTTTATTATTTGACAAACTTCATGTTGAAATGGATTTGGTGTGGTTTTGATGGAAGTTATGATTTTTGTTCGTGGGATATTTGAATAAATGCTGAATACTTTAGCAAAATTCTAATTGCAGCTGTGTAGAAACGTTGAGTACAGGCTATTAGTTATTGCGAACTTTTCAGTTACTGCTACATGTGCTTTATATCACTTTGGCCTAGAAACAGCATTTCCATGGACATGATTGTGAAATTCAGGTCACACAATTGCTCTCCTGGAACTTCGCACGGAGAGTCACTGACCTCAGATTAGTGCTCTATAGACAGTGTGGCAAGTTTCTCAATTCTTAGATTAGTGGATGTGGCACAAATTTTATTATAGCAGTTATTGAAGGAACAATCGGCACCACGGTTGGGAACCACTGGACTAAAGATTTGACGCTGTTACTATGAAAATAGTCGAATCATGAAATATCGCTGTTATATCTTACATCGTTTGGTTTTTGTTGCGTGTACAAAATTGGTCGCATCAAACTCTTGTATATAGTAGTGGGATGCCTGCCCTCAGTTTCCATTCGCAAAGCGAACAACGTGTCTTCCGAACAGTGAATGCATTCCGTTCCCATGCATGAATCGTCACATCGACTGTGAATTCGTTTCGCAAATGGGCGCCTTGTTCTCAACCTACTTAAATTCCGTGACACCATTGTAGTGCTCTTTAGCTATCACGAATATTTTCAAAATATGTGTAAACAACAAATGTTTTAAGTGAAATCGTCTGTTGGAATGGCATTACCTACAACGCATTTTGCTTCCACAAACCATATAACCACACATTGCGCATATTAAGACCTATACTCAGAACAACATACTATTTCTTACTCCAACTGTTCCCTTTATACTATATGTAGTTTCGTTCTAGGGAAGTCTGAAGCCTAAATGGCCTCTGGTCCTACGCAGCCTCCCACTCCCCCATGCATTTTATAAATCGGTTTACGTGGAAGTCATCGCAGCACTTCATGACAGTAATCATGATGGCGTCATACATGTGTGTGCCCTGTGTGCTTGTGTTTCTTCAAAGCAAATGCATTAACGCCATCAAGGGTATATCTTCTACTACTGCCACGTATTTATCGCGTGTTCTTTCATGTACGTGTGTGTTCCTTGCTACTGCGATGCATGCTTAAATCTAGTGCGTTGCGTGTGGGAGTGAAGACGTTTTACAATATTTACTTTCAAAAGGGGGAAACGGGTCGAAATACTTTCGAAAGGGGGAAACAGGTGCTTTTTCATAACAGTGTCATAGGTAATTTCATGGTGTATCAATATCGACTTGAAATACATTTATTGCAGCTATTCGCGGACTCAGAAAATTCCGAATAATTTTCCATATTGTAGTTTCTGTTATTGTTGTTGACCAAAAACAAGCATAATTGGCAACGGTTTTGTGTTTTTCTATAATTTTCCATTGTCCTCAACTTTTTCCTCCCGCCCTGCCGCTGCTCCGGCGCCCCCGCACAATACCAAACAATTTACGATTAGCGTCTACAAAAACATTCCTCGTTAAAAATGATTAAATGTCACGCACCTGTCCCACATATGCATAAAACACATGAGCATGGTGGGGGCCCACTTTGGTGGGGGGCCCTGGGCCGCCGTAAATCCGGCCCTATGCTGCACTGTGGGAAAGCGGCGGCCGGCCCAAAGATCGAGGAAGGACTAGGTGGCGTGATTATATATTTGACTTGACTTGATTCCGTTTTGGTGTGGAGCCAGCGGAGTTGTCAGATGTTGCTGGAAACCGCGGGGTATTTATAGACCTCACAGGGCTGCTGTCCCCCACGATCCCACAGAGAGGAAAAGTGGGTGTGGAAATGAATGAACGAATGGAATGAATAAATTACCAGTCTACATTGGGATGCAACAAGCAGGAAATTGAGTGTGTTTGACTGCAGTTGAGAACTGATCGAAGGCGCCTCTGAGCTTGTTTGCTACACGATAAGGTCATTAAGACAAGCATGACTAGCCGACAGCGTGGTATCATTGTTGGTTGAGTGCGTGCAGTGCTCTGGATAAGTTTATGTTAATTATACCAAGTTTTGAAAGAACTTGTTTTCTTCTGAGTTCTTTGCAGCTCTATGCTCCCGTCAATGTCTCCTGGCAGCAGTAATTCCAAGGCTTGTATACGAAGAACAGTGAAATATAACATGAAGTGCTTTTCCACTGCACTTCATTACAGTGTCGACCAGGGGCGTAATGAGGTTAGATGGCGCCCGGGGCAAGAAGCAAGTTTGGCGCCCCCATGTTCGAATCTGAGGTCTTTCGGAAGCAAATGCACTGTATTGAAGAAAGTACTTGTAACATTGTTGGGACTTTTCGGCACCCTCCGCCCACCCGCAGTGATTCGGCGCCACTATAATGATTCGGCGCCTGGGGTATTATTCCCTTTTGCCTCCATCTCGTTACGCCCCTGGTGTCGACTCACTGATGTAGCCAAAGGCAGCCGCGCAGCCAGAAATTTTGATTGGGGGGGCAAACAACAACCAAGTATCAACATTTAAAT
>Ga0210059_1010204_pt1 | contig 14535 bp, 9 predicted proteins | sample Ectturendosymbi2_FD_188042 | JGI IMG/M metagenome (GOLD analysis project Ga0210059, IMG submission 188042) | Ecteinascidia turbinata endosymbiont from Florida, USA - Sample 2 (SPAdes) (version 2) | ecosystem: Host-associated > Tunicates > Ascidians > Unclassified | place: Key West, Florida...
GTTGTCGCTGTGCTGCTTACGAATTACTACACAGCTCAGATCTGTCGCTGTTGACAAAATGGTCGGTATTTTTACAAAACGCATTTGGCAACCGTGCATATGTCAACCAAATGAACTTAAACGGGAAATCAAGAAAAAAACTGGGGGGGCCAAACGGGGGGCCAAGCAAAAATCTGGGGAGGCCATAGCCCTCCCAGGCCCCCCTTTAGAATCGCCACTGGCCCCGGTGCCATACAGTGTCGTAGGCTGCCGTGAGGTCGACAGACACAACTCCGGCCTTCTTTTTAGCCGAAAAGCTATCCGCGATGTCTTGTGTCAGCAGGGTGACCTGGTGTACGGTCGACCTGCCGTGTCGGAAGCATGAGATGATTGCAAACACCAAACTGAAAGACAAGCATAGGATTTTTACCGTAGTAAAAGCCTATAGAAAATTGCTTCAAAAAGCATTGACAATTGTCACTTAAGATATAATCACGTTACAATTTCGTCTTCTAGAAGAGAATTTATCACAGTTTGGAAACGTCTCAGACCCTGCACAATATCAACATTGTTGTTATGGCAACACTGCGAGAGGAATGAATATATTCGGCAAAGAACACTTTGATTCAGGAAGTTTGATTCAGAAAATAATGAATTAAATCTCGGGGGATACTTGACTGGACAACCTGGTTTTCTCCATCTTCCCGATTTTCTTTGCTTCAACTTGAGTTAAAAATATTGATTGTTTGTGGTAATAACCTGACTCAGTTTTAGAATGTGATACAAACGAAAACAAACAAACGCCACATTGACAAACACTTTTTACAGAATCTCTCCAGAGCCATGGCCAGGAAGGCAAGTTCATCTGATCGAAAAATCGGGTCCCCACAAGTTCGGCGTCTTCTCCTGTTTAGTGAATGACACCAACAGAGGAATAACAGCAAAAGCAACCAGTGTTGTGATGTCACTAAACGGTAAACAATTGAGCGGCATCAGCAGTTTGTTTAATAGTGATTCCCTTATGGCTTCCGGTTGTTTCAGATTTTGCATAAAATATGAATGCATTTTAATTTTTACCAACTTTGCTTCGTGCTAAAACCTCAAATCAACTGCAGTAGACGTTGCCGTCCTTCCTCACTATAATCGCTTTCTCTCTTCAGTCCCCTTTAGCAGAGAGGAAAACCTTTTTTGGAACATTTAAATTGTGAGCATGATATGTTTGTCAACGAAACAGTTAATTTGTCCGTGTCGGCTTCAAGCTAGATCATTTATGCCTCGTGAGATTTTAACAGCAATGTTTGTTACCACCTAGCTCTTCTCTTTCCAACCACTCTTACGAAGCGAGCATCTTGGAACGAAGCAGTTAGACTAAAAGCTGTTCAGCTGAAAGCCAAGTCAATTGACGACGTGTTTTGGTTCAGACTCAATGGTATGTTTTTGAAGAATCGTTTTTATGGATTTTGCATCCACTTAACCCTTTTTTATTTACTGTGGAAAGTCAGGATAACCGTAAAAAGTTTGATGAAACACATTGGTCAAAAATAGCAATTAAAAATTCCTTCTACCCCAGTAGGATGGAGTTTTAAAATGTCATCGATCTACAAGCCTAATTCAATTCCATCTTTTCATGCATCTTTGAAGGCATTTAGGAATTTCTTGTTCATCTTTTAAATATTTAGTTGGTTCTCCTTCTTCAAAAACTCTTTTTGACTTTATTGTAACAAAAGGAGTTCGCGACCTTGTGCAATCATTTTATTGAACTTTTCACTTTTAATCAGACTATTTTATTAATAACAAAAGCATATTTACCGCGAGAAGATGGCGTTTTGCAAGCTTCGCCGCTGGTTTCGACCATCCAGTAGCAACACGCGTTGTTATTAACCTGCGCTTTCCGATCTAGTGCCTACAAAAAAATGTATGCTTTCAGTCGAAAAGTACCAGTGAGCTATGAGGTTTATATCCAAAGGTTTTTTTAAACTTTACTAAAACGGATTTAAGAAATACAAAAATGTGGAACAAAATCAGTACAAATCTCGTTTGTAAAAAGCTGAAAACAAATGCTCTGCAGGTTTGTTGTCAAAGGTAAATTAAAAAATAATGATTAATTGAACTGCGTTTGTTTACGAAAGAGAGCAATTGTGAAAGACCTTGAAACGTTGCTTCTCCTTTACCTATCTGATCCAATAACGATGCAAAGATTTTGCGCTAATATGCTAAGATCGAATATTTACGTGTTTGTTCGATTACCGTTTAAACAGAAAATAAAAGACCAGAAAAAGTCGCGGAAAAGCAGCTGCAAATCAACATCGCCCATGTTCGACCAAGCCACGCAGGAACTTACATTGTTTTCCACCGCGTTCGCCAAAACACGGCCAGGATCGCCCAGCAAGGAATAATGAGACTGGTTGTTCGAAGTGAGCTCGTAATCAAAATCTGTGGGATGCTTTCTTCATCTGAGTTTTTTTGCGGTATTCCAACCGTTCAAACTTTCGTTTACATTTGCATTCCATGTTGCGTATAACGTTCAGCGACGCACTTGGATAATGCTTTTCTTAAGATAATTCAAACAAATGTGCGTTGCCGACATTTATAAACGCTGTCTATAAGCATAAGGAGCACAGCGACTTACTACTTTTCCGCAGCCATCGACTCAAATCTCACGGCTGCAAAGCCATGCAGAAGGTTTCGTTTTCGAACCAACCCAGATTTTCACTTGATTTTCTGGAGGGAAAGGATTAAACAACCCGTCATTTTTACAGAAGATTCTTAAATGATGGATAAAGTTGAAGTAGCCAGGGAGCAGTGCCCGTTTTTACCCCGCTGACCCTGCACTACACATTAAACACGTATTACGTGACAACACGCAGACTTTCAATCTTAACCCCTCAATTAAAAGTTAGCGATCTGTCTTGGTTGGAAGTGTACAGCGCAGAAGCATTTCAGTTTATTGTTTAGGCCGTCTTTTGTTATTTTATTTATTTAAGCCTTAAGGTGAATAAGCAAATCTCTTTGTTCTTTTATATATTCAAGGTGAAAAAATTCAGTTCTTTCCAAAATCATGCTTTGCAGGCTGTCCAGCAGGCAGGTACGGAGGTTACTGCAATTTTCGATGCCCTCCATGCAAAAACGGAGGAGTGTGTGACGACGTAGCTGGATCGTGCATTTGCCCACCTGGATTCATGGGTGAAATATGTGAGATAGGTGAGGATAAAAAATCGCTTAGTGGCGGCAAAGGTTGTTTTCAACTTGTGCGGCAGCCAGCCAGCAATCCTTGCAAACTGGTTTATTATATTTTAAAGGAGTTAGTGTTCGACAACCGAGTTGGCATTCGAAATCTCTTTAATTGGCCGTTTATTAAGTGATGAAAAAACATATAGCTTTTTCAACCTGGTTTCTTTGTTTATGAAAATATTATGATGCAACCCTTTATTCATGGAGCAATGTTAAGTATATACAAAGGTCGCAGCTATCATTTTGAACCATTGCTGTTGTCAGTGATTTCAGACATAAAAACTGTAGCCGCACAAATTGGAAACTTGCGCTCAGTTTTACGTAATACATTAACTGGCAAGATTAATGTGGAAGCTAGTTGATCCATAACTCTGCGTTACCTTATTCACAAGCATACATTTCCTGATCCGCACGTTATGTATGAGTTAGCTGATCCATATTATGTGTGAGTTAGCTGACCCATATAATGTGTGAGTTAGCTGATCCATATAATGTGTGAGTTAGCTGAGCCATATTATGTGTGAGTTAGCTAACCCATATCATGCGTGAGTTAGCTGATCCATATTATATGTGAGTTAGTTGATCCATATTATGTGTGAGTGAGCTAATCCACACAAATGCGGCGCTTACTCAAGCAAAATCTTCCATCTCTTACTTGGTTCAAGCATCGGTTTTTATATGTTTTATCTAAGCAAGTGATTTCTCTGCCGAAAGTACAACACGACTGTCAAAATAAAACTTCCGTCAGTGCATCGAAACACTCGCTTTTGTGCAACATAATAAACTTTCCAACAGGTTGTGGAAGCAATAGATTTGGAGCGAAATGTCAACACAAATGCGTAGAAGATGAACAGCCAGACGGATGCAAAGCAAAAATGTTTTGCTTGCCAGATCCGTATGGATGCACCTGCGCGACTGGGTACGAAGGTCTTATATGCACATTAAGTAAGTCAATGTACATATATACATGCTTGTACAATGTCCATGGGACACTTCTTCTGTCTCAGCCTCTGGCAGCTTCCGACTGTCCCAACTCGTGGGATTTCAACAAGACTAGCAATACGAATTACATCATATCATGTTCATGTCTCTAATCTCTACAAGAGTCGTGCGGGTTGAAATGTTTTGTCCGCTCCCGCCCCGCACCGGCAGACTTCTAATCCGCATCCGCCCCGTAGGTCCACCTAACCCGCACTGTTTCCGTCCCAAACCTGCACCTGTCACGGAAAACCACTAAAAACCCATGCAACGTGTTTCCTCGCTGGTTGCAATCTAGTCAGTGGTTCATTTAAAAACCAACGGAAGTCTTGAATAACACTATAAGGCAAAAAAGTGAAACCTAGTCAAACTTCAGCACTCCTTTCTCAGAGCACTGTTAAAAAAAGTATGTCGTTCACTGAGGGACACTTTTAAATTTCCTCTTCTGCCATTAACGACATGATCATCGATGCTAAACACTCGTTCATTAGCAGCGCTGGTTGCCCTTACGCAGCACGTGTTTCCTGCAAGATCACTGGGATCTGGAAACTCAAATATGTGGTTTAGCCACCACTTTAGAATGTCTCTACAACAGCTATGTCAAACTCGAGGCCCGCAAGCGGGCCAGTAAGTTTTCCATTACTGTGTATGAACAATGCAAAGACAGTCTAACTTTAATTTTACAGACTCAAATTCGACACTTGCGATGCAATGGTCTTTAGGGCCTGTTTGTCGTGTTCCACGCATTGGTAGATTTCCACGTGTCCAATCACGCCTGGGTGCAAAACTGATTTCTCGTTTTCTGCTTTTTACTCACGCGTTCTTCTGCACTAAATTATTTTCTAACTACCCTTGTTCTTCCATTAGCACTAAAATTGCCTATGGCATCACACTTTGGGACTGATTAAAAGTACCATACAGCCGTTGCCATTGCAGTTAGTATTCAAATGCTCTCAGCAGATTTAAACTAAATTTGGGTTTGCTGATATGACAATAAGCCATTCAATTTGCGACCTCAAGAAGATACTGACATATTTTACGGCCCAGTAAAGCATTTCCGTTGGCATAGCTGCTTTACACCTTCCTACCATAAGCTCTCTATAGCACTGATTTTTTGCTCATGCCACTTTAACATGCATTGGGTCAACATCCAGTAACCCGCACAAAGAATTTTTATCCCGCGCCCGCCCCGCACCAAGTTCAACTCGCACCCACCCCTCACCCGCACGCATAATTCTACGGGTTCCCGCACCCGCCCCGCAAATGCGGGTTCCCGTAAACCGCGCGGGTTAACCCGTCCCGCGCAGGTGTCTAGTTTCTATAGAGCCGTGGCTAAGGCACCCCACACCAAGGGGGGTCTATGAAAATTGGGTGACTCTTAATCAGCTTCGGCTGAAACACGACAACCTTACTCGACCGCTTTGCATCAACACGCCATAGGCACTGAACCTCTACGTTTTAATGCTAACTGTGCTGTGAACATATACTAATGCTATGGAACTTTACAACATTTCTGCTATATGACGCAAAATTACCTGCGATTGGACATGAGCCAATTACAAGTCCACTGTCCCATCACATGTAACAAATCCCGTGGGAATCCTATTCCCATGGGCAAGCCTGTATATATGCTTTCAGGCATGGGTTTTCGGAAGCTTTTGAGATACCAACCCTTTCAGGTTTTCAATTTTGAACCTTAATATTTTTTTGAATTTTTGAGATTTTGCCCGAATTTTTGACAAATCAAGACTTTTGGGGTTACACTTGTACCCCATGCACCCGCAACTCCTACACCACTGGACTAGATGTTGGTTGAAAAATAATGTCGTTTTTTATTTCCAGAGTGTCCGAAAGGCAAATATGGCGAGGGATGCAAGATCGATTGTCACTGCCTACAAAACCAGTGCAACCCATTCACTGGCCACTGCGCAACAAGATGCATGCCAGGCTGGTTGGGAGCCAAATGCCAGCAGCCTTGCGGCGATGGCAGCCATGGTTTGGATTGCAAAGAAACATGCGGATGGTGCGAGAATGACGCAATCTGTAACCACGTCACTGGTGTTTGTCCCCCGCAACCAATATCCACATCAGGAAACAACACAAATGCGGATGATGCAGGGGTTGTTGTTTGCAAAATAGGATTCATGCCACCTCTTTGCAAAGAACGTTGCATTGGAGGAAGATGGGGCCGAGACTGTTCGAAAGAATGCCACTGCTACCACAACACAACTTGCGATCTGATCGAAGGTACATGCCCCACCGTTTCTGGGGCTGTCGTGTGTGAACCTGGATGGCGGGGTGTGGCGTGCAACGAAACGTGCCTTCCAGGAACATTCGGCGAACATTGCAGTCGCACCTGCGGCCGATGCTACAATCAGACAGCTTGCCATCCAATCACTGGCAACTGTACGTCAAATGACGGTGCCTGTGAAGCAGGTTTTCGCCCAAAAAAATGTACTGAAATTTGTTTAACTGGCACGTTCGGCTTAAATTGTTCCCGAGAATGCAACTGCGCTAATGGAACTTCTTGCAACGCAGTCAGTGGCAGTTGCCAAGGTTACTGTCAACCTGGTTGGACAGGAACAGAGTAAGTTGTGATCAGGTGTTCAAAACAGTCTTGCTAATTTATCTCTTTTGTAATGTACGGGATGTTTTATCCAAAAAGATTTCACAAATTGCCAGCCATGCTACTTTCGCCTAAGTGCAAACGCTTTTTCACTGGAAACAGAACGTTTTACAAAATTCATTTCAAACTTATACTCTTCATATCCACCTACAAAGCAATAGGAAGGACGTTTGAACTAGTTTAGGTAAAGACCTACTGTCCGAATTTTTATGTGTTCTTATAAGGCGACTGCCCTCTTCGATGCAAAAAAACTGTACATTTCAGTTGCTGGCAGCGATGTCCCACGGGCTGGTACGGTCTGAACTGCTCACATGAATGTGGAAATTGCAAAGAAGTTGACGGGGAGATTTCTTGTGATCCGATTTTGGGAACATGCCCGGACGGATGTCATCGCAGCTGGACTGGAACCTACTGCGATGTTGGACTTTTGTGCGCAGAGCAACCTTGTTTGCATGGCGGGAGTTGCGAACAGACAGAGGACATCTATCGGTGAGCAGTTGGCGACTGGTGTTTTGTCAGCCGTTAGTGAGGATTTCCGCAGATTGTTTAATAATTTTAAATTTGTTTATTTGAATTGAGACCAATGGACGTAAATCGAATAAGCTGACACTTAAGACTAAGAAAAACAATTTATGCGAAAAATAACAAAGCAGCAAGAGCAAGCTCTACTCCTGCGAACGTCCTAGGAAAATTGGGTTAGAAAATGAACGAAGTCATAAAGTGGAACTGAAACCAGGACAGGCTCCCCCCGGTTGCGTCAAATGTCGTAATAATTCGAGGCTGACGCGTTCTTCATTCTGCTGTTTTGAACGTTTTCTTGCGACCAGGTGCGAATGCAAAATCGGGTACTCGGGCTCGCACTGCGAGACAGTGGAACCAGCTTGCAATTCGAATCCGTGTTTGAACAACGCAACGTGCGTTGGGAACGACGTGGACATAACACTCTTCGCGTGTCGGTGTGTTGGAAACTACACAGGCGAGCTGTGCGAAGGTGAGACGGGCGACAACAGGTCCGTAGCCAGATTTTAGGGCTTGGAGGGCAGGATACATTTTTAGGGGGGAAAGATTTTTGTTTGTATTACATGTTTAAAACAATTTTTTTCTGGGCACAACAAAATTTTGGGGGCCAAAAAATTTGGAAGGCACTGCCCCCGAATCCTCCTACCGTGGCTACGGGTCTGGGCGACAATATGCAAAAAACGACGAGATTTTGCATCTTTTGGCGATCATTTGTACAGACATCACTTTGGAAACCCACCAATGGAAGGAAACGTGCTTCATCGATCCGAACCACTGTTCAAGTTATTCACACGTTTGTGTTGATTCATATTGGTCTTCGGAGGGGAATCATGATAGAATTGCTGTGCATATAAGTAATTCTCTTTGTCATGTACTGGACCATCAGGTGTTCTTGAATGTCTACTCTTGACTTCATAATTCGTTTCAACGTGACCCATAAGCCACAAGCACTGTACTGTCGCTAAACGCTTAAGAAATAACAAACGAATTTTTCTTCTGATTTGTTGAATCGCGGCGACCAAAAGTCAATCCGAAAAGGAAACAACTACTTTATCAACAGAAATTTAATAGTCTTTACAAGGCAAAGTAAGCCATCGTCATTTACTCATCAGTAGCCAAGCTGTTCTGATGACATTCTAGTATAAACAACACAATTTACGCTACTAAAGTTCCACGTAAGCTAAAACTGAAAGCAACCAAATTAATGCTTTTGAAAGCAACGCTTTTAAATATAAAGTGAGACAAATTCCAATAAACGCGCAATTAATCGTTGTATTTCAGTTCCGCCACCATCGAACCAAATTAACGATCCAGAAAAGCAAACGAGCGTCCCCTGGTGGTTGAAGACGGTTGTTCCTGCTGCGGCTGGAGCTTGTCTGTTAGCAGCTTCAACAGGCTTTGCTCTGTACAAGAAAATGAGGCAAGAAAATTTTACTCAATCCCCAAACGGCGACAAAGATCGTTTATTTGGTCAACGAATAAACAACATTTCGAGCACCAGTTTAACATTGTTTATTTTATTCTTTTATCAACTTTTCCAATAACATTTCTATAATGTTTATTTTTCTACGTGGGAATGAAAAGCTTTCAGTAATAGTGCACAGAGTATAGACTGCGCTGAGCATATCGGGCAGGCAGAGAGCTCTACGGTGAACACTGTCTTCAGGTGAAAATGGAAGCTTTTGCTTCATCTACAGAAGGCACCAATTATTTTTATGTCTGTGAAGGCCAACAAACATTAAAGTTAGTATTTCACGCAATGCAAAAATACATTTACTAACAGCTCAGACCTACTTCCGATTTGTTTTCACTCAAACCATAAATTGCGCGTTGAGCCCAGGCGGAACACGCTCGTCAAGCAAAACGCAATTATACAGCACTAGAATGAATAAACGCATTTTGTCGAAGTTTGAAATTTATGTTTGCTATTTCAACTCAGTTACATCGGGTATTTCGCTGATGCATTCATATAATCGTTTGAGCGTATTGTTCATATTTCACGAAGTGATTTCTTGGGTTTGTCATTAACTTCCAACAGATTTTGTTGGCCATATGTCTTTTTCCAAAAGTGTATTTGTTTTCGGAAATAACCATTGTTTTCACAACAATTACACAAGATTCATATAAACTTTCAGTTTGGAAAAGCTAGTGTCCGAAAATCTTCTTTAACGTAATATTTCAGATTTTCTGCGAATCTTGGTGTTAGTGTGAGACTTTGTTGCGTGACGAATTTCGTATAAAAAATCATGCAAACTTTGATTTTGATCTTATGTCAATGAATTTTATTCTTCCGTTTCTTAAATTTTCTATTATTTTGCTTCTCTTGACTTGTTCCTGTAACGAGGATGCTATAAAAAAATGAAACATTTTCGTGCTGATGTTTTGTAGAAAATTTCATCGAATGGAGTTGTTCGTCATGCACAATTCATTTGTAATGAGATGATTACCTTAATACGAAATCAACCAAGTCAAGTTAAAAAAAGTTCTTTCTGTTCTTCCAACGTTATATAAATATGTTTACAATTTTGCTCCAGTTACTTTTTTCAACACCATTGCTTTTACTGCGGTGCTTTCAATGCTGAGGATCTTTTGCCCTGTTTGAGGTAGTTTGATAAGTGCAAGGTTATTAGCTTTGTCATGTGCATTTCCACACTGCAGGAGTTGAGCTTTCTGGGTTGACTTTCGCTTCTTCTGATTTTCTGATTTGCGCCTAAGCGCTCAACGCACGGACTTTTCCGTATTGTGATTCTATAAGTGGAGAACAGATTATTATCTGTTCAGTGGCCACGACCAACAAGTAATTGTCAAGCCGTTTGTCATTTATAGTGAGTAAAATTGCTGAAGATCACGTTGTAAGATGCTGAACTTAAAAAAGATTGACACGTCTTTTATTCTTTGTGCTTGATTTTCCAACGAGGTCTTCTTGGAGACGCTTGCTCTTAACAGCATAAAATTAAAATAGGCTTTGAAATGGTGCGCGCAATTCAATCATGCTTGTTTCGCTAAATCAAACCTTTAATTTCCCATTAATTCGCATCAAGGTCACCTCCCAAACCCGACCTGACGTCTACATCCGTGAATGAGTCAATCCCACGGGATTTGAAAGAAAACAATGCAGGTAAAAACTAAACAGCCGAAAAGAACTATTCTTTCATTTCGGAAACTGTGTGATTTGTGCTGGCGCTTTATTAACCTCATTTGCATTTTACATTGATACACAAATCTCAAATTTTCTTAAAAAGTGAAAGTTGCTACAGGTAACATTCTGCGTAGAGCTGACACAAAGTCGGGCAAACGAAACAAAACGGGTTTTCATTTGAGGTTGGTCTTGAATGAAAGCATGACCAACGTAATTTGCGATAATAAAAAGACGCATGGGTGGGACTAAAACTAACAAGTATAACGAATGGCTTATTACAAACACCCCTGAAAAGTTGGTTCAAAACAAAGATCGTATGTTTTGTTAACTGGGAGATAACTAGTTTACTAGGAAATATACACTTACGAGCATGCGGCCATCCTTCTGACACAGAAAATTTTATTTGCTGTAAATTATACATAGTGTTGACTTTGCACGATTTAGTATAAGGCTTCTTTTTTTGTCTCTTTTTTTCATAAGAGCATCATAGAGCTAAGCATCTGCTTCTCCCGAGAAAGGCTGCAGTCGCTTTTTGCAATTGGATTTAAGTCGACACGAACATTGCGATAAGTACAACAGTACAATGCGTGAACATAAATAAAAAGTTCAATCAATATTCTGATAACTCTTCCCTGCCGAACTCTTAATTGCAAGGTTTGGGGAAAGCGTTATGAATTGCTTCTTTGTGGAACTGAAATCAAAGCCGTTTGCATCTGTTTTGATACCACAGGAAGAAAGTGGTTGAGGCAAACTTTTCCAGTTATTTTCTCCAAGCTAGAACACAAAAGAACGTCTCCATGTAAACGCATTCGCAACCTGGTTCGCGCTAAAGATTAAAGAAATGCGCTAATATGCGAATGCACGATTATACTTCGGTTTGTTTATCAGTTAAATCTTCTTTTTCTTAGATCTTAATTCACTTCATAGGAGTTTTGTGAAAATCTGTAATTAAATTTGTTCAAAGAATTCTCTCAGGAAGCGGTTTAGTTATTTACAGTTTGTTGTATATTAGGAGCTGGTGGAACGTCAAAAATGCAGCCCTTGTGTAAACGAGTCTGAATAGTGAATATACGCGCTGGGAGTTCTAAGCGAAACTATCTGCAAAAGCGCACTTGTATATTTTAATAGGATTATCTGCCTTATATTTTTAGTACTCAGTAATTGACATTAACTGGTGATTGGGCACTTTTTCTTCTTTTTCAATGAAAAAACGTTGTTTGCCATTTGTGCAAATGTCTGTGTGAGATTCGTTGAAAACTCGTTGTGCAGAAAAGAAAGAAGCATCTTCACCGAAGAAACACAACAAAGTTTCACCCAATAATGAGACGAAGAAAGAACCGACAAAACCGGCAAAAAAGTCGGAGATGGTTTGTCACTCTCCAACAGTTTTCCTAATCACAGTTTCACTGTAATGCAGCGCTTTTCGCAGTCGTAGATCTATTGCTTTTTTCTTCTATTTTTCTTTTTGTCTGTTTCTCTTTTCTTTGTTTGATATCTGCGGACTTGATTTGTTTTCGTCAGTTGGATAGCAGCTGATTTGAGTCACTGATAGAAACATCACAAAATGTTAAAGTAACCTACAGCTTCTCGACACTACTCCCGAGAGAAAGCGCGATTATTAAAAATGATTAAATTCAGGTTTCTTGCACCGCTGTACACTGCTATGAATGCACAAGCATTTGTGGAGCTAATGGAATTTTAACATGTACTGTCTGTTGTCTTTTAGCAAATAACATTTCATATCCCTGCTCCACCTAGGCAAAAGCATAGTAGCAGACATAGAGGAAAAGGCTTTTTCCCAGTCGGGAGAAGGCCGTTTACTCTGAAAAATTTGTCACTGCCCGAATTTCTGGCGCCGACGTTTTTCACGTTAAGTGCATCTCTACTGTCTGTGACTTTCGCATATTTTCGCTAAAACTTAAACGTGAAGAGCGAGGAAAGGTCAAACATTTTCTCGCAACGACAAGGATCAACGTTTTGAACGGTCTGCCTTCATTTGTTTATTTTACCTTGAAAATTGTCTTAATTTTTTCTTTTCCCCGAGAAGCGCATTTCTGTGCCTTGACGAAGCAGTTGAATTGGTCAAATCTTGCAACTAGAAGCATATTGCTCAAGAAGAAGCTTCTATTTGAACCTTTCGTTCCCACGGAAGCAGTGGCGTGGCCAGCCCAAAATTTGAGCCGGTGAAAAAAGCTTGGGGGGTCAAAATGTTGAAGTTTATGCGAGCAAAAGTATTTTGTTTGGGACACCGTTTTTCAAAGCACAAAATGACTGGATATGTTAAAAATTTGGATGAGGCCATGGCCCTCTGGGCTCACGCTAGCTACGTCTGGACACGGAAATTTGAACTATGTGACTTACCCTTGCTTTATGTTTCAATACTTACTCTTATGTGGAAATAAATTTATTGCTGCTGCATCACAATTCCGTATCACAAATGATGTGAGAAAATTTGAAATCATTTCTGGCGGCTTTCGTACTTGTTTTGCTGTTGTCATGTGAGCTCAAGTTTTGTTTTAACCTTTAGTTGCGAGTTGCGCAAAATAATTATTACGCAGTATTTCAAAAGTGCAGAAAAATTACTTCGCTATGTGTATCGTTTTCAATTGGAGCAAACACCAGTACTTTTTTTACTTAATGTGCAGACCTTTTGTTAAGATCAAGCTTTAACTGCAATCATTTTGTGCCTCAGAATAGGAAGCAAGCATGTTCTTGATTCAAAACGCAGTTTGTATTTATGAATTTGCCTCAGGGTGTCTTCTTGAACCTTGGTTGGACAACAAAAAATATATTTCGTTTCAGAGTGTTTATATTATTGAAAAAACTACAACAAAAATTAGAAGGATGCCACTTTTTTGTTTCGCAGCCGTCTGAAACACAATGCCCAGACGGAAAGACCCCAAAAACCAACGACACAGAGAGACAGGAACAGTTGGACGATGCCGACCAGTCGGACCAAGACAATGAACCAGACAAGTTGTCGACAAGGCCAACCACAGCAATAATGTTCTCCGATAGAACGCCCACGTCGCGAAAAGAAACCATAGCTCACGTGACGCCTGTGCATAAAGTCGAAGCTCTGGAACCCAATGAAGGAAACGACGCATCTGCGAAGACGCCAGACGAATTGAAGGATGAAATTGCCTCCAACAACTGTGTCGTACCGGATATTTTACACCCGTTTTCTCCTGACAGCTCCGAACAGCTCTCTTATCCCCCAGAGCCTCCGAACGGGCCAACCGACACAACCAACAAGAAGCAACAAAATTCCGTTTCTTCCGGAGATGAAATGCAGTTTCACAGGCCGAAGAGTAGAATGCGCTTGAGCTCAACTAGACTGAGTAAACTGAGCGAAATCAGTCTTCTGGAATTTTACAACACGCCGCGAAAGTCATCGATCCACCCCTTGGTTAAACCCATCTCTGACCAAAGGTCAACGACGGGCTCCAACAGGTTTTCCGCGGGTGGATGCGCCCTCGGCGATTCAGAACCCAGGGCCCAGAATCGCCACCAGCCTGGCGCTGGTGTATACGGCGTACCGCGAAGAGACTCGAAACTGCTCGTTACTAGTGCACGCGACGTTGATGAGGAATTCGAAATGGAGTCGAGGCGTGGATCTGCCGCGAGACTTAGCAACGCACCCAGCAGAACACCAACTTGTGTCCCGACCGCATGAGTGAAACACAGTGCCAAAAAAACTAAGAATCAGAGTCTTGGAGCAGCTTCTGTTTCTGGACGAGGCTGCATCACGTGATGTCTGATATATGATGAGACAACAGTTCCGTTATGCTCGTTTTGCACCCCCAATAAGAAAGTTGCGAGTGGTTTGAGAGCGCCCAGTTTGCCAAACCTGCACATGGGATGCGTAGCACTTTTAGTTGTGAATTTTGCAAATGTTGCAAGTCATCGTAAGAACCCCTAAAGCGAAGCTTTCACTTGAACCCACTTATTAAATTCCGATCAAGACGCTGATACTATCTTAGGAGCCGTTTTCCAAAGCTTCTGCGTGACACGGCCGGTACTCAAGCTCAGTCTATTGACGACTGAACTTCAGAGGCGCGTA
>Ga0210059_1010205_pt1 | contig 14535 bp, 5 predicted proteins | sample Ectturendosymbi2_FD_188042 | JGI IMG/M metagenome (GOLD analysis project Ga0210059, IMG submission 188042) | Ecteinascidia turbinata endosymbiont from Florida, USA - Sample 2 (SPAdes) (version 2) | ecosystem: Host-associated > Tunicates > Ascidians > Unclassified | place: Key West, Florida...
CACATACAACCTGTACTTTTTAACTAACTTTTGTCGCAACACCTGCTTTTTTCGCAATCATTGATGGCGCACTATCTGTAGCAATACGTACAGCACGGGACCAGTATATTCCCATCCTATTAAGTACTCCAATGAGAGAGTTGAAAATATCATTGGCTGATATGGTATCGATCATAGGCACCAATCCCAGGAACTCCTCAACGACAGACAAAGTCTCATCAACGCCACGAATGAATATGACTTGTGCAACGTCCGAAATGTCCGTGCTTTCATCGAGCGCAACCGAAAATACAACAAACGACTTGACTTTTTTCTTCAGTTGGCTGTCTAAATTCGCAGAAATGTCCGAAACCCTCTCTGCCACAGTGTTTCTCGTGAGGCTAATATTAGCAAAAACTTCAGCTTCGCAGAACACACTATTTCTGCAGCCTTTAGGATGCAGTTCTTCACGGTCTCACCCTCACAGTATGGCTTTGATGCTAATGCTATGTCATTAGCAATAAGGTAGCTAGCCTTCACATCTGCTGCACTTATATCTGGTCTACTGGTAAAAAGGATTGCTGTTTTTTCAAGCCTGCTATCACTTCCTTTACCTTCTCTCTCCTCAGTTGCCCTTGCAAGCCACGGTATCTTTTGGCATGATGAGTCTCATAGTGGTGTCGAATGTTATATTTTTTCACCACTGAAACCTGCTGTGAACACACCAAACATACAGGTATCCCATTCACCTCTGTAAAAAAATAGGAAACGGACCAATTGTGTTGGAAAACTCTGCATTTTTATCAACTTTTCTGTTTCGATAAAGACATTTTGGAAAACAAGGCTGCCATGGAACAGAGAATAAAGGCTAAACTGAGCAATTTAGGGAAAAGCAAAAGCTCAAGTCCGAGCAAGGAATTGCCACAATACAATTTCCTTGTCTCATGTTTTCACGAAAAACTACATAGATGTCCTCCCCGTTTTCACTCCAGGTTGACATATTTGAAACAGGAAGTTGCTTGAGCCGGTGGTTTTTATTACCATTTCTGTGCATTTTTTGACACCAGTAATCTGGCGATGTCCATTTCGACATTTTTTATGACTCAATGCGCTATTTTCTGCAGTTACTGCTATTTACCGATTCTCAAATTTGACCCTGTTGAACAGATTTCTGTGCCGTATATTTTTCTGTCAATAATTGGAATAGAAGCTTTACTTAGCAAATTTTAGTTAAAGTTGTACCTAGAACTCCGAAGGTTTCGACATCGCTGGAGCTCAAGGTATATTTTTTTCTGGAGTTCTAGTGCTAAACTTTATCAACAGTAGTTATACTTTTGCATGTTCATACATACCTGTCTGAAAGTTGAAACCGGTGTGAACATGCAAAAAGAAATATGCAGAAAACGGGAAAATTTCACGTGAAAAAACAGTGGAAACTAAAATATAAGCAATTGCGTTAAGGTTTCAAGTAATTGAAATCTAGTCACCAGTTATCAAAGTATGACTGGATAAACTTATCAAGCAAATAAAGTTTTTACTTTACAGAATCATCCCACGGGCCGGATTCAACCTTGCAACGGGCCGGTTTTGGCCCGTGGGCCATATGTTTGACACCCCTGATGTAGAAGAATGCACAAGTGGTTGTTCTTGGTCATTTCCAAGCACAGCTGAAATAGAAATATTTTTTCTGTAGTAGTGAAATGTTGCTTTACTTGCATCATGTCTGTGATAAAGTAAAATTAATTTTGTGGGCGATAGAAGGCAACAAACAACACTTGTCAATATGCTTGAAAGTTGTTACTGCCACAGTGTTTGCCATTGCCCATAGCACTGCACAGCAAAATTCATACTGAGTTCTGTAGTGGTGGTTCTAACAATTTTGGTTGATTTCCTGGAAGTTGAGATTCCAGTTTTAAGTTTTTTTTGTTGTGTTTCACAACAGGTATAAATTTTTGTTAGAACAACTTACTGTTAATACACTACTGTAGCAAAAATGGATGAGGAGTATGATGTTATTCTTCTGGGAACCGGTCTGACAGAATGCATTCTGAGTGGCCTTTTCTCAGCTAATGCTAAAAAGAAAGTCTTGCACATGGATCGAAATAAGTATTATGGAGGTGAGTCAACTTCCATAAGTCCTTTAGAAAATCTCTATGAACTTTTCAATCAAGGCAAACCAGCAGAAAGCATGGGTAGGGGCAGAGATTGGAATGTTGATTTAATTCCAAAGTTTTTGATGGCAAATGGGAATCTGGTTCAGCTTCTTGTCCATACTGGTGTCACTCGGTATCTCGAGTTCAAATCTGTAGAGGGTAGTTATGTCTACAAAGGTGGCAAAGTTGTGAAAGTTCCATCTGGCCCCCAGGAAATGTTAAGCACTGGTTTGATGGGCTTGATGGAGAAACGGAGATTCAAAAATTTAATGACTATGGCTGTTGAATATGATGAAAAAGATCCGAAAACACAGCATGGTATCGCTTGTAACACATGTATGAAAGATGTATATGCCAAATACGGTGTTGATCAAAACACAATTGACTTGACAGGACATGCTGTTGCTTTGTATCAAACAGATGATTACTTGAGTCAGCCAATGTTGCCTACAATCAAGCGTGTCCAACTGTATTTCACGTCCATTGCCAGATATGGAAAGAGTCCTTATTTATATCCTCTGTACGGGCTTGGTGAGTTGCCGCAAGGATTTGCCCGATTAAGTGCTATTTATGGTGGCACTTACATGCTGGACAAGCCTATAGAAAAAATCGAGACACTTCCAAATGGAAAAATTGGTGTCACGTCAGGAGGTGAGACTGTAGTTGGAAAAATGGTTGTTGGTGATCCTTCTTATTTTCCTGAAAAGGTCAAGAAAGTTGGTCAAGTTATCAGGGCAATATGCATACTTAACCACTGCATTGCCAACACAAATGACAGTTTGTCATGCCAGTTGATCATTCCACAAAATCAAGCCAATCGAAAGCATGACATCTATATTTGCTGTGTATCGTATGCACATAATGTGGCTGCAAAAGGAAAATTTTTGGCTATTGTCAGCACGACGGTGGAAACCGATAACCCTGAAAAGGAGATCCAAATTGCTCTTGATTTGTTGAGGCCAGTTGAAGCCAAGTTTGTTCGTGTTACTGATATTCTTGAGCCAATTGACGATGGGAGGGAGAGTAAGATGTTCATTTCAAAAAGTTACGACGCATCAACTCACTTTGAGACAACCTGTCAAGACATCCTGGATATTTATGAAAGAGCTATGGGTGAGCCTTTCGAGTTTGGTGAACCCCTCAACGTTGACACCGTCCATGAAGGTTGACAAGTTTCAAGACCAGTGAGCTGACGTGGTCTGTTAGGTGTTCAATTGTTAACAATTACACCGGCACATTGCATTGTCGTACTCGTCTGTAGAGTAATCCTTAAGTAATTCTCAAATAAAATACAGCAGGTGTGCTTTCTGTACATACTATTGTTGTGGTCAGCACTGAAATCACGTCACCCGATCATGCCGTTTTACTTAGTCTACTTTGCCACAGACATCAAACAGGGTGTTAAAAATATTGCTTGTCTTTGAATTGTTTCTCTGAGCTGTGATTTCACCAAGGTTGGAGCGTTATGGAAACTCGCAAGAGACTTGTGTAAAGCATTAATGCTCAATTTAAATAAATTAATTGTGTTAATCGCTTACCGACAATAACAGCCGTCGCATTGTGTCATTGTACGTTCCTGTATATTTACGTGTGTTATCGTTCTTAAAAGCGAGAGCAATATAAGGCTTGAGTCCTGCCGACCGACCTATTAACTGTTCGTCCATTTGTTTCTCACTTGAAATGTTATGAAGTGTCATCGATGGCGTTCGTGATTGGTGGCATTAAATAGCTCCACAGATCAAGCGATGCATGACTATTGGTGTTCTCAGCTGGGGGCTTTGTTTGAAAAAAAATAACAGTTTTGTCCGTGAGCTCCTTACTTACAACTTATCTATAAGCGATACGTTTTCAAAGCTTCATTGAGTTGCCGCTTTATCACCTTAACAGTAGCAACCTGTTCAGTCAAGACGAAAAGCTGACAAAGTCATCAACATTGTAGACACGGTAAATGGAAAAAAACGTTTGTATGCACTTGGTAGACTGTTGTTATAGTTATAGCTTCATCATTTGGCAAGTTTTTGCGGTATAGGAACCTTTTCAATGCCACAGGAGTCCCGGAAATTTTTTAATAAACTCTCCACGGTGTATCTTCGTGCTATCCTTAAAGTCGCGAAGTGCAGGTATTTCGTCGGTGTCAATAGTTTATCGCTGGAACTATGACCCCAACCGCTGTGCTTCGTCAAACAATAAACGGCGAAACGCGCGCACCAAATATGCCCTGTTTTGGTGCGCAGAAATGATAGTTTTGCTGCATGTTTGATTAACCACGCGAAAGTTTCGTCATGCCATGCATACATGTGTGATTATGGGTTTAAGGCGAGAATCAACAAACCTGTAATTGGATAAAAAGTTCTTGCCAAGTGCAAAACTTGCCGTGTTAATACTCACTTGCCCCAGTGACAGGGCGTTTGAATCACTAGCCGCTGTTAATTATTGATACTGCAGTCGGCCTGGATGTGGTGTGCGCATCGTCGCCCGATCGATCGATATCATCAGCGTATTGGTCGCATTGACGTGGCAGGGCGGATGTTGTGCGATGATCATTCAGGTCCGAAACCATTGTCTGCGGTTCTTCCCCCACCTTTCGATTATAGCCAAATGACCTATTACTTAGGGTTTTTGGGTAATCCACGCCAACAGCCTAGTATTAATAAAAACAACATTAACAAGGATGGTTCAACGAATGCAACTTCTATGAAACACCAACATACCGCCTATGTACAGAACTTCAATACTCGAAAGTTCGATTTAACGGCATTTCCCACGACGGCAGCGAAAAATGATTACGTAGATCAGAGAGATCACTGAAGAAATTGTGCTGTTCTTTTGACGCTGGACAATCTACGTCAAACGCAATCGGATGAAGATCTACCATCTTCGAATTGAAAGGCAACAAACTGGAAGTAGATGAAAGCTTAATACAGGGCAGTTTTCGAAAGGTTAAGGCCCATGCAACAGATCATTTTAACAAAAAAGGATTGGGCGCTTTTACAACAATTATACAAATGAGCTTCATTCAACATTCAGAACTGCGCCCTCATAACTAACGTGAGAAGAACATGCAGTAACTCCATGACAAAATCTATCCACTGTTTGTGGTTTCTTAGCCAACAAAAACTTTTTCGGACAGATCACAAGAACGGTTTTGGGGTAGGTTAACTGAACTCGAAAGTTAAAGTAGTTTTTACGAATTGGCTGTAGCTTTTGAGATATCGGCGAATTTTCGTTTTTCAATGCGTTCAAAATCTTACCATCGCTTTCAAGAGATCAGGTTAGATTCCTGTACATATTGTAAGTCCATTTACGTTTGAGGTATGCAGACATTAGCTACTGACCCCCAAATTTTCAAAATTATTTTGAAAGCGCCGAAAACGACTTTACTTAGGTAAAACAACAAGCTGCAATCATTTTGCCCACCCGCCGAAAATATCAGCAGCTTGCAGCCTGTATGCAGACACATAAGAGAAAAACGATATCGAGATGAACAGTTGAAACGCTACATCAACCCCTTCTGTTATCTGGCCATGCAATATCCTCTACGGCAGTGGTTCTCAAACTGTGGTACGCGTACCAGTAGTGGTACGCGAAGGCTTTTCAGGTGGAACGAGAGCAGCTTTCTGGTCAAATTCAAAATTTTATGCAAGTCTATTATTACAGGTGTCGCAAAGTACAAGTCTTTTTGTAAGAATCTATTCTAGTGTTATACAAATGTTACTAATTCGTTTGTGTGCTAAGGTAATTTTAGGTACTGTACATTTGAGCAATTATATTCTTCTGAAACCAGGTGGTACGTTCCAACATAAAAAAAACACCAGGTGGTACGCGATCACAAAAAGTTTGAGAACCACTGCTCTACGGCTTACGCATGCGTGTCTTACGGTGTCCGTTCAAAACAGGCCGCAATCATTACAGATCCGTTCATAACAGACCAATTCCTTGCAGACAACAATTTGAAACAAACATCAACGCCCGTCCATTACATACAATGGGTCTTATAAATGAGATGTGTTGTGAACGTGGTCTGTAATAAACAGGTCTGTCCATACCACAGAAGCAATCATACAACACAAGACCTGAAACAGTAGCGCATTACAAATTGGTGTTTGCACACGACCAACGTTGAGAGGAGCAAAACACTGGAACGGCACCCAACTGTAGTGTCATTCACCCATCATAATGCAGGGAAGCAGTAGTGTGAGAGAAATGAAGGCATTCTAACATCAAAACTTTAAGGGGGGGGGGCAGTGACTGTGACTTAAATGACAGCTACGGCCGTCTTTTCCTGTCCCTGTATTCCTGATGAAGTATTTTGTGCTTGGTCGGGATGCAGAAATAAACTGAACTGAACTAAACTTTAAGGCAAACAGATAACAGAGAAAAAGAAGTGAAAGGTAATTCAAATGGAAGTGCACATTGGCGCTCATAGGCATGCAAACTGTTTCGATCAAGGTTTCAAATGCTTGTAACGTATTTATCATGAAATCGAAAGCCAATTAATTTTCCTGAATTTTAAAGCAGAATGTGGCAATTACATTTTACCAGTTATATTTCTTACTTTTTGTATGCTTGCAAGCGCCGAAAACTTCGGCTTGTACATACTGTATTGCACACACGATTCTTTTTTCACTGCACAAGAGCAATACTGATGAGACGCAAACACCGAAACAATGCATCAACAACTCGGTCGCCATTATACAGGAGCGTTGAATAATTGAAGAAAAATGAAGATTTGTAAAAAGCATCAGACATATGAAGCGATCGGATAAAAAAGTGCGACTAAGATGCGCATCGTATAAAAAATTGATACAAATTGTTTCTCAGCAAGGCACTAAAGGTTTTAATACAATGGCTAACCTGGTGTGGGCGAACATTTCTGGTTACAGTAAAGGGGGATGAGTAGTTGGTATCCCATTTTACTTGCGTGGTCTGTTGCCTGTATTAACTCAACAACAGTCTTACTGTGCACATAGGTACATTGCGTAATTAGTGTAGCAAACAGCAGGTTGTGGTTAGTTCTGTCAAATGCTTTAGATCAGGGGTCTCAAACTCAAATTGCTGCTTGGGCCAAATAAGGACTTGTAAGGTAACCCGCGGGCAGCATTATGAAGCTGACGCAACAATAGCGGTACGTGAACTTACTAGAAACAGATTTTACACCTTATTTCCTGTGAAAAGATGTCATGGATTATAGGCGAATCATTTCTGTCCGTCTCTACGTTGGTATTAATCAATTCTGACCGTCTAAGAAAGATCTTCCTTTGCTAGCCGAGCACTTTAAACACCGGTGAATAAACCGAATAACGTAAATGTTATTCATTTCATTCATTTTCTTGCCCGCTTTTCCTCTAGGGAGGTCACGGGGCAACAGGCTTAGGAAGACTTGGAACAGCTTATGGTCAACAGCAATTTCAGGTAGTTCGGCTGGTTCTACATCAAGGCAGGACTAAGCAAGGTCGGAGATGCAGTCACTCCACCTTGGCCTTGCACGAACTCTGGGCCGCTTTCCCATGGGTTAATCCAGCAGGGCTTGTCTCGCCAGTCTTTCGTAGAGCATTTTGGATACATGGCCGACCTAACGTAGTTGTGATCTCTCAGTTCGGGCAAGTGGTTCGGGCAACATTCAGGGCTCTGCAAATTTCACAGCTGCGCACTTTGTCGCGAAGTGTCACACTAGGGATGAAACGAGGGGACAACAATACCCCGGGACCCGAATCGCTGGGGGGCGCCGAAAAATCCCAACAATGGTGTAAGTTTTTTCTTCAGTACAGTACATTTACTCCCAAACGACCTAAGGTTCGAACATGGGGGAGCCAAACTTGTTTCTTACCCCAAGCGCCATCTATCCTCCGTACGTCCTTGTGTCTCACCGTGAAGTCTTCGCAAAAATCCCATATCTGGCGTTTCCACCAGAGATAATACTCTTTCGGTCAACACCAAAGATTCATGACCATAGGTGAGAATCGGAACAAAGATCGATTAAAAAATGACAGCTTTGCGGTGTTTGAAACTCCCGTTTTGTGACCACAGAGCGACCAAGCTCACGCCGAACTGCGTTAGCTTTACCAATCTGTGCATCAATATCCTCGCTCCACCTTCCGTCACTGGTAAATAGCCTACCACTACTAAGTACTTGAATATCTCTAACTGCTGCAGTGTACTGTCGCTCACTTGCAGCATACATTGCCTTGGTTTTGTTGGGGAGACACAATACCTCGGTGTGTTTAGTGCTGATTTTCATTCTGGCTCGGTCGCACGCAGCAGAAAACCGATCGAGTGCATGCTGATTAGGCAAATCTGTTGAGAAGATGCTAGCAGTACCAAATTGTAAAAAGTGAACGATTGATCCTGCAGCTCCCAGCTGTGACATCTTCGTCGACTCGGCTGTGACTGTCCATCCAATTAATGTAGTGTAGACTATGAAAAGGAGCCTTGGCAGCACACACCCTTGTCGAGTCCAACACCAACGGTGAACGGTTGTGATTTAACTTTCCCGGCATGGACACAAATTTCTGAGCAGGAATACAGTGACTTGACTGCCAGTAACAGGCGGCCGTCAACACCGTACTCCCACAACACTACCCAAAGCTTTTCACGAGGAACCCGGTTGTATGCTTTCTCGAAGTCGACAAAGCATATGTAGACGTCTTTGGCATACTGCCAAGATTTCTCAAAAATTTGCCGGAGAGTGAAATTTGGTCTGAAGTGCTACGGCCAGGATGAAAACCTCATTGGTTATCATTCAGCTTTGGTTCAATTGTTTCGCGGCATTTTTTTCAAAGCACTTGGCAACGTAAATGTTAATTATTTGAAAATTCCCAAACAGCGTCGCGGGCCACATGCGGCCCGCGGGTCGCGTATTTGAGCCCCTGCTTTAGATGCATCTAAGAAAGCTTAAGCAATTGAAGAAAAATGAAGATTTGTAAAAAAACTAAGACATTTGAAGCGATCGAATAAAGAAGTGAGATGAAAATACGCAGCGTTTAAAAAACGATACAAACTGTTTCTTCAACAAGGCATTAAAGGTCCTGAGGCAATGGTTAACTTGGTGTGGGTGAACACTTACATTTCTGGGCAGTGGCGGATCCAGACCAGGCGTTTGGGGTGGGCAGTCAAATAAGGGGACGCCAAAAAGTCTTCACTTGTTTAAATACCCCAGCTTCCTTGTGACAATCGTTAGTATCACACAAAAGTTGTTGCCTTTTACTGGCCAAGAAAATGGCTATTTTTGTTGGTCAAACTATGCGATCTTTCAGGGAAACAGCACAGTTTAAAATCGCCTTATACCACAAAAAAAGTTTGAAGCGGTCCAAAAAGATTGGTCCCATTTTTCACAAGCTGCATATAACTGAGAACGCTGTGGGTATCCCAAACAATCTTTTATATCTACAATAAGTGTTTGAAAGATATACATTAAGCAGTGGTCCCCAACCCTTTTGTAAACGTGGACCGGTCAACGCTTGACAACTTTACCGTGGCCTGTGAGTACTCTCGCAACAGTGTTTCCATGATAAGAATCTGCCAATCACATGCCCAGAAAGCGAGTGGTGTCACCATCATTTACATTTTGTAATCTTACGGCCCGGTACCGGTTCGTGGCCCGGGGGTTGAGGACCACTGACCTAAGACATGCTGAGCGCTGCTGTTTGACACTGCTTTGAATATCCGCATATAAGGAAAGCACAATGTAGACTATAAAACGTATTCCGAACTGCTCAGAAGTAAAATGGTTCTACTTACCAGTGATGTAGTCGAGACCTAACCTCCGAGACCTAGCTCAAACTTCGAAACAGAGACCGAGACTTTTCCATAAAAGCCGAGACCGAGAACTGGAAGTTCGAGACCGAGACTTGAGACCTCGCATTCCTCTCATGGTAATTCAAGCTAAGTCCTTGAAAAATGTTGCAACAAGATATTTGGAATGTTGCCAAATGCCAAGATAAAGGTTTTTGCTGTTGCTATGCTTCAACAAATTTGTTTTACTCAGAAAAATTTGTAAATTGTCTTGCTCGTTAAAAAACACTACTAACCATTCTGTGTAAGGACAGGTCGTGATGCCCTGATGAAGCTCCCATGTTCTGGCCTGCTACTCAGTATCGAAGTATGTTATTTGAGAACGTGGAAAAGAGGCGAATCGTTTCTTTATATTTTAAACAAGCACACTCGATGTAGGCGAGCGTATATAGCAGCACTAATCAAAACAATACAGCAAAGTGGTAACTCCTCAGGAAAGGTTGCTTTCAATCCTTCAATTTTTTCCCAGGTGTTTCGTCATTTAAAGGACTTGCTAATGAAGTAACAATCTTGTAAAATATTTTTCTATCTACCACTTACCTGTTTCACTGCATTCTTTTTATTTTGACGCAAGGCAATAAACAAATATTCTGCACTGACATTAACATTTCTTCGCCACATATTTCGCGTATTTTGACTAACAAATCTTTGCCATTTTTTGTAACGTTACCTGCACCTTTCCTAGTTCTTTTCCCCTCACACGACAAGAAATTGATTTAGAATTCTCCCAATATTTAGAATATATTCAGAGATTTAAAAAACGAAAGCACTACTTTGAAGTTTGAAAAGCAAAATTATAACTTTTTTCAGCCATCCAAACTTGCTCACTCAGTCCAAAACAAGTTTTAAAAAAATTTACCCGTGGTTTCTCCTGCAAAGTAACAAATATTTAGGCTGTTCGGAGTAATAGACTTTTAGGCACGAATTGGATTTACACTTTGAACCAGCGAGTTAATATCACACCGCATGCTCCACTGCAGTGGCGTAGCGATGCTAACTGTCGCCAGGGGCCGACCATAAAAATGCTTCCTCTTTCGACTCCTCACATTTGCTTACAACAATATAAAATGAAAGAAAATAATGTATCATGGTCATTATACTGTAACTATAAGGAATAATAAAGTATCTTGAACACCACAATCAAATACAAACTGAAAAGGGTCTTGTTTTTATTTCTCGATTATGGGTTTTGCTTTCTATGCTTATTCGCAATCCTTCTCATCATTACTTTTCCTATTTTTTCTGCCTTCTTCACATAGCCTATGCATGTATGGTTACACAAATAGCATAGTTGGCAAAGGCCAGGCTATGGTTCAGCAGGAAAGTTTATTTTTTGTCATTACTTGTGAAACAGTTGGAACCGTGGATTGGATGTGTTTTTTGTGGTAACCACAAAGTGCACAGGGTAATGAAGCCCTGTAGCAACTTCGGTTTGCTTTTTTGTTTTACTTGTCAGCAGGCCCGTAACCAGGGGGGGCGCAGGGCGGCGAAGCCCCCCCTAAAAAATTTTTCGCTTTCCTTGGAAAAATCTCTTGGACACAGTTTAAAAATACTGGACATGGTTAAAAAAATTTTGGCTCCTCTCGGAAAACTCCGCCCCTCCTGGTGTCCCAAGCTGGTTACGTGCCTGCTTGTCAGTTTTTTTACAACTGCGGCAGATCTTTTGCAGGTAACCATTGCCTTCGTATTGAATATTTTTTCTTTCTGTGATGGATAAAAAGTATTAGGATAAAAAGATGCTTTCGACAGGCACTGTTGGGCTGCAACTGTTCCGAATTTCCGTTTTCGCTCCCTCACATAAAGGTTCGCAACACCGTTGGTCGGTTAGAAAACGCAGAAAAGTGGTAAAGCCTAACAGCACGTTAGAGTAGCTGATCAGCCATGACGCATTACTTGCTCTCCGTATAGAACTCTCTTATGAGCAAAACGTTTTCCCATGAGAGTTCCGAGTTATTTCTGAACTTTACAAAGTCGGCATTACGCAGAACAAAAAAACTCACCAACGTGTTTCAACCAGGCGCGGACACAGGGCGGATGCAGAGGATGCATCCCCCCACCAGACCAAAAGAGGTATTGACATGGCACTTGATTTCATTGAAAATCATCGCCAAAATATTTTTGTACTGCACATTACTTAATCACTAAGGATGCTAAAAATTAACTTTGCTAACAATTGGTCAAAACCGTTTCTTCGTTTCATTAGATGAGCTGACCTTGTTTGTGGAACGTGATATAAAATAGTCAGTGATCGTATGGGCGTCCGTAAGTGGGCAAAACGGACATTTGCACCCCTGGCAATTGGGATTAAGAACCAAATGTTTGTGGAAAACCCTGAAGTCGGCATCTTAATTCCAATTAATTGATTTGATTCTTGCAATGACAGTTTTTTTGCCGATATGAAGCCCACACTGCACAAGAGTCAGGTTCACAGTTACAGTATCATGCAGTGATGAGCTTGCTGTTCACACATGTGCCCTCCTTTGCCTGCAGAGGCCGGTTGCGAAATTCGCGAGCGGATTGTTCTACTGATGGTCTTCACTGCGTAGCAATAGCATGGCATCAAATCTGCAAAGGTTCGCTTTATATCAGTGGTTCTCAACCTTTCTTCTCTTGTGACCCGTTTTCAGCGTTAAAAGAAATCTTAGGCCCACATAACTTTTCATAAAAATTTCGAGTAACATGGAAATGTTTTTTTATTAATATAAACAATGCAGTAAAAGTGTCAATAACTATTTTCCTTGGGGCCCAATGAACACTCCAGGCCCATTTCAAAAATCCACAAGCACACTTGTGAGCCTGAGGGCCCACGTTGAGAAACACTGCTTTACATTACAGTAGCAGGCGTTTGGTTGCATGAGATTGCTGAACGCACACATCTTGGCAGGTAATTCAGCGAGACAGTGACATGCTGATAACGGTAGCCACGTACATTTATACTGTACTTTGTGAAAAGAAGCATGAGTGAATCTGTAGCAATGCTTCCACAAGCTTGAAAATTCCATTAATAGTGCGAGTGTGACCATGTGCCTGAGTGTCAAACTACGGTTATGCAGGCTTCTTTTCATGCAGTATAAAAAAATTACGTGGCTTGTTAGAATATATCTATGCAGGCTTGTGGGAATATGCATTAATCGTTAAGGTTTAGTTCTTACACCTGAGTGAATACTGAGTGCAAAGCTATATTTGCTGTGGCGAGTTTTCATAATCCATCTGCTCAATTTGCAAAACCTGCGTGGTGTTCTAATTCTAGTACGTTTGTCTGCAGTCGTGTCAACTTACAGGTCTGCTTAATTGCCCGGTTTGTGTAGCAAGGTTTTGTTGATCGCTTTGGACGAGATCCCAAACGTTTGCATCTCTTGTTTCTAAGTGATTCTGACAAGTCTTGCTAGTACATCCCGCAACCAGGGAGAGAGCGACCAGGCATTCCCCCCCGAATTTTCAAAAACATGTTCAGTTGTTAGTTCAGTTGAATATATGAGCTGGCGCGGCCATGCTTGCTAAGTCAATAAAGTCAAAATTTGTGGTTCGTTGAAAACCATGGCAATCCAATGCTTCTTTCTTTGCAGATCATAGCAATGATTACTTGAAAAGAAATGCCCTACGTTGAAAATCTGCAGATAGCCGACTGTGTAAAGTGTCGTAATACTAATATACCTGGCAGAGATGGACGGAGTCTCATTTTTTTGGCTCCGCATCCGCTCCCCATCCGCAAATCATAGAAATATTCAACTCCGACTCCGCAAAATTTCAATTTTACAGTAACATCCAGGCATATTGCTTGAAGCTTCTGTTTAATGTAAGGTAAAGCCTGTTTTGCCTCATGAGGCAAAATAGTGCTCGAGTTATTTTTCCTTTGGTTGAACAAGATTGGTTGAGGTGGTTACATGACAAGTTCGGGAAGCATGACCTACTTAGTTGACCGTGACATCTCCAATGGCTCAGTTCGAGATGCATGAATGAATTTTGTCATGGTTTCAGTACTGGCAAGCTTTTGACAGCTTCTTTTCTGCATTGTGTGAACTGTAGTCTAAATCTAACCACAAATCATGAGCTCTTCCACTACACTCTAAATCATTGTCGCGGCATGTTGCACCTTCCACATAAACACAAAGTACAGGCAATTGTGTTCGACTAACGGTAAAATAGTCCCAGCGCGCTTTCACCTCATGAGGCAAAACAGGCACTACCATCTATTCTATACGGTATATCGCATAACGTTTTTCTGTCAAAAGACAACTGTTTATCTACTTGAAACAAACCATTTCAAGTGTACTGCAGTTGACAGTATCATAAAACTGATTTTTCATCATTTCAGTCACTGACAGCTAGGCACGGTAATGCTAACAATATACTGTCAAAAATATATCTGAAATACTATGACTTCAAAAAATAATTGCACTGCATATTGAACTACCACTGGCTTCATACTTGATACTATAACATTGGATGAACATTACATAACTTTACACTGTTATACAACAATGCTTTAGCCCAGTGTCTCCAAACTACGGCCTGCGGACCGAATCCTGGCCGCGAAGCCATTGCATCCGGCCCGCAAAGCCATTTTGTCAATAATGGAAAAGTGATACATCTGCGAAAAATTTGTTGATTT
>Ga0210059_1010207_pt1 | contig 14533 bp, 7 predicted proteins | sample Ectturendosymbi2_FD_188042 | JGI IMG/M metagenome (GOLD analysis project Ga0210059, IMG submission 188042) | Ecteinascidia turbinata endosymbiont from Florida, USA - Sample 2 (SPAdes) (version 2) | ecosystem: Host-associated > Tunicates > Ascidians > Unclassified | place: Key West, Florida...
TATCGCGTCGTAAATCCGTGAAGAATGTTAAACTTCGCTTTAATTCGAACATGGAAAAACTTTTTTCAAGAATAAACACAACTGCTGTTTTTCCATTGTGGGAATCCTTCCAGACAACAGGGCTGGGCAATTGATTTGGCTCGAGTGCTACTTTGAGAAAGTCGCGTTTAGCGGAGGGCCATGCCTTCTCATTCGATCGTGAAATAAATAAATAAAACAAAAAGATAATGGTACACAGAAAAGGTCATATTATAATTGTTCTTGTGCAAATATGACTCATCTTTCAAGTTGGTACTGTTTCATAACTAACTTCAGGGCATTATCGTTGTTCAAAATTAGGCAGCAATGAACAAGTCACACAAAGTGGTTGCACTTCAGTGTGGAGTAGAATACGGTTAAAGTTTAGGAATCCGACGCTATAGCTGTTTCCAAATGGAAGCAGATATCTAAATGTATTTTTTCCATGGTTTGACAAATAGGAAATTGATTTTGTTCTGGGTTTAGTCAAACAGGAGATGTTTGCCTCCCTGGGCTGTTTTCTGACAACTCTGGCAATTGCGCAAACATTGCCTGTTGCACTGTGTTTTCGCGCATTAGTTGTTAATGGAAATTTCGAGTTGAAGCTCGTCTCAACCACGATAAAACTTTCTCATTTACGTAATTGTCATTGCCTTAACCAGTGGTGTCGTCAAAGGAAAACAAATTATAGTGCCTTCTCCTCCGCTTTAGTGCTAATTTTTTGTGACATTAACAACAAAAGATTTTGTTGGTGCTGCTAACGGTGACTTGTAAATGACCGCATTACTAAACAAAAATAATTTATTAATGCAGAATTCTAAAATTTATATTTAGAAGCGTAATAGCGTGGCATAACCTTCTCGTGTCAGTGTCTCATCAAAACTTTACATTGCAATTCCTTAGTAGGCCCTATCCTTATTGTAATGCAAAAAAGGCTTGAGTCGCTTTTACAAGGTTGAAAAGCACTTGTCTAATCACAAAGCATAAGTTTTATTTGCCTTGCAGCCTACAGCAAATATGTGATAATTGCAACTTTGTAAAATGTTATTGAATTGAAAGGTTTCTTGGTGAAATGCATCCAATAAAAAACACCTGCGATTGCTGTCAAACTTAAGTACAACATGAAAATGGCAAGTTTTCTCGAACACAAATTGTAACTCAAAAAATGCAATGACATTACAAAGTACTAACTTGAAACATAGATAAAGCCTAAATATGCAAACGTACATGAACCATTCGAAAAAGCAATTAGTTAACGAAAGGGGAGGCCAAGAAACGAACACTGCATAATTTAATCAAAAAACATTTTCCCTCAGGTATGAATGTCGCTTTACGCGTTTGGCGTTATCACTTTTGCCACTGAAATTGCTCCACTAGGCCAGTGTTCTCAACAACAATTTTCTATATTCCTCCTTGGAAAATCTCAGACGCTGTAATTTCGGTCTCACCATGAATCGCACACAATGATGAGTGCCGAGGGCGAGCAATACAAAAATCGTGTTTTTTGTAAAATAACAACTTTCTCAAGCAACTCAACATAGTAAGATTTTCTCTGAAATAGCAAGTTTTGGTATTTTGCATCAATGTCAATGTGTATGTTTTGTTAGGTCTACAGTTTTCGTACTATTGGATATAAAAATAATATCTTGCAAAATTGAGAGTTAGACCTATTTTCTCTGCAACAAAACAATGTGTAAGCAACCAGTGCTGACAACTAAATTCTTCCACCTGTCTACCTCAAAAGTAATGTCATCCGAACCATCTGATAATCAGCTTTTTACATTTTATTTACCTCACTCTGAAAATTATAATCAACAACGTTTTTACTGAAACGTTGGATTCTACAAATCGTTAACACAGCACACCGGCAACTCCACACTCTCCATACCCCTGCAATTTCTCCGCTATTCATCAAATTAAATCGCTTGTCCTTACAATTTAAGCCCATTAGGTTAGGAAAACGCAGCAATGCAGTCAAGCACAGAATCCAATTGCTGCATTACTACATGCTAGCATGCAAGATAGAAAACGATAAGTTACAGAATTGCTAGAAACATTAGACCTTGTGGAAGCAGAAAAATAAAATATTTGAAAACTTATTTTTTCTCCCCAATTCCTCGCTGGAACAAATTTCCTCCCATGATTTAAAAATTCTTCCCTTAGTGAGCCAAGCGGCTCCCGGTTCAGAAATGTTACATCGCGATTAGAGTCAGACCTAAAGGTTGATATATGGTCAATATTACGGTACAAAGAAACGGGGAAGATATAATTTGATGAAGCAAAATATCATCTCACTCATTAGTGTCCTTTGCTCGAAAACGTAAGTAAAGCTGTCCTTCAGACAACTTCAAACAATAAAACTGATGTCCAGGTTCTTTTGAGTTGCTCCAGCACGTCCATACGTTTTGAAACACATTGCTGCAGGTATGAAGCCAACTGTGGGTAGCATTTTAAAATCACCACAAGCGTTTACTCGCAGAAGCATGATTTGTAATATTTTCCAGTTCTTAAACTTTTTGTTATTTTTGGGAAAACTAATTCAAATGCGGGCATGTTTTTGTTGTGGCCAAAACTGTGCATAGCTTGAAATTGGAAAAAATGGGAATTTTTCCGTAAACCTACCTGATAGTTACCAGAAATCCGCCGACTAATAGATGGCAATAAAATTGCTGGGGTTTTTAACTATACGAGATAACAAGCTAAAAATAGCCTACTGATAGAAAGCAAAAAAATTGCTAAGCGCTTTTTCCTTTTTAATCTCGTCACTCACTCACTTCCGCCATCTCCCGCCCAAAAAATTCAAAAGTGAATATACAGTAGTTATTCCGTTCTGCAAATGCAAAATAGGCCTATACCTTGACATGTCGTAGTGAAAGTATATGCTTTTACGCAGTTTACTTTCTCAAAGTTTCGTATAAAAAATTTTCCCGCACTTTTCTGCTAGGGCAGTGGTTTTCAACCTGGGGTCGCTACCCCCAGAGGGGTTGTGAACCATTTTTGGGAAGGTTCGCGAGTAGATATTTTATGTAAACAGGTGTATACATTTGTTTTATTCGAGTTTTAGATTGGGGTCGTTGGGTTATAGTGGGTTGGTATAATGGTCGCGGTACCAAAAAGGTTGAAAACCACTGTGCTAGGGACAAACGCCTTAGACAATATGCTGGCGAATATAATCTGTATTTGATATGTGTTTCTGTAAGGTATCCTCACTAATCTTTTCGTATACCTATCCTAAGAAATTATGGCTGGGGGCATGTTATTGTGCAATGCGCATTGTTTGCTTTTCGATGACGTCACCATGTTCACTCCGCCGTAATACGACGTTTTTGTAAAATTGGCAATATGAGAGGCAAATTAGGGAAATAATATATTTTGGGGACCATGGCCCAAGTGCCCCTCTGGCTGTGCCCATGGTGTTATGGCATGGGCATAGTGCTGTGCTACTACTTATTGTATTCAACTTTAGCCTCCAGTACAAAATATTATAAATGCACAGAAACATCAACAAAAATAAGCGTGGGGCCGGGACACCGAAAAACCCGAAGGTTATCTTGTCAAGGTGTCCCTAAAGTTGTGTAAAGTATTACTTGACAATGATTTCTAGGTACTTGCTTCTTTACTAAGTACACAAAACTTTAGTACTAGCACTTGAAGAGTTCTTTGTCAAAGTAACACAACACTTCATTGCATTATTTTTATCGCAAAACATTGGGGGGACAAAACATATTTTGTTCCCACTTGTCCAAAAGTTTGGGGGGAAATGTCCCCCCTTTAACTTGGTGCCTGGCTGCAACACTAGGGTATATTTGCTGAAGTAACTATTTCTTTTCCTCTGATTTCTCAAGTCTTTAAAACTTTTTAATGGATGTCTTCTAAATCTTTGGCTCTGCTGATTTGTTGATGTAGGTTGAAATCGAAGCGTGTTCAGCATATTGGAAACACGGGCATCGGAAGGATTTTTTCCAGGGGCGGCTTCTAGTGGATTTTTCCAAAAAAATTTCTAGTGGGAGACGAAAGTGGTGAAATTTGTTTTTTCCTCCTCGAAACTAAAAAAATAACCTTTTTTGATGAAATTATCAAAATCCAGGTGGTGCTTGGACCCCTGCCCCCCTTCCGATGCTCATGACTGGAAACAGAGTGCGGTGCTGCGGAATAATTTTGTTTGTCTAAAGAAGGTGTAGTCTACATGGGGTCATTTTCAAGTAATGCCCAGAGATCATCAGTTTTGGCTCTGCGGGAGACAAATCGCTCGCAGTTTGCACGATGCACCAGAACGGGGCAGCCATGTGCACGAGTCAATAGCAACTAGAAACTTTCCATTATAATGGTAATTCAATTTTATATTCAACCTGCCTTGCGTTTTTTTTCGAACTGAAATAAAATCACCCTTTTGTTCGGATTTTTTACTTCATTGTATGAGATTTTGAGCATTCTTTTATCCTCAAAGGTTTTGCAAATTGCTATAAAGGAATAAATTGCAACATAGCTATGACATTCGGCTGATGGAAACTTTTTGCCATGTGGGAAATCCGTGCGATAATTTTTTAAATGTTTGCCATAAGTTGATATGTTGTTTCGCTTTGTCAGTTATAAATTACAACATACTCAGTATTTAGCTTAAATTATCCGTTGTACAGAATCATTGACTGTTTGTTACATGGTTCGTACAATCAATTTGGTTGCTTTGTAGTCATCATAAGTGCCCCAAGTGGTCTAGTGCTTGTTGCAACCAACTTCTTCAAGAGTTAAACAAATCTGAATTTGGTCCTGAGTCAGGTCCAACCAATTTCTCCTGTTTAGCAGAGAAGCAGGTAGGGTTTCAGGGTAAATTATTAATTCAGGGCAAACTTCACGACGAAACTTGTCAGGAAAACCAACAGTAGCAAAGCATCTACCAAAGTTTTCTTGCTATTAGTCACGTAAAGGTGATCAGTGATCACCACACAAGGCAAACATCCGAGACTCTTGTGCGCCATCACCGACATCTTTCTGTATGTAAACTTGCTATATAATGCGCTGCTTCTGCAACCTAATAATGACCATGTGCCGTACATTCAGGCAGACTGTGGAGGGTATGATTCTTTATGGGAGTGTCGGCTGCGCGACTGTACCTACTTTAATGAGATATAAAACAAAGCCAGAAGATGTTCAACGGACACAAAACTTCCACAAAACATTCACCAAAATTTATCTAGTGTGACCAGATTAGACATTTTCACAGTGAATGTCCCTCCACAACAAAGATGGGCGAGTGACCACTGGGAGCAAAGAAAGTACTTCCCAGAAAGTTTAAATAGGAATAAATATTTTTTGTCAATTGCTCTAGCGCAGGGTTTCTTAATCTGGGGTGCGGGGTGCTAGCACCCCCAGAGGGTGCTGAAATCAAGTTCAGGGGGTTCTGGGGAAGGTCACATATGTGGCGGTCAAAGGTAAAAGGAATATGATGTAATGCTGTACTGCACTTGTCTTTACTTTATCCTTATAGTAACCAGGTATTAGCCAAAGGTAGGGGGTGCTGGACAGCTTAGGCCTGACCAAAAGGGGTGATGAGGTAGAAAAAGGTTAAGTAACGCTGCTCTAGTGGTAGATCACATAATCACATTAACAACTAATTAGCAAGAAACGGGGTACTATTTTTTTATAGAAATCGGCAAACTGTTATAAAAACTCTGAAATTTACAAAACACTGCGTAATAAGGTGAAAGGATTCCGAAAACATTTTGAGTGAGATAAATATTTATCTTCAGCTTGCGAGTGTAAACATTAGTGGCACAAGTTACAATGATATTCCGATTGAAGGCAAGTTAAGCCATGATGTCTTTGATTACAAGCCTGCTACTTTTCTTGGTTTAAGTGTTGGTCAATGACAAATGTCACGACTTATTAGCACATTTCCTTCGAAATTTTGCCCTTATTTGGTATTTTTGACGATGCTTATGTGGTCAGGCCAGATGCGCTGTGATGTATCTACGCAGCAAGGCAACGCTTAAACCATTGTCTGGCCTTGTTTTGTGTTCGTCATAGCGAAATGCAAATTGAAAACGTTTGGACACATCGCTAGCAATGAGTAGAAATTTGCGATGCTTGTAGCATAAAACGCTTGTTACGTTATAAATCCTTCATTTCATATTGGAGCAATAACAATCTTCTGCATTGTCCGAGACCAACGACTAATAACTGCATAACTTTCTATACTTGAAGCTCCGCAACATGCTGTGTTTTAAACCAATCTATTTCCTTGAAATTCATTAGGGTTTATAGCAGACCAATGCCAATTAATCCTTTTCCAAATAAACCTCTTTGATTCGATTAACCAACCAAACCAGGGCCAGTTCTTTCATGTAAGTTGCGCGAAACTATTCAAAAATAATTGTTTGTGGCGCAAAACCACTGAAACTTGCCACTGTACATAGCAAACAATAGAATGCACACTGTTTGGCTTGGACGTGCGACCTTCCACTTTGCGTAAGGTTCGTGACGTGGCTGTGTGGAATTCGTTGCAGGTGGGGTTGCCATACCTCCGGAATATCCCGGACATGTCCGGAAGTTTGGTGTTACAATTTGTGTCCGGAAATAATTTAAAAAAATTCTCTAATGTCCGGAATTTTGACTGATTATAAATTATGAATATAAAAATTGAATAGTCAGGATTGGGAGAGTCCTTTTTGTACTTTATCGATTGCAGCCTGTTGTGTAACAATTCTGTGATATTTTTCTTCTGTTATTGTGATGCTGTTTTGCGGTGGAAGGTGGGCTAGTTGTAAGAACACACTGAAAAATGCCGCATAGCGCTTGTTTTTGTAGCGAAAGGTAGCCATTGAGACTGTCAGGAATTTTGCCTCTCCAGATAGTGTAACCCTGTTACAGGTCACCGGTGAAGTTACAAATCAGTGAGGAGGTACATGTTTGGAGCTTGCACCAGCGTGATTGCAATATTCTTTCTTCTGGTTGCTAACTGATTTACACGTTCGACGACTTGTTGGTGAAATTTCGTTGCTTATCATCGAAATGTATAAACTAAAAAGCTGCAGATTGTTGGACAAGGTTTCAAACTGGCAAAAAAACTAATGTAGTTTAATGCATAACAATTGTAGTAACTATGATCAATTGCAACGTTTGCAAATTCAGAACAGAAACTGTTAAACTGCTAACAGATTTTTGCAAAGGCAAGTTTATTAACTGGTGACAAGGCCTTTGCATAAATTTCACTCCGTTTTTTGAACTGTGTCAAGGTCTTGGTATATACATTTAAATTTGATGTTATTTTTCAAGAAAAACCTTATAATGAGTTCATGTCTAAAAATTGTCAGGTAATGGATGCAGCGACCACTGAAAAAAACCTTAAAGGTGCAGTCTGTACGTTCATCAGTAGTTGATGAATGAAAGCTTTTCAGTGCATATTTGTACTGCATCAAGAACAGACGGTCATTAGCAACATCACAAGTTCCTGCGTTCGTGTGGCCACCAACTCACAGCGAACGATTGCTATCAGCCATGGTTACTGCATCCAAACTGTGCATTCACGCTGCTTTACATCGCTGTTCGCGTTACGCCCTCTCGTGTTGAAGTATTCACTGATCGCTCTTCACGTAGTAGCGGGTCGCGGTTCATTCGACGCGCATGTTGCGTTACTACCTAATGCTTCAGTGGCGTGCAGAGGGGGCGCCGGCCCCGGGCATCCAAGGCAAGGGGCATCCAAATAGTGAAATTACAAAAATGAAATTGCTGACTAGATGATTTTTCGTATTGCAGGGTACTGTAGGCCTAAGGCTACTAACACATGCTGCATGGATTTAATTTGTCGAAACTTGTCTTTTTTGTAAACACAAATTTTTACTTATTCAAATGCCAGTAATTCTCACACCCAATGAAACTGATAGTGGCGTGACTTTTTCCAGATCGTGCGATCAAGGGAAAATCACAATAAAACGGTTGAAAGATAATTATGGATGCTTAACCCTGCTCAGGTAACCTCTAAACACAAGCACTTTTGTTGTCCTTGCCCAAAATGGGCAGATTTTGTTTATTCACTTATACTGGACTAACTGACAGGTTTAGATGCGCGCGCAGGTTTTTTTACAACTTAGCAGGTCTTCTCAAGCTCATCCGATCAGAAAAAAACAACGTGTTGATTTTGGAAAAATTTTTATATGATGAAGAACAAATGCAATTTTCTAAACTAAAATGTGGGAAGTGCTCTTAACAAATGAACGAAAAAGTAAAGAAAAATCTAAAAAATTCCGCCAGCAGACGTCATTGGTGGTCGGTTTAAAGTTTAACAGAACCTCATTTCAAGCTTGTGGTTCTATCTGCAATAAAAGTAAATTAGGTTGAGACATGAATTTATTCTATCTTCATTGCAATTTTTAGCCACATTAATCAACCTCGCCCAAAATGGGCAAATTTTCTACGAAAATCAGGCACATAAGGTAAACTTGCCCAAAATGGGCAAATGCTTTACGACAATTGTTGGGCAATCAGATTGATCGCGGCACTGCTATTGACTTTCATGTCTCACATACGGCCAGTCCCGTCGCCACAAGGGGGATTTGGTGGGCTAAGCCTCCCCAAATAATGCTCCAAGCTCCCCCAAATATAAATATGAAAACTATAAATAAATGCAGTTTTGTCAATTTTTACAATGTCAAGGCATCAACAGGGAAACAAAAAACTCACTCTAACCATAACGTCGGGTGATTTTCACCTAGGTACCACGTGGCCACCACTCCTGTCCGGGTGGAAATCACCGGTGTTGGTGTTCCAGGGGTGTGAGTAATCTTTGCATAAAACTTGAAAGTGATCAATTCCGGCAAGTGCTCCTATCTTTGGCACTGGCAGTTGGCACGTGAACCTCGTTTTGTTCTGTTTTGATGGTGGACAGGTTCCAAAGCGTTGTCTGGTCTCAAACTTCATGTCCTCAATAAAATGCTTTGGCCTTTTACCACAATTGCACGCACAACAAGGAGCAAGCGTTTTTTGGCTAAGCCAAAGTTCTAGAAACTTCAATTACGAAAAGAGAAGCACAAGGTTCATCATGTCCTCAATAAAATGCTTTGACCTTTCACCACACGTGCACACACAACAAGTGCAGGCTCCACTTTCTTTCCTTTGGCGGAGAAGGCGTAATACATTCTCCTGCCTGTTCCTCAATGAAAACCACGAGCTGAGCAGGAGCCATTCGCGCCAAATTGATTTGCGTCGTCTGGGCTTGAACTCGTGTGATCTACTCCCGTGCTGGCTTCGGTCAAAGGTTGCTGGCGCGGCTTACTAGTGAACCTACATGCACCAACTCCTTTCGCCCAAATTGGTCAAGGTTACCTTAGGAGGGATGTTTGTGCAGGAATTTTGTTACACCTCAGGTAACCATGTGTCAATTTGGGCAAATTTTTGTTCCCCATCAAAAACTACAAAACTTGTGCAGGTTTCGATAAGACTGTCCGAAAGAGCGTCTTCAAAAATGCAGCTACTGAAAGAATCAGCTTTCTACGTGAACGTTAACTAATTTTTAATTTAAGTAGAAGAACCATTTGCCCAAATTGGGCAGAGGTTACCTGAGCAGGGTTTTAATTGTTTTTCTGAGCCAAATTTCAAAACTATCCTACTTCAATTTGCTTGGTTTAGCTGACTTTTTGATGTATCATTAGTTCTCGTTTCATTTTTTTATGTGGCAATCCTGGGTGTGCGCTAATACAGCCGCACACCTGTGCTTGCAGTATGTGCATCATTTCGAACTTCGTCATTAATTGGCAGTTCAGGGGGATTAAACATAACAGCTCACACAAGCCCGTATCTGTTCTGTCACCCAAGAAGTTGTACATATAACAGCCACATAATAAAAATCGAAAATTTTCTTGTGTAATTTATGCGCATTCTCAAGTCTTGTGTATTGTAGCAAGTTTCAAACTGTCAAACCCAGTGACCTAACTGGAGGTCTGAGCCAGTGGGAAAACTAAGCTGAAGTGGGACCACTAGCCAACACTCAGAACAAATTTGTTGAGACGATAGCGAATCCGGATGTGGATGGCTAATGGCTATAGCAAAACCTGAAATCACAGGAAAATACTCCTAAAAATGCAAAAAAACAACTCACTGAACTCGAAAAGGATACTAAAACCGAATTATAAGCTAAGTGAGGGCCCGGTTTTTAAATATAACTTGCCAGGTGTAGCGGTTCGCCCCTCTTCCCTCTCGTCAGTGACGCCACTGGTCAACCCTGTGTGCATCACTCAACGCGCATACCTTCTTTGTTCGACTGCTATTCGACGAGACTTTCGCGTGGTCTGATGCTTTTTCAGTTGTGAACAGTGGCGTATCTAGGGTATGGCAGGCATGGCTCGTGCCACGGGTGTCATTTTGACCGGGGCGCAAAAATCGCTTGCCCCAAATTTAGATTTGTGACTTACAGTTTCTTCAACTTCTATTTTGTGCCCCATACAACAGTTAACTGCAAAGCTGCTTCAACACAGTGCCCTTATCTAATGCACATGTTGCGCCAGCGCTACCAAGCATTATGACCAAACCATAATATTGTGACAAAACATGACGGTCAGATATCGTGACAGACGAACACGCGCATGCCCTAACTATAACCTCGTCCTTCTCACCTGGTTTTGTCGCTGAGGAAAATTTTAGTCATTTGTCCGAAATAGATTAAAATCTCTCCGACATTTTTTTGTTTCAGGGCATTTTTGTATGACTGCAAAAGGCAATGTGATCGAATTGGGTTAATTTTGTTCAATCATTTCAAAAAAATTTTAGTCAAAGACCAAAAAATTTACGAAAAACTCGGCTTCTCATGGTATAGGAAATTGAAAATGTGTTTCATTTTTAAAAGAAATTGACGTTTGCAGTTGCAATACATTGTGTGATTTTTGTAAGACTTACAATTTGGTCAGCCAATACTACGTATGAAATATGATATCATCATAGGTGGCGGAACCGGGGGGGCGTATGGGCCTAGACCTCCCCACTTTTTTGCCTAAATATCGTAAGTTTAGGTAACACAATTAGTATTGGGTCCAGTGGTAAACTAATCGTTTAATAAAAAAACGTTGCAGAATTTTGGCAGTATTTTGTCGATATTATTTCTAACATATTATTTGCAATTTGGCAGGATTTCGTGATTGTTTGGCAGAATACACATGCACAGTCTGTCACCTTGCTATGGATTGCTTTCCGCATTGGTGTTATTGAACAGTGTTGCCAGATGGTGTAATATAACACAATTTTTCACAAAAACGTGTCATTTTACATGCTTGTGTGCATGGGTGTCGAAAGGAATTTTTCCAGTGGGGGCCACTAGTGAATTTTTCCAAAAGTTTTTCTATTTTCTACGCCAATAGCAGTGAAATTTGTTTTTTACCACTCGAAATTAAGAAAACAGCATCTTTTGCTGAAATTTTCAAATTCTGCCCCTCTTCCGACACCCATATGCTTGTGTGTAGGAAAAGTTCGTGCCACACCATTAAAAAACAACCATTAGAAAAGTACTTTGTTAAACATAATTCATATCGGACTGAATGTTTTTTGAAGCAATGCATTTGTATAAAGCATTGGATTTGAAATTCAATCCAATGGACAGTTCCCATTTCGCGAATAATTTCAAACGAACGATAAATTGTCCAACAACTCGGGCTAATATGAATGAGCCTAGTGAGTGGATGACTTACTGGCGTTACAGTGGCGATTCTAGAATGAAAAAAGTAGGGGCACTGCGGGGCCAAGGAAAAAAGTAGGGGGGCCAACATAAATGTCTTTCCTGCATGGTGATTTTCCATTGTAGTGAAGATTGATTTGCCATGATTAAACCTATCAAACCCAACATAGGCTTGTGAATATCGTCAGAACCGTTGCCGGAAAGTCTTCAAATGGTTAAAATTTTTCTGGCTGAAAGTTATCTGCTGTATATATCAAGCAAACGAACTTGAACGTGAAATAAAGCAAAAAACTGGAGGGTCCAAGCAGGGGTCCAGCCAAAAATCTGAGATGGCCATGGCCCACCCTTAGAACCACCAGTGTGGCGTTATCATTGCTCTGTGACGTACGTTACTCGACAATGGAGAAGTTATCATGAGAATTTCTCATTTATTGTTACATAACATAACGTCACAGGGCATCGATAATGACAGCCAGAATGAAAGCAAATTTCAGTGACACAAGCGTTGAACAGTTTTATTCTGTCAGTCAGAATAAATGGTATGATTAGCCCGAGTGACGCTGATGACCTGGGTTCGCCCCTGTAACAGCCTATTTGAATTTCAAGTGATTCACCGATACGTTTTCATAGTAGTGTAGTTTTGTCTAAAATAGTGTAATTTAGACCTTCATATGGTGTATATGTAATGACGTCATATTTCAATGCTTGTGACGTCGCAGTTTCCAATTTGAACGACAAAATTTTCTATAATTTCTTTTTAACGTGCACTTGTCTCCCCCACTTTTAAAAAGGTTCCGCCACCCATGGATATCATCGTTTGATTGTCTTGATATTCTTTATAATAAAAATAAATGAGGATAGAGGTACTTGAAAAGACGTTTGGTGGTACAGAACTTGAGGATGGCGTGAAGTAAGAGATTCATCCCAAAGCTTTTCGTTTGACACTCTTCAAGGGACATCGTCAGAATGAAGTGGAGATACAACCGAACTGGATTATATACAGAAAAGATCTCATTGGTGAAAGCAGTGACCAATAAGAAATGGTTTAGGAGATAAGAAAAGGCGAGTTGTCACTGGTTGAAACTTCGTCGAAACGTTTAAACAGTCAGCCAATGAAAAGTTTAAGAGATCTTCAAGGAGTGAACGAATTCTTTTTGTTTGCAGAGAAGAGGATTCAGAGATTTGAGATGAAATGGAGTGCGAGCTCGAGCGAGGACAGAGAATTTGTCCTTATTGTAATGTAAGGCACATTGGGCGCAACACTCTGTCCTCGCTCGAGCTCGCACTCCATTTCATTTCTCTGCCCTGGAAGCGACTTTCATCAAATCTCTGAATCCTCTTCTCTACAAACAAAAAGAATTCGTTTACTCCTTGAAGATCTCTTAAACTTTTCATTGGTTGACTGTTTCAACGTTTCGACGAAGTTTCAACCAATGACAACTCACCTTTTCTTATCTCCAAACCCTTTCTTATTGGCCACTGCTTTCACCAATGAGATCTCTTCTTTTCGGTATATAATCCAGTTCGGTTGCATCTCCACTTCATTCTGACGATGTCCCTTGAAGAGTGTCAGACGAAAAGCTTTGGGATGAATCTCTTACGTCACGCCATCTTCAAGAATAGAAGTATGTTTTGATCCTTATGAATAAGTTACAATTTCATTTGCTTAAAGCAGAAATAAACTCAATTTCTCTTTTGAAACATATGCTTCCTTCATTGTTTATATTTCGCAAAACTCGTGCCTATTTCTAACATTTAAAATATGGAAAAGAGCGCACATTTCAACTTTGCCATGGGTGCCGTTTTGCATAGATATGCTACTGATTGTGAACTTCTCTGTCGTAGCGTTGAGTGCTTTTTACTCCACTATTTTAATGCGCAGCCTTACAGTTTTGCAGTTGTGGACTTCCCTGACGTAGCAGTGTGTTTTACTTTCCTATTTCAACGAGTTACCGGATATTTTTGCGGCTTTGACTGCGCTGACGTAGCGTTGCGAAGTTGCTGTTTTTGCTCCGGTCTCCTAACTTGGAGCGCTGATAATTATCTTCATTATAGTGACACATTGTACAACAACGAGTAACGATAGTGGGTGTAGAATACTACACGTTGTGTCAACAAACTTCGCCAAAGCGTTGGTTTGCAAAAGTGGATATGACGTCATATTGTGACGTCACAAAAGCATATATCCAGCAAAAATGTGCACCATACGCGACTGCTCATTACAATTTGGCAGAGGGGTGTACATCCAAGCAGTCGCCTGGGAATCATCAGACCTCTGCACGCCACTGACACTCCGAAGATAAATGGATGCGCACATACCCGGATGCGTGGGAGAGCTACAATGGAGGTCTTTTTTATTCTAAAGTTGCTGAGTCGCCACTGCAACCTGTAGCCAACGAGTTATTCACTCTCGATTCTGTTCTCATGGAAAAAACTCTGATTTTAGCAAACAACCGCTCACGATTTAATTTGTGACATTGCGCTTTCAACCTTTTTTCGCAAAACGTAACAACTGCTTGCTCGGCATCTACCTGGCACGTGTAAAGTAGCATTTGATATTTAATTTACGCTAAATTTCCATGAAATTTATTAATGTACACTTCATCACTACTGTATTGTCTCTTAGTATCGCTGACGGTATCAGTTCGCGTTGGCCAGTCACCGAGTTAGCAGAGCGTTTTGCAATGATGAGGCTTTGGCATCAGATTAGAAGTACAACCCCCATTTTCTGTATGAGTGACAAAACATTTGCTGGAAGTCTGCAAAACTCACCCTATAAACTTTGTGAGATGGTATCTGGGCAGTTACCAACGGACAACTGGCAACAATACAACTAGGAAAACTGCCAATTGTAGAACA
>Ga0210059_1010208_pt1 | contig 14533 bp, 10 predicted proteins | sample Ectturendosymbi2_FD_188042 | JGI IMG/M metagenome (GOLD analysis project Ga0210059, IMG submission 188042) | Ecteinascidia turbinata endosymbiont from Florida, USA - Sample 2 (SPAdes) (version 2) | ecosystem: Host-associated > Tunicates > Ascidians > Unclassified | place: Key West, Florida...
GGTTCTTTTGAAAGTTGAACTGTGTGTGAGGCGAAAGCACTCTGTACTCTTGTACAAAACATGGCTGCGATGTCGCGGCCGAAGTTCACGAGACAAGCACGCTGAAAGCACGAAGCAAGCTCACGAAAGCTGTTACAGAGGGCGGAAGGTCCCTGCTGAAGTGCCGCTGTCTTACTCAAGCAAACAACCGACGTCGGTCCGCCCAGGCAAGCGCACAAAGGGCATATTCCATCAGTATCGGACGCTCAAAGATCGACGGATATACAAGTGGCGTCACCAACCAAGCCGCCACAGCCAACTGCCGAACTGCATGCTATGGCTCGCCAAAACAAGTTGTCTTAAGGGAATTCACAGTTTTTCGCAAATATACATTTGCCATTGCCTTCTGTTCCTAGCTGAGTTTTCTTTTCGAAGTCACGTCCTCGCTGCCTCTTGTAGTCTTGTGTGTAATCAGTAGATGCTCAGTGCTTTTATTCCTATGTACCGCGCAGTGATTGCCTGCGACTCAGGACAGGACACCTGGAAATTCTAACGTTGGTCGTGGTACGAGCGCTGTACTAAATGGCTACTACAGCATTTGCTAAATTAGGCAGCAAAACCTGCGCAAAGTTAGCATGTCAATCACGTAAAATGAAATTTCTTCACATTAAACACGGGTACAGTCGAAAAGAGGCTTTTCTAAAAGATCGCGTAAAACTTGAATACATCAACTCACGTGTATAACGACAATACTACACTAGCCTCTTCACGCATACCCAGGGGTGTAGTGGTGCGGGAACGCGTGGGAACGGCGTTCCCACACCTTTTTAACATTTGGCTTTAAAATGAGTTTGAAACTGTTTTAAAATGGCTATTTTGTTGGGTGCGTTCCCACACCTATTTTGCTAGCACTACATCTCTGCGCATACCAACTGTACGCATTTAAAAACTTTAACTTCAATCAGCACATTTACCTGACGCATGTGATGATAGTTATGGTCCAATTTATCAAATACAGTGGGAAGCAATTCAATAGTCCACAAATCCAACGTTCCAAACTTCATCTACAAAAGCACATTCATCATTTCACTTGAAAGCCTTGCTTGGCAATTTTCAGGAGAAAAGATGAGCAAAACACGTGAAGTCGGTTTCCTATTAAAACAGCTTGCTGAGTGACTCGACTGCGTAGCCTTTATAAGTACGAAGCAACTTTCTAGATTGTTAACGCAACAATTCACGCCCTAATGCCCGAGAGGGCATAGCCTTAGCGAGTGATTGAAGAACCTATTTCTACTTTGAAATAGTTACATAAAGACCTTTTGAGTAGTTACATAAACTTCAGTTTCAGTAGGCGTTTTCTAGTTGCTTCGCTCAATTTGGAATTAACTTTTTGGCGGTCTTTCTCAGGTAAACTGGCCATTTCTTCATCGGAAACCGTACGTCCTAACACGTCCAATTTAGCAAGCTCGTATGCTTTTCGAATTTGTCTCATGTCCGATTCCGTTTGGGCGTCCAACTGCGTTTTTTCTTCATCTGTGCCGTGGACAATCAACCTGATACCACCCATCATTTGGCTGACGAGATCTTGCATCGTTTGCAGCGCTTCTTCCTCGTCAATTTTGCTTTCATCAACACCAGCTTCAGATTCTTCCCCGTCCGTTTCAAAGGCAGCATCGACGTCTTTAGGGACGGTTTCGTCATCTGGCAGCGACTGAGGTGCTTCTTCCCGAGAAGCACGTTTTGCATCCGACTGCTCTGTTGGTGTGGGTGTTGCGATTCTCGAAGTGTCACTGTCTGCATATTGCGGAGTTGTCAGTCCCAGCTTGCCCGTTCGAAATGGCATCGCTTCCGCCTCGGGCTGTCGTTCCAGGTGCTCAACACGACATCGTAAACGTTCGATTTCGTCGTCCGCCCTTTCTTGAATGTCAGACTTAGCAATCTGCTCATCAACCAGTAACTTTCGCATATTGTCAACTTCATCGCGCATTAGCTGCAACTCATCAACCAGCATGTCTCTTTCCCTCACTAAAACTTCGTTGTCTCTCTTCAAGTCCTCCCCAGCGGAAAGCTCGACCGACTCGGCATATACAGCACGCGGCAAGTCAGAACCTTTTTTTCTGGCTTTTTGGAAATGACCAGCCAACTTAACGCTATACCAATGCCTCCACGGTGGAAGAGATTGTAAGACTGAGGTATGAGAAACAGGATACTGCCTTTTATTTTTGGTACTGTGTTCTAATGAGTACCGTAAGTTAGCAATGAAACCATGATCTACCATAGCACCTCGTAACTGCTCAGATGTCACAGTTCTTAAATTATCCACCACAGCAGCTTCGACTTCACGCCAAGAAGAGCAATCCAGTAATTCCTTTTGCAGTAGTAACATCAAGCTAGCGCAAATACTGAAAAGCGGGTCGAAGTTTTCAGCACCATAACTGATAATGTGCTGGTCCCATACAAACATTACAGTCTCGAGGGGTAAATAACCAACCATAAATGATCGCATTATCGGATGTAATAACCTGCTCAGCGATTCACCATGTTCTGAAATTTTCGTAACCTTGGACAAAAGTTTATCCAATCGATCAACTAAACCGCGTACTTTTCCATTTAAAATCGCCGCAACTTCCGATGAAAACCCCGAAAAACTGTGGACCGGTGCAGGAGCAGTCATATAATCCGGTCGATCACATAGGAAGAGTTCGTACTGGCCAATAAGCGAGGCGAGCACATCTGTAGTTATGTTCTGCTTCTGCAACTTATCGCCATCGCTAACAACTGTACTCAAAATGCAGTAAACAAACGGTATAGACAAGAGGTACTCAGTGTCCGTAAGACTTGTTTTAGACTTTGACCTGGCGTGATGGAACGACAGCAAGTGACGCATTATGGATGGTGCGGCTTTCATCGAAAGTAAAGAAGCTACAGTGGAGTCAGTCTTAAGTAATGACTGGCACTTTTGTGAAATTTCGAAATCAAGCAGCGACACAAGCTTTTGCTTTTGACCTGAAGCAACTAAACGCTTGTACTCGTCCTTGACTGGCACATTCTCTAGCTGAGCATTCCAAACAGAACGACGCAGCTTATTGGAAAGAATAGTTCCGAAACACTGCTGGATATGAACTTTTGTTTCAGGCCATTTTTTTAAAATTACATCTACTGCCTCGTGGCACTGGTTTTCTATGAATTCAAGCTTGCTCAATTGTTGATTCGTTTCACGAATTGCAGTGTCCGCAGCCACGCCCACTTCCTGATCCACCGTTTGGCTAACAACTCGCAGCAATTCACCGTAGGAAGGCATACTCCTAAGTGATTCTACGGCCTCGACAATCAATAACTTCTGTTCGGCCGGAGAAAGCGCTCCGAATGTACGGACACCATGCTCTCTCATTGGGCCAGACAATGCATCAAACAGATCTTTCGAAAACGTCAGCCATTCCTCTGAGCGCTGAATGTTTATCTTCGAAGTCTGTAACCAACTTGGTATGCCGCTGAACATGATCACAATGTTACCAGTAATACAGTTGTGCGAACCAGCAGCGACAAATCAGTCGATCGCATCCAGTGCACCAAAGCTTTACATTGCCTTATTCAAACCACGGTAATTCTGTACGGACGCCATTGTGACAAAACACCAGTTGCGTGTTTGGTTTACGAACTCCCAGGCACAGAGCACAGAACAGCATCTGCAACTCTTCGTAAAATTGGGCCTTATTTAACTCAGTTTCCTATAAGCAAAAGAAAATGTAAGAAGCACATTGCGATTCAATATTCCGACCCGAGAACCAAACTAATGTACGCCTGATCTGATGTAACGTTGACTTATCGAAGTCCTAGTGCAAACATGCGTCACCAGTAGATCATTAACTCTTCCCGCAATCAACTACGTGAAAGCCAAAGCGTCATGAAGACTTGAGTTTTTTATACTGTTCTAGGTGATATTAACGGAGCTCAAAGTCAGGGTTGGCAATTGAAGTTAAGGGCAATAGCACCTGCATAAACACATTTAGTCACTGGACAAACTTATGGCCGCTCGCATACCCACACCAAACTGCTGGTTGATGCTATAAAGCTGATTGTGGTAACAGACAGACAACACCACTCTAAATTCTCATGCACGGTCTTGAATGTATAATTAAAGCTTTACTTTTGCCACCTCAAAAAGATTACATAAAAATAACTAAGCCGATGATGAACTTTCAAGACGCAACAAAAAACTTTCCAAACGCTTTTTGCCTGAACTAAATAAATGAGTCACTTAATCTAACTACCAGAGATGTTTCACCCTGAGCTACGCATCTTCTTAGCTTGCAGTATTTCAACCCGCAACTAACGCGGTTTACGGCTACGCAACCATACGCGCGGCTGAAGCGCTCAGCCTGTACTTCGACCCTTGCGATCGGGCCACTCGTGACCTAGAGTTACCTTCTCACACAGCAGACGGTTCGTAGTTTTCCACTACCGTACCACTGCTGTTGAGTGCGCCTATCACGTCAAGCACGTCATCCACACCCTGCGCAAAGAATAACTGCAACCGGCTGGTGGCCATAGGTCGATTCGTAACGAGGCAATAGCATTGATGGTTAAAAATTTGTTTATTGTCCCGCCAGAAGTGGTCAACAATTCGCATTTGATGCTTGGGATAACTAAACCTGTGGATCGTGAAGCAAGAACGCACGGGCATTAATTTTTTATACGATTTCCGAACAAAGTAGAGACTGGGAAAACAAAAAACCGGATTGTCAGAGATTAGTTTCAACGCTGGAGAATTGCAACTGTTCTTAGGGCATAGGAGTTCGGTACTGGTATATGTAGGTGCTCTTGCCTATGTTCACCGAAATAAGGAAAAGCTGACAAAGCCAGAAAGTACTAAGCTAAAAATCTGTAAAAAGTTTAATACAAGACAGTTACATAAAAGATGGGTGAAAATTAGTCCACCTCATCCGCGGTATCAAATCTTTTCAAGTTCATTTATTCCGATTGCTGCTCGCGAGCACAATAAAAGCTCTATAGTTTCTTTTTTTGATAAGCCAAGTTTGTATTAACTTAATACTTTCACCCTTTGCAGTCCTCGATTCACATCTACTTTGAAAAACTAACCTGCTTGCTGCACACAAGCCTTCACTAAATATAAGTTTTTTATCAAATGGCAAACCTGGGCTATGACTTCGTGCGAGGGCGGATGTCTTGACACCACTTAGGTATAATCAAAACTCAGCAAAAGTTCCTCTAGACTATAGACCAGTGAAACGTGGGGCGTACGCCCCACAGGGGTGAAATTTGATTTGTAAGGGGGAAATTGAGGCCGACCGACGAGGACTGGGTTCAAATTTTCGCATTTAATATGTTATTTCATTCTACTTTTCATGGATGCTATGCTCTTTGCAAGCTTGTTTGAACCAAGGTATCAAGGTACATTTGCTTCCGAAAGACCTCAGTTTCGATCATGGGGACACCAAACTTGCTTCTTGCCCCGGGCACCACCGAACCTCGTTACGCTCTTGGTAATATCAAACTCAAACTTTTCCAACAATCTGTTAGTTTCAAGTCTTTCGAACATGTTTTAGAGTTTAGACAATAACAATTCAGCAAGTGAATTCACTATGGCAAAAGTGGCAAGTGCCAAGTACATGCGGTTGCATGGCTTGCTTTATACCTGTTGCAAAAGAAAAAATCTGTTTTACAACAGCATTACTCATTGGAGTGGCCAAGTAAGTTAGAATATATTTAGTGAAAAGGTTCATGCTGGACAACACCACTCCAGAACTCTTGGCAGCGTGATTTTCTTAATTCTTGACACTTGAAATATGACTCGTTTTTCCTTAAAAATTACTTTTCATGCAGCGTTGATTTGCACATTTTCTTCACTATTTCAGCCTCACTTCTTAGAATTTCATTTCGTTTGATAAGGTTATCACATTCTGACTTCAACTTGACCCCAAAATCAGTGTGTTCAAGGATTATTTCTGTATCCTTTGAGTAATAGTCTGTTCTTAGAGACAGTTACAATGAACAAATAAGGCAGTAAATAAAAACCAAAAAAGCCAAAAAATACAAAATAAAATTTGTAAGCCAAACTTTCAAAAAATCCAGATTTGTGGTTTTTGGCTTAAAAAAAGCCAATATGGCGACTCTGGATTCACGCAATGTCGGTCAAAATTTAATTGACAGGAAACAGCGAATAGAATTTGTTCTTCACGCATTGCTATTTGCATGACTAAGAATAAAGTAATTGATTCGAATATTTTTAATATAAAGAGTCAGCTGTAATATTTCGCGCGAATTTCATCAGCGACTAGTACGGATCTTTACGACCAAATCGAGACCTGGCATATTCTGGAATGAGTTATCGAATCAGGGAAACCAGACAAAATTTTGCAGGAGTGCGGTAACTTTTACGGCCCATTTTTACCCACTTTTCATTTCCAACGACACTACCTTGTAAACTTGAAACTCTTGACTACCTTACGAAACAATGATTAGAGTGACGGAGCAACCATTCATCAACTTTGTAATGCATCAATATAATCCCTGGCTTTTTGCAACCCCAAAAGTGTGTCAGACGGAAGCATCCAACATTTACGTCAGACGTAATGGGCAAATTTTGTCTGAATTGGAAAAAATGTACCTAACAATTTATGGGACAATTTCCATTGGAATTTTACACTAAAAATAGACAATAGTCAAATATCGTAGTTGGTGGAGAGTGCGTTTCCATCGCAAAGCTAACTTTCTTTTTGAGTACTGTATATCCAGAATTTCAAGCAAATCGCCTACTTTTAGACTTAGAGAATATATACAGAATGAGAGATAATGGAAAGCGAATGAAAGTTAGGAATATTTTTGCAAGACGTTGATTTGGCTGGTAACATCAATTCATACTGATGGTATTTCCAGTAATATTAACGTGCTTGGAAACATGTTGCCAATCCTCTGATTCTCTGAAGCCTCTTTGACCTTTTCCATAATTAGCTCCAAGCCCTGATTGCAAGAGCAAGACTTCGCGTGATCGGGCAGCATACCTTAACTGGTGGGACAACTGCTTTGCGCCACAACAGAATGACTGTTGTTACGAAGTGGCACATTTCGGCGAGATGCTTTGTTTCGGCGAGCAAACTTGTATCGGCTAGCAAAGTTATATATAGCCTAATAACAGTTACTGCGTTGAGGCGATAAAAATTTTGATTGCTAGTTGTTCCCGCCATCCTTTCATGGTAGCAATTGCTGCACCACCATCTACATATGAAAAAGGTATATCTGTATCTAGTCTACTTCAGTTCAGTCCAGTACAGAATTTTGATTTGACCACCGTTTATGAAATTTGGTTGCGCAGTGCTTTTCTCCAGCACATTCACAACGGAATTAATCAAGTGTGAGAAAAGAAAAAGTACAAAACAAGCATCGAAATGTTGAAATCTTTGGCTGTTGAAAATGGTGCTGCTCTGATTCACTCAAAGCGCACACGATATTTACGGCCGCAATTCACCTGCAGGAAATGGCCACGAACACCATCACGAGGCAGTCGCTGGAAATCAGCCCGAATGAAGACATTCAGCAACTGGCCTCTTGTAACCCACGTTTCACGCGTCATTTAACAACAGCGTCCTGGTGAGACCTGAGGTCATTGACCTTACGTAAGGCGATTGTGAGATACATACCTTGTGCGACGTGCAGTATTTGCCCAGCCATTGATACGGCCTTTCGCACGCGCTGTTCATGTATCCGAAAATTTCCTGGTCACGTGTCAACCGTGTAAACACCACATTACCTAAACCCAGTTACATCCATTTTTGCTCGTAAATGACTCCATGCAGTGATGCTGTACAAATATAACCATTCAGTTTGTGGGAGACTGGAACAATTTATCGCATCTGGATACCCGTTTTCAGCGAAAAGCATAGATTGCCAGTGGTAGCCAAAAGGATTTTTCCAGGGAGGCCAAAAGTGGTGAAATTTGATTTTGCCCACTCGAAAGTAGGAAAACAACCTTTTTCTGAAAATTCAATCGGAAAATGTCCAACTTCATAATCCAAAGGCGCCAAATTTTTTCAATTTGATCCCTTCTCACATGCTTGGACATCAAGAGAATTGTGTGGACCTTTGAACTTTTTCGGTCATCTTTCAGACCATTTGCGTTTTATTGTTATAAAGCAGGGTCGGCAACCTACGACCCGCGGGCCGGACCCGGCCCGCCAAACAAAATCATCCGGCCCGCAGACCCTTTACAAATTGTAACTGTATGGCCCACCTAGCGGGATTATATTTTATTCATCTGCGCTCTATGCAACTTCTTGTAGTGCATACTTATGAAGAACCACTTATGAAAAACAGCACTGTGCTCTAAATGTACTGCATGTACTATTTTGGGCTTTCGTTATGACCTGTGGAAATTAGGAATTAATCTGATTATAATTCTACAAATTCCCAAGTTTTATCAACGTCATAAACGGCAAAATGAATGGAATTGTTGCTTGGAAATTAGTAAGGCCCGCCATACCTTGCAGGGTTCTGTTTTTGGCCCGCGGCTAGGAGAAGGTTGCCGACCTCTGTTAAAGAATAAAAGTGACCAAACGAATCGCAGCGAACAAATTGTTTCCCCTCAGTTTGCACTTTTGTTTCTACTAGTGAACACCTTGGTTTCAAAACAGAATAGGTTATCGTTTTATCGTTATGCCGTAATGGGGTAATGAGTGAAGGCATTTTTATTTTCATCTTCTGGGAACGACAATCGTAACAGCCTGAATATGGCAATTCAATGACCGACTAGTGACATGTCGCATTTTTGCTGAGACCATTTAGTAACTGGTCAACTATTTGCTTAGGCAAAGTTCAACGTTGTGTGTGCATGGTAATCTCTTGTCTGTCAAAATGCTTTAGAACTTTAGGTTTCTCATAGCAATAGGATTTACGATTCAGGAGGTTTAGGAATACAGTCAGCCACACCACATCATGCTGAGGTATTTACTCTAGGCATACACCGTGTTAAAACTTCACACCTTGTATTCCTTCAAGATGCATAAAAATAGAATTCGAAAAAGATAAGTTCAAATTAAATACTGTATATTTTGGCATAGTAATTAAAATTTGGACCCTGGTTGGATTTGGAACTTTTTAGGAAAAGGTTTAGACTTTTTGGTTGTTCTGCATATGGCCAGGGCCTACGAGAGGGGGGTACGAGAGGTACATTGTACCTGGGCCCGGAAGGTTCAGGGGCCCGGGAAGATGAAAGCACGCAGGCTAAGATTTTCTGTAACCAAGCCCAAATTAATGGTCGCTTTCTCCATCTGCAGCGCTGGTAGTGTAACCAGTTTCCCCTCTGAAATCTTGACAAATCCGAAATGAAAATTTTAAATAAAAACTTACCCAAGCTCTTGGCTGGTTTATTTGTTTTTGTTGTCATCTTTGGGTTGCAATAATTTGTTATTATTACCTCATACACATCAGGTAACGTTGAGCAGAATTTGCGTATAGCTTATCGTCGATAGATTCCACGCAGTGAAACTGCAATAAGTCGCATGTAAGAAGTGCTGTCGCTTCTCACAGAAGCTACGGTGTTTAACAAGAACCAGCGCCGCATTTTAGTGCCAGAAGATGCATTATACGAAGGCCCGTCAAATTGTAGAATGACGCAGTTCCCTACCAAGTTGTCTAGTGTGTGTAATACACAACAGTCAGCAACATGAAGCTAAATCTGGTGCGCTACCGTTTTGCAACATACGGTTACTGACAGTTCACACGTTTTCGTAATAATTGCACAAAGATATGCAGGGTTGTTTTACGTAAATGTAACTATCAAGCACTGCCATTGCAACTTATATTCAGGGCTCTCACAAATGCAACTCCAAAAAATCCCTATTTTACATAGAAAAATCCCTAAATCTGTGGTGGTGCAGCATAAAGTCGGAGCGCCATGATAAGTGATAAAAATATAACCAAACATGATTTGCAAAATATAATGAAATGGTTCATTTTACACATTTTCAAACTTTTCCGAAAATTCCTAAAAAATCTTTTAATCGGGACAAAAGTTTTTTACTACTTTACACGTTTACCTGGTATAAAAACTGCCATTGAAGAGTTATTGACAATGAACTACCCACTAAATCCAAGCATGATGCAAATGGCTCATTATTATATTTGAAGTCATTTGTTTGTGCATTTACGTGAGCTGTGTGATTCAAAATTCTAAGCAAAATAGACATCTGTATGAAAGTTACTCAAGCCAGGCAAGCAACATTGGATACAGAAGTTGCTAACATTCAACAACTTCTAAATGATTTAGCTGAATTGCGAAATAACTGGCAAGCTGTGTGGAATAAAGTAACTACAGTTGCATCTAACCTAATTGGCATCGAGATTATGCTTCCTCCTGGAAGACGTGCAGCTCTACGAAGCAGGAGCGCATCCAGCCAGTAATGTTGTGGGGGGGCAATTTCAGTAATATTTGGTAGTCAAGTCTCGTAACGGCTTCGCTACTATAAGAGAGATGAAGTATACTTCGCAACACTGCTGTGACAAAAAATGGACGGCATAATGGCCTTATATCGTGCATGCTGTTTCCCGAATTGTACGGAGTCATGGTGAATAAAGGTACTTTCGTAGGTTTTAGGCGGGAGATCGCCCTCCCTCCTGGATGGATCCACCCCTGCTAAGAAGGAATGTATCAGTTCGAAAGGGAAAGCTTTCAAGAATGCATATTACATGACTTTTATATTCTATACTATTATTGATAATGTTATCGGAGGGCTAATCCTGCGTTGTAACGCTGTGAAACGCATTAAAGAACGATTTGATGTAGTATGGAATTGCTTGGGTCACTCTGCTGCAGTAACTGACTAAAAAACGAGAATCCTAGCCACATAATAATGCAAAGACATGGACGAAGGAAGTTTCGTTACTAAGATGCGGCATTTGTCCTTCGTCCCCTCAGCCACTATTGGAAAAGAGAAATTGCTTCCACTAGACCTGCTAAATAAAACTTACGACTTAAGCTTCAAGAAGGTTTTGCAAATGTATGTATTTGACTACGAATTTTGCTCACAATTCCAGTCACTGTGGCATCTGCAGAGAGATCATTCAGCAAGCTTAAACTAACCAAAACTTATTTGAGAGCAACCAGCGGTCAATCCTGTGTGGTGTATCTTGCCAGATTGAATACTGAATCCTAACTTGCACAAGATGTGGAATATGACGCTATTATCAAAATGTTTCATAAGAAGAAGGCATGAAAAGGTTTTTGAAACAACCGTGACATTTGCACCAATTTCTGAAATTATAAGGTGTTTGCACACTATTTCAGACTGAACATGGTAGGACTTAGTTTGAGGAGTTTAAGAATCGAAATGCAACTCCGCGTGCGAGAAACGTCTGACGCGTGAATCAGACGAGAATCCGTTAAAAAAATTGAAATGGTGCACATCTTGCAAAATAGAAAGTCCCTACTTCCTTCTTTTTCAAAAATCTCGACGAGAAATTTTTTTACCTCCTATATTGAGCCAAACCGAACGTGTTTTGAGGATTTTTTAATAACATGATAACATACAGTAAAAAGCTATGATTGTTACTTTATACTAGGAAGATATTTTTCTGAGTACGAGCTTATTGAAACATAAGAAGCTAATAATTTTCAATGTGTTACTACTATAGGCCAAATAATGGTATAGGGCAGGTTTTCTGTGGTCTTTTGAAGAATCAGCCGACTGGGCTCTGCTTTCATCTTTTTGCGATGATTCAAACTTGCAGATACCTGTATGCAAGTAACTTCACTCCACGGCTGAAATAAGCAAGGAATCAATTGCAAATTTTGATAGGAAATCGATTTCACGTCACACTACTCATCGTCAGTCCTTACATCTTATTCAAATACTATAAGCCTGTTGCCACCAGGCCCGTAGCCAGGTTTTAAGGTTTGCAGAGGAAAAATATATTATTAGGGGCAAGACTTTTGTTTTTATTACATGTTTAAAACAAATTTGTCTGGGCACAACAAAATTTGGGGGGACACAAAAAAGTGGGAGGGGGCACTGCCCCCGAATGCACACCGTGATTACGGGCCCGTGACTACGGGCCTAGTTGCCACTATAAATCTTGGAATGGTAACTGTTTTATCTATATTCTGATTATTATACCAACAAGCTTTACAAGTTTTAACGAGGGCCCAAGAAAAAATTTTATAACAATGCATCATCAGGCTGGAGTTCATTTTGAAAATTTCCCTAAGGTGAAGTTCCGGGACATTTTTCTAACTGGGACGGGACACCGGGACAGACCCGGCCAAACCGGGACGTATGGTAGGTCTATTTGTACCATGGACTTCGTGTCTGATTACAAATCAAATTGATTGATTCATTCAATAGCGCATTTTTCCAGAGATAGCGAATAATATTTTTCCAGGGGAGGGAAGAAGTGATAAAAATTAATTTTTCCATATCGAAATTAACAAAACAACTTTTTTGCTAAAAATGTAGTAGGAAAATGTCAAATTTCTAAATCCAGGGGGCCAAGACCCTCCCTGTCCCCCTTCCGACGCCCATGCACATACGTGCAATTTAACAGCCAATGTTGTGAGACGCATGGTACAATCATAATAGAAATAATTTGATACATGCCACATACAGTATATCACATTGTCACATATATGTTTTCAGAGGACGCAACTTTAGGATATACCTCAGCTGGGTGTGAGGTTGCTTGCTGACAGCAGTAGTTGGATCATGAACATGTCTTTGGGTCTTGTTGAAGTCATGCCAGTTCACGCTTGACAATATGTTTTCATGAAAGAAGTACTGCTCCTTTTAATAAAGATATCATAATGTACATTATTGGACCAGTACTATGTTGCTAATTTGTAAGGCTTGGGTCCTATTGAAATCATTTCAGTTGTTAATATGTTTTGATGAAAGCTCTATTACTTTTCATCATGCATATTTTCAGTCCAGATTTCAGTTGTTGTTTTGGCTTTTATTCAAGTCATGCCAGTTCACGCTTGACAATATGTTTTCATGAAAGAAGTATTGTCTCTTTTAATTGACATTTCACACTGTACAGTTTGAAGCCAGTGTTCAGATGCTAATTTTTAAGGTTTGGGTCTTACCGAAATTATGCCAGTTGATGTCTTACATTAAAGTCAAAATTTCCTGTTGCACATTTCAGTCTAGAGCAGGGTTTCAAACTCAAATTTCTCGAGGGCAAAATGAGGACTTCTAAAGTAACCCGAGGGCCGCATCCCGAGGGCCTTATTATGAGGCTGACGCAACAATGGCGGTACCAGAACTTTACTATAGAAACAGCTTTAGCATTTTATTTCCAGCGAAAGGTATCGTGAACTATAGGCAAATCATTCCTAACCGTCTCTACGTTCGTTTAAAAGAAACTTGTTCATTCGTTGGCCAAGCAGTTTCAAACACCGGTGAATAAACTAAAAAACTGAAATGTAAATTATTTGAAAATTACTAAAAAGCATTGCGAGCCGCACAACGTACCTTCGCGGTCCACATGTGGCCCGCGTGTTTGAAACCCTAGTCTGCTGGTGTGTTGGTATTTGGGAAACTTTGGTGTTATGGCAGGTTATATCTTACACTGTGCTTTTATGAAAGCTGTATTTTTGCTGTTGATTGATTTCTCATGCTGTACATTTTCACGCCAATGTTTAATGTTTTTAATGCCATTGGAACTTTTGAGGTTTGTAGAACAAGTGAAAGCTTCAAGTTGAATCGAAGCTGTTACTTCAGGGATGCAAAATTTTCTGTGAATGCTAGTAGCGCGCAGAAATTTTTAGTGGCGCACACATATGCACAAGTACAAAATTAAAAAAGAAAAACATTCACGCACTCCAAGCTTTTGGCGCACGGCGCGAGTGCACGACCGCATTTTTTCACCCCTGTAAACTGTATTACTTGCAACAAGGTAGACATGTAGTTGCAGGTATATCAAGTAATATTTGCATGTTATTATTCTTGGCAAACAAATTGTAAATCCCTATCTCATGGTGGGATGCTTAAAAATTAAATGTTTTCACAGACGTACGCAGCTTGCTAATTTTATTTTTACTTCTTCCACAATACTTTGTCATGTCTACCTCTGACCACCTGTATAGCCTTTTTCATCATTATATCAGGTGATTAGATGAGCTACTAAGCTTTACACGTAGCCTACTACATATGTAACATGCTTGGAACTTAAATGGATCCCAAATTTGTTTAGTTTTATAAGTTTATCCAAAGGTTTGCGAATTACCTCGCCTCAAGCGTTAATGGGAAGACCAACTGCAAGCGATTGGGATCGATCGCATCAAAGTTTGTCACAAAGTGACCTTTGCCTCGCTGACACTCGGTAGCCGTTTCGCGTGTGGTGTGTTACGGTCCAAAGTCCATTGTTGTTTGAACCACAACAACGCACGACTGACGCTGTTCGGACGCTGTGTCAGAACAGAGCGACCTTTGTACATTGGGCAACCTCCACAACCATTTCGATAGACCATTATAAGATTTTCCACGTGCTTACGTGAAATAAACGGAAAACATCCTTCTTAATTTCAAGATTTCGCTTTAGGTTG
>Ga0210059_1010209_pt1 | contig 14530 bp, 8 predicted proteins | sample Ectturendosymbi2_FD_188042 | JGI IMG/M metagenome (GOLD analysis project Ga0210059, IMG submission 188042) | Ecteinascidia turbinata endosymbiont from Florida, USA - Sample 2 (SPAdes) (version 2) | ecosystem: Host-associated > Tunicates > Ascidians > Unclassified | place: Key West, Florida...
CTGGAGGCCAACCGTTAGGTGGTAGTATTTCGCTGAAGTTTTTACTAGAAACTAGGCTACAATCCGAGTCTTTTGATACTTTGGATGACCTGCTGGGGTTTCTGGTTCAAAAGTTGTGATGTTAGTTCGTAAAAATATTTGACGAATTAGCTAATTAGATAATTAATTAATTTGTTTATTTTAGACCATAACTTTTGAACCAGAAATGCTAGAAAGTTGATCAAAGGCTGAAAAGACTCGGACTCGAGCCTAGTTTCCAATGAAAACTTTAGCGAAACACTTTGGCCTAGTAGTTGAGCCCTAGGCCAGGCAACATGAGCCAAAATGACCATAAAAATACTTCACTTATGATGTCAGTCACAAAAAATCCGCACCCCCCAACCAAAAAATTTTTTTTCAAGTGTAATCTACTAGGCTGGCCGATCCGGTTGAGCCCTTGAACAGCTCTCTAGCGCAATCGACGGAGGAGCTAGGGTGTTGGTAAGGCAACCGAAAACTGCTGTTTTAGGCTGAAATTAAAGTATGAATATATCGTACCCCGGTTCTCAAAGTGTTAAAAGGACATTCCAGGTGTTGCCAAACCTGCTCCATGTATGAGCCGCAAATCGTAAAACCCAAGCTACAACGAGCCACAACATAAAAATCTAAAAACACGAATTTTTTGCAATCTACGCTTCTGTGACATCATAATTTTTTGTAACGACTTGTAAAAGTAATACTGTACGGCACGCTAATCATCACAGTCAGGGACGGATTTAGGTAGCGCGGGGCGCTAGGCCATCTTAGTTTTGGGTGTCCCACGCAGGTGTGTCCTATTTGGCCATTTGTCTGAAAAGCGTGAAAGTATGCCCCTCTTACGTGTAGGGCTCCCTCAAAGATCTATCTTTTGTTGTGCCGACTTTGGTTCTATGACTGCCTCAGATCTTCAATAGAAATTCAAACCTTTCTTACATTCTTCTATGGAACAAATGGCAATGTAATCTTTTCTTGGAATTTATGGCTCTTACCTGTAGTTCAGAAGTTCTCTTCGTCAAATTTCTGAGATTTCTAACGTTTTTTTGCCAGACCACCTGATTGGGAAAAAGTGGAGGTGGTCTGCACTCTGACCTTAATCTAAGTGCAGGCCACCTCGACCCTTTGATTTGTTAGCGCAGGTCGACAAGAATGTTGGCCGCCTTAAATTTGCTTGTAATATGTTAAGGCAATTCATACTGTCAACATCAAATATTCACATTTTAGTGATGCCGAGCTCTATTTGCTTGGATCCAAACCAATTTTTTTAACCTTATGAAATAGAAATTTCAAGTGCATTAAACAAAATGCTTGTGCTATAAATGCAGACCTCTTGAGGCATTTTAACACAACCAGGTTTTAGTTCCTTTTTAATTTAAAAGTAGCTGCAGTTTCTATGATGAAAGTAGCATAGTTGCCGGCTTTTAAGTTCAACTTAATGAGTCGTGGTTTGAAGACCGTACCTAATAAGCTGGCTAATGAAAACTGATGATCATGACAAATATCATTGGTGACGTAAATCGCTGTAGTACATCGTTCAAATCTCCCAAAAGGAGTGATCAATTATGACACAAACACATCAAATCACATGTTAAAGCTACGCGGTCTTCGAATCACTTGATGAAATTGACTCTCAGTTTAAATTTAAAGTTTCTGACATACAAGGTTGAATTACGCTTTGTAAGTTGCCTGTGCAGAGCTGAAGTTGAACGGATTTATTTTTGAGCATGATCTAGCATTTTTAGTTGCAAATTAATTAATTGATCTTGCGAAATCCATTGATGGACTTTGAAATACAGGATAATACTAATTGGAGGGTCGGTGGGCTAGAGGGCCGTGTTTCCGTGAACTTTCGGTGAACTAAAAAAAACGTGAACTTTCGGCGGGCTGCACTGAAGACAGATAGTTGGTCCAGCGGGCTGCACAAAAAGGCGGTCCGGCGGGTTGCGGAAAAGACGAGGCATGCTGCAGAAAAGGGCAGCCCTACGGCCTGCCCTTTTCCGTAGGCCAGCTTAATGTGCAGCCCGCCTTAATGTGCAGCCCACTGGCCTGGCCTGTTGTGTAGCGTTCCGGCCTGCCCTTCTGTTCAGCTTGCTAGCCCGTGGAAAATTCATGTTTTTCATTTGGCAACACGGCCCTCCAGCCCTCAGTTTAATGTTATCCTGAAATACATCTACAAAAGAGTCTGTGGTCAAAATAATTTTAGCTCTGTGAATACTGCTTACCAACCAATGCAGAAAATCGGATACTGAGAACTTGAAGGGGAAATAATTAGCCAAACAGATGGTTTCATGAAGCGGTGGTGGATATGCAGTATAGGAACCATGTTATAAAACAAATTTCAATAAGTCTTATGTCTTTTTGATGTTGATGCCTGACATTTGATGTTGAAGCTTGAAAAATTTAATGTTGAAACGATTGAGCCCAGTGGCATCACTGACTGGCAATACAGCAGCAGGCTACGCAGTAGGATGAAGAACAATTGCTGTTTTATGTTATGCTTACATCTATAGTTCGAAGCATACTTTTGGATTGTGTATTATTTTATCATGCATTTCAAGTAAAAAGTACTCATATTTGTTTTGACACATACTATCTTTCTATTAGTAACTGTTGGGTTAGGCCATGGGGTCTACAGAAAATTGTATACTGTAATTGGGGTCAACGTGCAGAAAAGTTTGAGAACCACTGCTCTAGGCTTATTTAGTTTTGATCAGAGATCACCAACCTTTTTGAAGCTGAGAGCTATTTATTATGTGCAGATTAAATCAAAAAGCTACCAGTTTGATACACAACACTTCTGAAATAAAAACGTTGCTAAATTTGCCTTCAATTATTTTAGTATTACCAATTAAGATAATCCGCAATATGAAGATACTGATCATGCTAATGTTATGTTTACAATAGCCCACAGGCGGTAGCGTAGCTAGGTGAAATCATGGTAGGACCAAATACTTTCAACAAACAACAGTATTTTGTTTGGAACAACGCCTCTCAAAGTACAAAACAACAAGAAACACTAGAAACCTTGGGGTGAATGCATGCCTTCCCATGGCTACGCCTATGCCCGCGGGTGACCTACTTCACTTGGTCTTTGCAGGCGACCTGGTGCCCGCGGGCATTACACTGGTGACCCCTGGTTTAGATCACACATCCCTTGATTATTGGCAGCAAAATGATTGCTTATGATTCATAGTAAAGTACAGTAACATTTCAGTTTAATCTTTAACAGTGATATGATTAATTAATTTCAATGCACACAAATCAAAGCATAGCAAGACCCGAAACACAGTAACAACAGGTCAGTTTTAAAATTTTTCTTCATTCTTGTGTTTTTGTTAAATGCAATATGAGTGTAGTGAAATGTAAAACATAGTAAAATTATACAGACCATGATGGATGACTGCCATTGTGTGTGTGTTCCACCAGGCACATGACATAGCACCCCCAAATAAGGTTGAACTTGAACAGACAGAGGTAGAGACAGATTACAAAGAGGTTTAATAATAAGCAATAATCCAGTAGTGTTGGATACATAAAAAACAAACAAAATGAGATCAGTCAGGATAGCTGAAAATGGGAGCAAAACAATGCTGCACCGAGGCTTTACAGAAACTAAAGCATTAAATTTAAAAAAAAATATTAAATATAATTTCAAAATAAATTCAAATTTTTATGATTGTTTGTTAAACAAATGAGATACCACAACAATTGCATCAATTCCTTAAAAATCATATACAGACGTAATTGTCTGAGCTGTATTATTTTATCCAAAGTTTTAGCAAGTTTTGGTATTAATTTCATAAATTTTCATTTGTTAATATCAATAGTCGCAAGCAATGGTATTTGTTTCAAATATGGCAAATTTATGACATTAAAAAGTATTGCCAAAAAATTAGCAAACTTTTAGGAAAACAGTGATTTTTGGCAATATTTGTCAAATTTGGAACCATCTGGCAACCTTGCACCATATCACCGACATAGGTGTTGTCTGGAAATGCACCAGTTTACACCAGTATTGACCAGTGCTGCCAAAGGCTTCTCTGCAAATATCACTAGATTCACAAAAAAATTCACTAGATTTGAAAAAAATCACTAGATGAAAAAATTTTGTGTTGAAGTTCACAGTTTTGCTTGAAACGATTTGGTTATTTACTTATCACTCAAAAACTTATACATCATTTGCAAGCTTCTTAAAATAGATAATGCTACCTGGAAAATATAATGCCAACAATTTTCAGGCTGTTTTCAAGACCTGATCTGAAAACGACACCACTCACAGAGTTACAGAGGGCTGAAAAACTAGAAAAAGAAAAATGATCTTCTTCAAAAACACACTTTGCAAAAAATCACTAGTATACATTGAACAATCACTAGGTCAATCTAAAATCACTAGTTCTAGTGAAAATTCACTAGGCGTGACACCAGTGGTATTGACCAAGGTAAAACTAGCCCAACTTTTTCCAGCTCGAATTTTCTAGTGGGTGTGAGGTTCGTAACATAAAGTTACACGGTGACGGTAGAGTCGGTACCAGTGGTGTACAGTAGAGGTGTTCGGACTCTGATTTTTTTGAGTCCGGTTCCAATCCTGTTTTTCAAATTTCGAATCCGAATCCAATCCGGATCCGGTACCAACTAGAACCAAGCAATCCGACTCCCGATTGAGTCTGGGGAAATATAAGTCAAGCGAAGAACCAGTAACGTTTTTTTCAGTGAAAACAAAATCCAATCCGTATCCAGCTACAGCAAAGAAAACCTCACTCCTGATCCTGTTGGAAGCAGCCGGAGTCCGGTTCCAAAAAATCCAAAATCCAGTCCATACACATCTGGTGTACAGCAGAGGTGTGCGGACTCTTTTTTTTACTCCACATCCGATCCTGTTTGGTAAATTTTGAATCCGCATCCAGTCCGACTCCGCCACTACCATGATGCAAGTAATCCGACTCCTATTTGACTCCGCATCAATAAAAGTCATGCATATTCCACATAATATCAACTAAGTGAGCATCATTTTATCTAGTTCACTGTAAACACTCGTCTTGCAACTTATTATATGCTTAACTTAAATTGATGGCAGTATCTAATTTGCCGCCAAGATGCTGGCCGCAACTGGGCTTGGCAAAAACAAAGTAACCATAAAAGATAAACCCTAAGCCTAACCTTAGCCTTAATCCTAGCTGTAGCTATAACCTAACCACAAAGCTAACCCTAAAGATAACCCTAATGCCAACCCTAATGCTAACACTAACCCTAAATTAACCCTAATACTAACCCTAAACCTAACACCTAAGCGTAAACTTTGGAAAGTTTTGAAATTAAAGTAAAAAAAAAGCAAAAGGAAGTCACCAAGGTGAGAGTCAAATTGAAAAGCAATGGCATACTAGACGTGAAACATAACCACTATGCTATGAACAGCATGTCGATTACATGACAACCTAACCTTTTTATTCAAATTGCGTCATGCCACCAGACCAAATCAATGTTCGACTGGTGGCACAACATCTTTGTTTGGAAGCCAATCTATTGCCGCCAGAATCTTGGCGGTAAAATAGACACTACCTAAATTGATATCAAAACATATGAGGCATTGATATAGGCCAGGGTCTCTGACCTATATGGCCAGCAGGCCAAATGCAAATCCAACCAACAAAAAACATTTCATTCTACGTGGTATTGGTAAGACATTTTGTCAATTATGAAATTATGATAGGATAACACTAATTGGAAGGCCGTGTTTCCCAATAAGAAATGTGAACTTTCGGCGGGCTGCACAGAAGACAGAAGGGCGGGCCGGCGGGCTGCACAAAAAAGCAATGGTCCGGCGGGCTGCGGAAAAAGGCGATGCAGGCTGCAGAAAAGGGCAGTCCTCACCCCGCCCTTTTCCGCAGCCCGCCAGGCCGCCTTAATGTGCAGCCCACTGGCCCGTCTTGCAGTGCAGCCTGTCGGCCCGCCGTTCTGTACAACTCGCCAGCCCGTGGAAAATTCATGTTTTTCATTTGGAAACACAGCCTGCCGTTTAGTGTTATCCATTATGATACCCTATGTCAACGAAGAACCTGTTAATTTAGAATATAACATATCCTAAAACAATGACATATAATCGATGTACAATCATCGCTGATGAATGAGCAGCCTAAACAAAGTCTTGCCAAATGTCAGTGTCACTTTTCCCACCAGCATCAGGCTTTTCTGACAGCTTTCCATGCTTTAGCAGCTTCAGCACAGAGTTGTGTTCTGCCATATACACCACTTGAGACTACTACTTAGGCTACTGTACAATGCAATGTTACGCTTACACAGTACTGTACAGTAGCCTGCCTGAACTTTTCAGCACTTGCTGGAGAAACTAGCCTAAACATGTCATAAAAACGCAATTCCAATGAAACTAATGCAGGAATCTTATACATATACGCAGGGTGTATAAACGTTTATTGGAAAATCACAAATATAACACAACAGAACAGACAATCCAAAATGCATGGGATTGTTAAGAGTAGCCTAGATTCGAAAACAGCATAGTTTAATCTGTCATTACACTGCCATATCACTCAGCCATGAAAATAACCTGTGGGAAAATCACTCATGCATTGCAATCGCGTAGTTTACTTTTCTGTCATTGCGTGGAACACTCTGAAGACTTGCAAAACTATAGTAACTATAGCAGGTAATATGTAATTAGCAATTACCGGCACAGCTCAGTCTCACAAACCATTCTTCATCAGCAAATTACAAAATCCAAATCAAGCCCGGATCCGGTTCTTGTTAAGAAAACCTGAATCCGGATCCTGCCGGACGAGGCCGGAGTCAGGGTCCAAATAATCCAAAATCCAGTCCATGCACACCTCTGGTGTACAGGAGCGGGATTTTGAAGTACAATTCGGCCGGATTTTGGGAATTTTTTGGATTTGGATTGGATTGGATATCGTTTTCTCTTCAACCGGATCCGGAATCGTATTATCCAAATGAAATGAATTGTGACCATAGAAAAAACGTGAAATGGATTAATAGTTTTATGAAGAAAAAATGCACTATTTCCAAATTATATTGGTGAAAATTTATTTTTCTATATTCACTCGGTTCAATGCAATATTCCGTGCCGCTCGGGATTCTAACTTTCAGGCTGAGGAAGAAGACATCTCAACTTTCAAGCAGCATGCACTGTAATTTGGAACTGTGTGAAGATGAAAAGGATTCTATTGTTTTGTTATGACGCAGCCCGTCGTTGTTCAGACGAATCTTGTTTCATCTTTGAAAGTAACTTGCATTTTGTAGATCATAGTAAAATATTGGTGTATAAGGCATTACTAAAATGTTTTTCAGCATTGAAGTTGAACCAAGTACGAGTTTCTGTCTGAACAGCATAGCTGACTAGTAGTTTAACTCGAAGTGGCTTTACCTAAAAATTAAGTAATGAGCATGGTGAAAATGTATTGACTTCTTGGAATTGGAAGTCAGTTTTAAAAGGGGTTGAAAAGAAAAAGAGATTTAGGTTAACATCGAATAAGTAATTCATTGCATTGCTAAATAAAGAACATTGTGGAGGTGCCCTGCAAAAAGACGGAGCTCCGTAAACCTTGGAGGTTGGTTGCGGAGGTTTTGTGACGTAACCGGATGCGCTAAAACCGATATTTTGTGCTGCGCTATGACAACCAAACGGTAGTAAAAATAATTTTACTGCAAAAGGTTATATTACACTACGGTAAAGGAAGTCTATTCTGAAGTTTGATAATTTTTTGTAATCTGATTTTCACAACGGTTCGGGAAAAAAATGGTTTCAACAGTTGTGAACACAGAAAACATTTAAACATCGCAAACATCCATGCGTTGGATGTTTGGGGGAAGCGCATATTTATTTGCAATAATAAAATATTTTTCCTTTGCTTTATTACCATTTATTCCTTTTGCAACGAAACTTTTTTCCACTCCGGTTACGTCATCAAACCTCTGCAACCAAGCTCCGCTATTTACGGAGCTTCGCCTTTCACAAGGCACCCATTGTGGACATAAAATTTTAGTTCTCTTTGCCACTGTTGAATTAGCGTACAGTACAATAGCTGTTGTTATTCTTATTACAAGCAGTCCAGCAGGTACACACATTCAGGCTAATTGTAGCAGTAAGCTATTGTTTAATTTGTATATCCATTAGAGCATATGAGAATTGCGCACAACTATAACATCCAGAACAATTTAGAAAAAGATTTGTGCATTTCTTGTCAGCATCTAGCCTATCATGATCCGATTGTGGTGGGTAGTTAACCATGGCATTTAAGAAAAAATTTGTTCGTTGGCAGTGTCTATTTTGCTTCATCAGGCAACAACACTTCTGCAGATTTCTGCCTTTAGCTGAAAATGAATTGGTGCAAATGGTGATATGCGAAGTTCGGAATGCATGACCAGCTTAGTTAACCATGACGTCTATAACAGCCAGTGCCGGTGTCAAGCAAAATTTCTGACTTGCGAAATTTCTGACTTTACACCATGTACGCATGCACAGAGTAATATTCTTCCTACCAAATGCGCTGATAAAACTGATTATTAGGGCTGAGGAATTCGTGTTTAGCTAAGTGTGTCGACTTAGCGTTTGGGTTAGGGTAAGAAAAAGAAAAATAATTGAGGTCAACGACTAAGTCCGAAAATTTTCTATGGTTAAAGTTATTCCCGTGCTATAGCTTGTTGTGGGTCCCTGAAATCTAGTCAAAATGTTTTAATTGCACAACACAAATCAAAAAAGTAATTTCCAGACTTTATTTCTTTATTCTGAGAAGCAAAATAACTGAAAAACAATAACAGGTCAGAAATTTCGCAGAGGTCAGAAATTTCGCTTGACACCGGATTTACCTATAGGTTATATAGGCTTAAGCCTAGGGCCTCAAGTTCCAAGGGGGCCTCCAAAAACTGTGGTACGCCTAGAGTCAATGGCCGGTGTATCGTCGTTTAAATTAAACTTCGTCAAAAATGTATGTCTTAATTATTATTCACGAAATTTAGTTTTATTCAACTTTCGTGTTGATAACGCCAAAGTCTTCCAATGAGTTTCCATGAATCTCAATATGACGTTTGGTCAAGCCGCATGCCAACTATTGTGTCGATATAGTCAAAGCACTCTGGCTGCGTCCTGCGTTTGCTGAATCATACCGATTGTTACGAGTGACTCTATTGTGGCTGTTCATGTTTGATATGCACCTGATCAGTGGCATAACTGACGGGTGGCAGGGGTGCAAACCGCCCCACCCTGCCAAGCTAAATGTAAAAAACGGGCCCCCACCTTACTTGTATTTTGGTATCTACTACTCCTTTGATTTCTCTAGATTGTTGTGTTTTTGCGTTTTTCGGAGTATTTTCGGTTATTTAGGGCTTTTGTGTAGCCATTCAATACCGGGTTTGCTATTGTTTTTCAACAATTTTCTGAGTGTTTCAGCCAATTTTCCCCATGGATCAAACCTCTAGTGACGTCACTGCACTTGATCAAAGCAAGTTTGTAGTGCAGATAAGAGCTATGTATAGGGCTAGCAGCAGTAACCTATACTACAATATAAGCATAGTTGTTTCTTAGGTGACTGAACAATACGGTAGTTTTGTCTGCGTTTGCATCACGTAAAGCTCGATTGGTATTTTTAGATGTGATTTTTCTCCATTTGAATTTTCTTCAGCAAAGTCATTCAGAAATTAGATTTTTATTGAGTACTTGAGCAAGTTTGTTCTGCTCGCATGCTAAGCAAATCAAAGAAGATCTTGATGAGCTTGATTAGGAAGCAAAAATAACTTTGCCAACTGGCAACCGCAGAACTCTTCCCCAACGAGACAGGGAAACAACAAAAAATGACAAAAGCGCGTTTGGGTCTGATGCCTTAGATTAGTAGTTCTTGGTTTATCCAACCACGCAGTACCTTATTTCTTAGCTTGATGGTCACTAACTGCTCAGGCGAAAGGTCCTTTTCAAGATTCAAAAGAATTAAAAATGAATTAAAGGGACGCAATGTTCTAGGAGAGGTTGTCCACATTGAGTATTCGGTACATTAAAAGTGACAAACTTAGGCAAACAAATGAATTCTTAGATAATTTTGTTATGAAGAAGGCAGGACAAAACCTTTTTAACTGTTTGCTGTGTTATGTTCAGCCTTACTTGATTCGATGTTCGTAGCTTTATTTCTTTATACGTATTTCAATAATGACAGCATAAGCAAAATTTAAATTAGGCCAGTCGCAATCATGGGCATTCGTGAGCAGGGCCCCGACATGGGGAAGTTTCGCTCCGGGGCAAGTCGAAAAGTGCCGCCACCCCAAAGAGTGATGGCAATTCCAGTATTATTATGATTGGTTTATTTTAGACACAACGGTCCATATGAAGCTAACACAAATTATTTAATTAAGGTAGTGAGGTAAGCCAGGGGTTAAAGCAAAGTCAAGCCTTTCAGGACGGAATTATTTCATAACAATGCATTATCAGGCTGGAGTTAATTTGAAAATTTAACTGAAGTGAAATTCCAGGACATTTTGCCAACCGGGACAGACGTTTAAACCGGGACAGTCCCGGTGAAACCGGGACGTATGGTAGGTCCAACCTTAACCAAAATCTAAAACTAAACCAAACCCCAGGTTCATTCGTGAAAGACCATTTGCTATTCCTTATTTTCACCAAAGGTTCCGCCCCAGGGCATTGCCTCCCCGCCCCCTAGTCTGGGCCCCGTTGGTGAGCTCAGCCCTTCCAAATTTAAATATGAAACAATATAAATCAGTAAAGATTTTATCAAATTTTCAGAATGTCAGTCCCCCTGCGCAAATTTGAACCCCCTATTCAAGACTTTCTGGCGACGATTCTGATTTTTAATTTCACATCTTTTCACGCGACAGTTTAGTTGCATTTGATTCTTAGCAGTCTGAAAAAGTAAGAAACACGCGAATCGTGAACCTAACAGTTACAACCAATTGGGTGCGTTGTACTTGACGTGTTTTGCTCGTGTGTGTGAGATTTTTACAGCCGTGGTAAGCGAGTTGCAATGTGGTCCTCACGTTGTTTTTTGAAGTCTTTATGTCGCCGCACATACTATATAGGTGAAGTGTGTTTGTTTTTTTCAACACGAATAGCAGAAAAAACAGATCTAATTCTTATAAAAAAACACAGACCATGTGTTTTGTCAAATATTTCAATTGTGGACATTTCGGGTGATTTGCCTGTGGCAGTTTAATCCTGTTCCCGCCAGCCAAGTAGGATTTCAACAATTACGTGCAATTGAACGCTTTTGCATCGAAGGCAGCAACAAACGCAGTGATCATGAGCACTCCAGTAATGATTTAGAATTTTTTACTAACTGTACTTTCAGAGCGTCATTTTCGGAATTTCGCAAATTTGTTAACACTTTCCATTCTTTTCCTCTCAACAATGGGAGAGGGGGCCTGACAAGTGGATTAGCCTAGGGCCTCGCAGCAGTTAAATCCGGCCCTGGTAACAGCTCAGTTCAATGGACGAGTGCTGTCATCGTTTCAGTGCGGACAAGCTTTTAGTGACTTGTTCTTGTCTGCAATGTGTGAACTGTAGACTAAACCTAACACTTATCTTAGTCTCAAATCTTAGCCGTTGTCTTTTGTGCATCGTAGTCTACTTGTCATGTGATCGCCAGTGATGGAGTCTCGAGACTTGGACTCGGTCTCGAGATGCGTCTCCAGACCCGTTTTTGAAGTCTCGGTCTCGAAGGTCTCGTCTCGGTCTTGAAGGATCTCGGTCTCTAGCTCATCGTCACGAGACTTTGCATAGGTTATTTTTTATGAAGTTTCGCAAGAAGGAGTTCCTTTAAAAATCGGTTTTAAAAAATGATTGTTCAAAATTTAGCCGTTCAAAGAGGTCAGTGGCTAAGCTTTATTTGTTGTTATGTTGTTTGGGAGATGGAGAAAACAATATGCCCTCTACCCCGTTTAAAATTTATACTGAATTCAATAAAAAAATGTGCATGTACCAAAGAAACAGCAGCGCGTAATCTCTGCATCGAGAGGCTGGGTGTACTTTGCTAAGGACTATCTTTGAACTTTTTTCCAAGAGTTTTGTTATGAAACCCATACACTTATTGAAAAGAGGTGGGAGAGTGCCAAAAAGTTTCTTTTTTGAGAAGCCAAATGAAACCATGGCTTTTTTTCGAAGTGCTTTTCAAAGCACTCTGTAAAAACACGCTGGTGAAGTTTTTTTTGTTCTGCGTAATGCAGACTTTTTAAGTTCAAAAATGCCTCGGAAATCTCTTGAGGAAAAATTTTGCTCATGAGAGTTTTGCACAGAGAGCAAACAATGCGTCATTGTTGACCAGTCACTTTGACGTGGCCTACTGCTATAGGCTTTACGGCCTTTCTACGTTTTCTAACCGACATGCAGTGTTGCGAAAACTCTAAGTGTGGCAGCAAAAACAGAAATTTGGAACAGTTGTGAATATCAATTTAACGTAAAAATATGGAAGTTATGAAAAACTTGACAATAAAAAATAGCAAATCTCGGAATTATACATACAGCCATAAAATCAGCGGGAAGGCGCTGCACCATTTCATTGCTAATCAACTATGCCGGTAATCCCAAACATCGCTCATTTTGCTGCAGCATGCTGCATCCCAACAATGCCTGTGGAAAGCATCTAATACTTTCTTTTTATCAGAGAAAGAAAAAATCTTCAATACGAAGGCAATGGTTACCTACAAAAGATCTGCCGCAGTTGTAAAAAACTGACAAACTACGAACACCTTGCCCCAAGTAAGACAAAAAAGCAAACCCAAGTTGCTTCAGGGCTTCATTAGCCCTGTGCACTTTGTTGTTGCCATTGAAAACACATCGAATCCACGGTGCCAACTGATTCACAAGCAATGACAAAAAATATGACTTTTCCGCTGAACCACAGCCTAGCATGTGCCAGCTATGCTATTTTTTTAACCACACATAAATGCAAATGTAAAGAAAGCAAAAAAATAGGGAAAATAATGACAAGAAGGGTGGCCAACAAGTAAAGAAAGCAAGATCCATAATCGAGAATTAAAAACAAGACTCCTTTCAGTTTCTGAGTATGTGATTGTGATGTTCAAGATAGTTTATTAATCCATATTGTTATAATAAGCATGATACATGATTTTCTCTCATTTCATATTGTTGTAAGCAAATGCGAGGAGTGGAAAGAGGAAGCATTGTTATGGTCGGCCCCGGTTGACATTAACATCGCTACGCCACTGCAGTAGAGCATGCGGTGGGTTATTACCTCACTGGTTCAAAGTGTAAACATAATTTGTGCCAAAAAAAGTCTATTGCTCTAATAGGTCTAAATAGTTTTTCTTTGCGTCAACAGTAGAATCACAAGCAACATTTTTAAGACTTGTTTTCGACAGAGTGATCAAGTTTGGATCGATGAAAAATTGATTGCAATTTTGCGTTTTGAAATTCAAAGTAGTGCTTTCGTTTTTTTAAATCTCTAAATTTGTCACCTCTTAATTCGATATCTTTGGAGTCTTCTTACTCAATTACTTGTCGTGTGTGGAGAAAAGTAATTAGGAAAGGTGTATATAACGTTACAAAAATGGCAAAGCTTTGTTAGCCAAAATGCACGAAATATGTGGCAAATAATTTGAGTGTCAATGCAGATTCCCAGTGTTAAAACAAAAAGAATGTAGTGAAACAGGTAAGTGGTAGATAGTAAAGAACTTTAAAAGTTTACTACTTCATTGGCAAATGATGTAAACGACGAAGCACCTTGGTAAAAAATTGAATGATAGAAAGCTACCTTACCTGTGGAGTTACCACTTTACTGTGCTCTTTTGACCAGTGCTGCTGGGGCTGTATACACTCACCTACATCGACTGTGCTTGTTTCAAAATAAAAAGTAATGATTCGGCTCTTCTCCACTTTCTCAAATAACATAGGCCTACTTCAATACTAGGTACGAGACCAGAACATGGGACCTTCACCAGGGCATCACCTCCTGTCCTTACACAGACGGGTTGGTATTGTTTTATAACGAACAAAACAATTAAAATTTTTCTGAGTCAAAACAAATTTATTGAAGCATGGCAACTGCAAACACTTCGAATATTCAACTGGCTCAGCAACATTTTTCGAGTGAAAATGCGTAGAACCTCTAAACCAGTGGTTTTCAACCTTTTTCAAGCGGTGACCCATTTTGCAACCCAATTTAACCTAACGACCCCATTCCGAAAATTTCCAGTCAGACATAAAATGCAGTTGTGTTTGCACAATAGAAGATCACAATGACCAGAAAATAACGCACGATATCACTGTGTTGAACCAAGACTCTTTTGTTAAATTCATGCACATGGCAGCATTGGTGAGAGAGACCCGTGCCGTACACAAATCACTCCACAGCACAACTCATTGAATACTAGAATAAAAACTGCTTTAGCTTCCGCAATCAAATATCTAATTTACAAACACATCACATTCTTACGTCACAAAGTTATTCGTGCGTTGCCAAACGCAACAGTATTCTGTATTGTGGTGGTCATAATCACACTTAAAACAATTTTGAATGAAAAAGTAGGC